>Ga0326728_10006002_pt1 | contig 33310 bp, 27 predicted proteins | sample MB3enrmetagenome_FD_207602 | JGI IMG/M metagenome (GOLD analysis project Ga0326728, IMG submission 207602) | Lab enriched peat soil microbial communities from McLean, Ithaca, NY, United States - MB31MN | ecosystem: Environmental > Terrestrial > Soil > Wetlands > Peat | place: USA: New York... | reverse complement strand
TGTCGCAGCGGCCACGACGAGGATCCTGGCGATTGACCGTGTGGTGTTGCCATCCGATGGCCGAACACGGATTTGACACGGGAAGAAGAGCCGCAGAGTTTCTGAGAAGCGAAACTCTGCGCTACCTTGCTACCTTGCTTCCAATCGTCAACCGCAAATCGACAATCCTCAGAGAACGGGTGTCGCAACTCCCTCCGCTATCCATCAGCAATGGGCGATCCCTGACCCTGGAGAACTCCGTCTTGCGGCGGGGTGAGGGGCAGCCACAGTTTGAACACTGTGCCTTCCTGCCCGGTGCTTTCCGGTGGAAGGGACGCCCGCGCCGTCGGGATGGAAATCTGATACAATGCGCCGCAGGACCGTGGTTCAGGATGGTCCTTGTCAGTCAGTAGGAGCACCTCGGGCTAGGGAGATGAATCCCGCGTGGACGAACACCCCGAACTGGTGAAGCGAGCCCTGGCGGGCGAGGACTCAGCCTGGGAAGAGCTCCTGAGGGGGCATAGCCGCAAGATCTATAACCTGTGCTACCGTTTCACGGGACGAAGCAGCGAGGCCGAAGACCTTACTCAGGAAGTCTTCATCAAGGTTTTTCAGACCTTGCGAACCTATGACGCCGCGCAAGGTGCGTTTTCAACCTGGCTGAATCGGGTGGCGCGTAACCACCTGGTGGACCATTACCGCCGCACGCGCCGGGACCGCCTGACTTCGTCGCTGGAAGACGAGGTTGGCCAGATTGCAGAGAAGCCCAGCCAGACGGACGGCCCCGTGGCGCGGGTGGAGTCCCGGGAACGCCGGGAACTGCTGCAGGCGGGGCTGGACAAGCTTTCTCCCGACATGCGGGAGGCGGTGATCCTCCGCGACCTGCAGGACCTCGAGTACGAGGAGGTCGCGGAAGTGTTGGGAGTGCCGTTGGGGACCGTGAAGTCTCGAATTAACCGCGGAAGATTGGAACTTGCCAGGGTTTTAAAGCGTATGGAAGGAATGAGAGGTCAAGGTACAGAGCCATGACCCATATGGAGCTTGAAAATCTCGTCAGTGAGTACCTGGAAGGGCGACTGGACGCCGTCCGCCGGGTCGAGGTTGAGGCTCATCTGGCTGGCTGCGACCCGTGTCAGGAACTTGTGGCAGCCACCCGAGAGGTACTCGCGCTCTGCCGCTCCGCCGAGGATCTGGAGCCGGCCCCCTGGCTGGTCCCCAGGATTCTGCGGGCGACGATCGGCGAGCGGAAGCCCTCCTTGTGGGAGCAGATCGCGGCCTACGTCCGGCCGGTGCTGCAATCGCGGGCGGCCTACGTGGTGGCGATGGCGGTGTTTTCCTTCTCCATCATCGTCAATGCGGCGGGCATCAATCTGCGGCGCATCAAGCTGGTCGACCTCAACCCGCGCACATGGTTCTACCAGGCAAATCGGAACGGCCACTTGCTTTACGGTCGGGCCGAGAAGTTCTGCTACGACCTCAAAGTGGTCTATGAACTCGAGACGCGTCTGAGGCAGCTTCGCCCGCAGCCCGATCAGGGCACGGGCGGGGAGGAAAAAGAAACGCCAAAACCCCAGGCGCCCGCGGGAGGCTCCACGGAGGGACAACAACCAAGTGCCCCACAATTGGCTAGTTTGGAAACTGGAGATTGGAAACTGGAAACTGGAAATTGGAAACGGGAAAGTCGAAACTCGAGATTCGGAATTGGAAACTCGAAACTCGAAGATCGGTCTCCGCTTGTATCGACGAGTTTCGAGTTTCCAGTTTCCAGTTTCCGGTTTCGAGCCCCGGTGTCGTCACCAAGGAGCATAACGCGATGAAATGCGCAAACCATCCGACGGTGGATTCCGTCGCCTTCTGCGGCCAGTGCGGGAAGCCACTGTGCGCGGATTGCAAACGCGAAGTAGGTGGGATGATCTACTGTGAGCCCTGCCTGACGGCCCGGCTTCAGTACCCTGGTTCCACGCTTCCGCCGATCGTCAGCCCCACCGGTCCGAACCCAGGCTTGGCGCTCTTCCTGGGATTCATCCCCGGTGTCGGAGCCATCTACAACGGCCAGATCGTGAAGGCCATGATCCAAGTGCTCATTTTCAGCTCGCTCATCGCCTTGAGCGACCGCGTGGGAGCGCCCCTCGACACGATTTGCGGGTTCGGAGCCGCGGCGTTCTACTTCTATATGGTGATCGACTCCTACCAGACCGCCCGGCGCCGGCTGTTGGGACTTCCCACCGAGGAGTGGCTGGGACTCGGCGACGTCAAGATGAACGCACCCGTCGGGGCCGCCTTGCTCATCGGCCTGGGCCTGCTGTTCCTGCTGGACAACCTCGGGATCCATGTGTTCAGGGAAATCGGGAGGTTCTGGCCGGTCCTGCTGATCGCGGTTGGCGCCCTGCTGCTGCAACGCCGCGTGGGCGGGAAAGGCGCGCCGCCCGGAGCTTCGAAGCCCCAGAACCCTTCGGGACCGCGGTCGCTGTAGCGGCGGGCCGCAACGTGCACTGTAGCGCCGGGCTTTAGCCCGGCATCGGGTTGCAAACTACTTTTGGGAGGGTGGCATGTTTGACATGAATCCGGGGATTATGATTCCGCTGGGGGCGTTCCTGATGGTCGTCATCATCGTCGCCGTCGGCAACTACCGCAAGATGCGTGAAAAGGAGCTGCAGGCGCACCAGGAATTGCGAACTCGCGAGATGGAACACGAGCGAAAACTGAAAGAGATGGAGATCGAGAAGGCCAAAATCGATTTGGAAAAGGCCAAGAAAACCAGTGCTTAGATTAGTGGCTAGTGACGAGTGGCGAGCCCGGATTGGCGTCATCCTCGGCACTCCTCGCTAGCCACTGATCACTGGCTATCACTGGCCACTAGCCACTGTGGTAAGGAAGCGGCAGTGATAAGAATGGAGGCAGGAAATGGGACTTACACCGGACATCGTGGGAGCCATAGCAGGAACCGCCATGGTTGTGATCATTGTGGCGATTGTCTTCTGGTATAAATCGCGGGAGAAAGAACTGCAAGTTCACCAGGAAATGCGCACCCGCGAAATGGAGCACCAGCGGAAGATGAAGGAGCTGGATCTGGAGATCGAGAAGACCAAAGTGCAGCAGGCGTCACCAGCGGTGCACTGAAGAAAACAGTGACTAGTGACTAATTCCCAGGTTGGGGTGGCATCCATGTTCGCTAGCCACTACCACTCGCCACTCGCCACGGTTCTCATGAAGGAGAAGAAGATGAACCCAGGGATATTCGTTCCGCTCGGTTGCTTCACCATGGTGGTGCTGATTGTGGCCATCGTCAGTCTGAGCAAGCTGCGCGACCGGGAAATTCAGACCCACCGCTACCTCCATGAGCAGGAGATGGAGCACCAGGGGAAGATGAAGGAGCTGGAGATGCAACTGGAGCAGGTCAAGAGCAGTGGCTAGTGGTTAGTGGCTAGTGACTAGTGAAAAGCGGCGGCGAATGCTATGAGCTTTGGTTCCTGATTCGGTGCTGGCACTCGTGATGGGTCTTCTGCTAGCCGCTAGCCACTGGTCGCTAGCCACTTTCGCCAAGGAAGCGGCGCCAGGAAGGAAGGGTAAAGTCATGGGATACTCACCATCGCCACCCACGTGGTACCACCGGAGCCTGATGTGGCCCGTGGTTCTCATCGCACTCGGGGTGCTGTTTCTGTTGCAGGAGTTTGTTCCGCGGTGGGACTTCAGCCGGACCTGGCCGGCGCTGCTCATCCTGATCGGCCTCGTGAAACTGGTGGACGCAACCCGGCCACCCCGGCCGCCGGAAGGACCGCGGATTTCGGGAACAAAGTGAGAGGCTGGTTGCGTACAGAGGAGTAGGGAGTAGGAAGTCGGGAGTCGGGAGTCGGGCAAAGAGAAGGCAGACCCTACCTGCTATTCCCTGGCAAGCGGAACGAGTTTGACAAGAATCAGGAGACCGAGAATGACCAAGAATTCGCAGATGGGTTTTCCCGACTCCCGACTCTCGACTCCCGACTCCCTCGTTCGTACGGAGGGACAGCAATGAGCTCCTATTCCTATCGTCGGGGATCGATTTTCTGGGCGCTGACGCTGATTGGTGTCGGGGCGATCTTCCTGTATCAGAACTTCAATCCAAACATCCACGCCTGGCAGATCATTGCCAAGTTCTGGCCCATTCTGATCATCTTCTGGGGCTTCTCGAAGCTGATTGACTATGTCCAGGCGCAGTCCCATCCGGAGGCGGCGGCTCCGCCCCTATTCTCCAGCAGCGAGGTCATCCTGCTGATTCTCATTCTGGTGTTTGGCACGATGGTCTCGAAGATCGTCTTGCATTCGAATTGGGCGGGCTGGCACTGGAATGACGACGAGTTCGGCAACATGTTCAACAATTCCTATTCCTATACCGCAACCCTCACGCAGCCGGCGAATCCGCAGCCCCACCTTGTTGTGGTGGACCGTCGCGGCGACGTTGAAGTCCGCGCAGCAGACCACTCGGACATCGAGGCGGTAGTCAAGGAGACCATCCGCGCCGACAGTGACGACGCCGCCAAGAAAATGTCCGACCGGTTGAAGTTCTCCATTGTGGAGCAGGCCGGCCACTACATCTTTCAGTCGAACCTTGACTCGCTGCCAAACAGCGGCAGCGACGTCCGCCTCGACATCACCCTGCGTGCGCCCATAACCGCCTCCACCGAAATCACCTCCGAGCACGGCGACATCCGCATCGATGGCCTCAAGGGCGATCAGAACCTTACCGCCAGTCACGGCGACGTGCACGTGGCCAACGTCGAGGGCTTGGTGCGCATCCACAAGTCGGGCGGCGATACCGAGGTGCGTCAGGTGAAGGGCAACGTGGAGCTCGACGGCCACGGCCAGGACGTGCAAGTGGCCAACGTCTCAGGCACGGTCACGGTTAACGGCGAGTATCCCGGGTCGGTCGAATTCCAGGACATCGGCCAGACGCTGCGCTTCACGAGCACGCGCACGGACATGACCGCCCAGAAGCTCAGCGGGCGCCTCAGCATGGAGGTTGGCTCGCTCGATGCTTCGGGCCTGGACGGGCCTTTTGAGATTTCCACCAAGGCCAAAGATATCAGCCTGGAGGGCTTCAAACACGCGCTCAAGATTAACGATACCACCGGCGACATCAACCTGCGCGCGGCGGTGGCGCCCACGCATCCCATCAGTGTCGAGTCAAAGAAGGGGGACATTGAGTTGACGCTGCCGGCCGGCAGCAGTTTCCAGATTGACGCCACTTCGCACCACGGCGAGGTCGACACCGACTTCACCGGGCCGGGTCTCAAGGTGACCCGCGAAGGCGAGACGCCCTCGATCACCGGCACCTACGGGAAAGGCGGTCCACTGATTCACCTGGTCACCGAATACGGGACCATTCATCTCAGCCGCCAGGGCACTCCCGCGAGCGAATCCGGCGGAAGGAAGATGCAAACGTCACTTCAGCCGCTGGCGCCCGCCGCGACGCCAGCGGTCGGCATGTCATCTCGGCCCTTGGCCGCGCTGGAGCACTAGCCGCTCGCCACTCGCCACTAGTAACTTCGTCCCATTTTGGTTGCAGCCCGGGCCGCGCTGGGCATCACTCCGCCACGCGCGCTAGTTCTTCGAAGAAATTGGGAAAGGAAACATCGACGCATGCGCTGTCTTGAATCACCGTGGTTCCGCCAGCGACGAGGCCAGCCACGGCAAAGGCCATCGCGATGCGATGGTCGCCGTAACTCGAGATTTCGGCGCCGCGCAACGTCTGCCGGCCGGGGATGCGCAGGCCGTCGGGCAGTTCTTCCGCCTCCGCGCCCATACGCCGCAGGTTCTCAGCCACGGCGGCGAGGCGATCCGTCTCTTTCACGCGCAACTCCGCCGCCCCGCGAAAAGAAAGACCCTGCTCGGTCTGGGTGCCGAGCGCGGCGAGCACCGGTAACTCGTCGATCAGCCCCGGGATCCTTTCCGGCGGAATTTCGCCGCCCTTCAATCGGCTGGCCTCGACGTGCAAGTCACCGATCAGTTCTCCCGCGATCATCTCCGCGTTGAGCACCTTTACCCGGCCGCCCATCTCGACCAGGACGTCGAGGATGGCCGCGCGCGTTGGATTGAGGCCCACGTTCTGCAACACGAGGCTGGCGTCGGGCACGATGAGGCCTGCCACGATGAAGAACGCAGCCGCGGAAATGTCGCCGGGCACATAGAGCCTCTTGCCCTCGAGCCGCGCCGGACCACGCAAGGCGATGGTGCGTCCGTGGCGGCCAAGGTCCGCGCCGAATTCCTCGAGAGCGATTTCGGTGTGGTCGCGTGTCGCGACGGACTCGATCACCTCGGTTTCGCCCTCGGCATAGAGCCCGGCGAACAGGATGCACGTTTTCACCTGCGCGCTCGGGATCGGCAGCTCGTAGCGGATGGGCCGGAGCCACCCGTCCCTGCCTTCGATCTCCAGCGGTGGCAGGCCGCCTTTCCCGCTCTTGATCCGGGCTCCCATCCGCGTGAGGGGATCGATCACACGCTCCATGGGGCGGCGCGAAAGCGACTGGTCTCCCGTGAGGACGGAGCGAAACGGCTGGGCGGCCAGAATCCCTGACAGCATGCGCATCGTCGAGCCGGAGTTACCCGCGTCAAGCTTCGTGGCTGGCGGGCGCAGGCCCTTGAGGCCCACCCCCTGGATCGTTACCGTCTCGTCCTTCTCCTCAATCCCGACCCCGAGCGCCCTCAGGCAGGCAAGCGTGCTGTGACAATCGGCGCTCGATGAAAAGAAGTGGATCTCGCTCGGCCCCTCGGCAATCGCGGCCAGCATCGCATAGCGGTGTGAGATTGACTTGTCGCCCGGGAGTCGAACGGCCCCTTCCATTCGCCTCGCGGCTTTGATCTTCTTCGTCTTGGTTGAGCCGAAAAATCCCATTGGCAGTTAGTTTTCAGTTCTCAGTTTTCAGTCTTCAGTCTTCAGTTCTCAGTAAAGGGCTGGCGCTTGTTCGGGTTCTTTACTGAAAACTGAGAACTGAAAACTGAAAACTACGCTCTTCCCTTTGAGGCGGCCTCTCCCATTTCATAGCCTAGGCAGCTCCGCACCGGCAGGCGCGGATACCGCGGGTAGCGCGGGTCGGCTTCCGAGCGCCGGCAACGATAGAAGGACGCGCCACGATCCGAGCGAACCACACACGCGTGGGCGCACATGAAGCAGAGCCCGACTTGCTCCCGCTCGTCAACTCTTGGATTACTTTCATCCATCGCCAGGCAGAGATTCTTCTTGCTCGTCACGCGCCACTCGTCACTCGTCACTCGCGGCCACGCGCCACTCGTCACTAGCCACTTTTGGGGCTGCTCCACTTCCAGTTGCGAATCTCCGGCAGGTCCTCACCGTATTTCGAGATGTATTGCTTGTGCTCGATCAGTTTGTCCTTGAGCTGCTGCTTCAGGTAGATGCCCTTGTCGCCGGTCTGCGGCAGGCGGTCGATGACGTCCATCACCAGGTGAAAGCGGTCCAGCTCATTCAGCACCGTCATATCAAAGGGTGTGGTGATGGTGCCCTCTTCCTTGTAGCCGCGGACGTGGATATTGTCGTGATTGGTGCGCCGGTAGGTGAGCCGGTGGATCAACCACGGGTAGGCGTGGAAGGCGAAGATGACCGGCTTCGACTTGGTGAAGAGCTCGTCGAAATCCACGTCGCTCAACCCGTGCGGGTGCTCGCTTTGCGGCTGCAGCTTCATGAGGTCGACGACGTTAACCACCCGGATTTTCAGCTCGGGCAGATGCTCGCGCAGCAAGGCGACGGCGGCGAGCGTCTCCAGCGTGGGCACGTCGCCGCAGCAGGCCATGACCACGTCGGGCGCGACCGCCTGGTCGTTGCTGGCCCACTGCCAAATGCCGATGCCCTCGGTGCAGTGCTTGACGGCGGCGTCCATGGCGAGCCATTGCGGCGCCGGGTGTTTGCCCGCCACCACGACGTTGACGTAATGGCGGCTGCGCAAGCAGTGGTCCATCACCGAGAGCAGGCAGTTGGCATCCGGCGGGAGGTAAACGCGCACGACCTCGGCCTTCTTGTTGACGACAAGGTCGATGAATCCGGGGTCCTGGTGGGTGAAACCGTTGTGGTCCTGCCGCCAGACGTGCGAAGACAGCAGGTAGTTTAACGAGGAGATTTTTCGCCGCCACGGCAGGCACGATGTGACCTTCAGCCACTTGGCGTGCTGGTTGAACATCGAATCAATGATGTGGATGAACGCCTCATAGCAATTGAAAAGCCCATGCCGCCCGGTAAGCAGGTAGCCCTCCAGCCAGCCCTCGCATTGGTGCTCGCTGAGCATTTCCATCACACGCCCAGCGGGGGCGAGGAATTCGTCGTTGGGCACGGTGGCGGCGTCCCATTGGCGTGGGGTCACTTCAAAGAGGGCTTCCAGGCCGTTGGAGAGCGTCTCGTCCGGGCCAAAGACGCGGAAATTCCGCTGCTCGCTGTTCAGCTTTGCCACATCGCGCAGGAAACGCCCCAGCACATGCGTATCGCCAATGCCGCGCGCTCCCGGCGCGGGAACGTCGGCCGCGTAGTCGCGGAAATCCGGCATCCGCAGGTCGCGGAGCAGAATGCCGCCGTTGGCGTGCGGATTGGCGCCCATGCGCCGTTCGCCCTGGGGCGCAAGCTCGGCCAGTTCCGGTTTCAGGCGGCCCTGCTCATCGAAGAGTTCCTCCGGCCGATAGCTCCTCAGCCAGTCTTCCAACTGCTTGAGGTGCTCAGGATGGGTGGCCGGATCGGAGAGCGGCACCTGGTGGGCCCGGAAGGTGCCTTCGACGGGCAAACCATCCACCATCTTCGGTCCCGTCCAGCCCTTGGGTGAATTGAGGACGATCATCGGCCAGCGCGGACGCGCCAGGCTGCCGTGGAGGCGGGCGTCCTGCTGGATTCGCTTGATCTGCTCCACCACCGTATCGAGCGTCCTAGCCATGGCTTCATGCATCAGTTCGGGCTCGTGGCCCTCGACGAAGTAGGGCGTCCATCCGTAGCCGCGGAGCAACTGTTCCAATTCCTCGTGAGTGATCCGCGCCAGGACGGTGGGGTTGGAAATCTTGTAGCCGTTAAGATGCAGGATGGGCAGCACGGCGCCGTCAGTGGCCGGATCGAGGAACTTATTGGAATGCCACGCCGTGGCCAGCGGCCCGGTTTCCGCCTCGCCATCGCCGACGACGCACGCCACGATGAGATCAGGATTGTCGAACACCGCCCCGAACGAATGGCTGAGCGAATAGCCCAACTCTCCGCCCTCGTGGATCGAGCCCGGGCATTCCGGCGATGCGTGGCTGGGAATTCCTCCGGGAAAAGAAAACTGAATAAAGAGCTTCCGAAGCCCGGCTTCGTCCTGGCTGATATTGGGATAGATCTCGCTGTAAGTGCCCTCGAGGTAGGTGTTGCCCACGACGGCCGGGCCGCCGTGCCCGGGGCCGGAGACGTAAATCATATCGAGGTCGTATTTCTTGATCACCCGGTTCAAGTGCACGTAAATGAAGTTCTGCCCCGGGGTCGTGCCCCAGTGTCCCAGCAGCATGTGTTTCACATCCGCCAGCGTCAGCGGCCGCTTCAGCAGCGGGTTGTCGTAAAGATAAATCTGCCCGACCGACAGGTAGTTCGCGGCGCGCCAGTAGGCATCCATCTTATGAAGTAGTTCCGGGGAAAGAGTATTTGTTTCCATTACTCAATTCTCCTCATTCGAAAATCGAAACTCGAAATTCGCGAATCGAAACTCGCCCCCGATCTTCGAACTTCGAGTTTCGAATTTCGAGTTTCCATTTTCGAGTTCCGATCATAAGCCAAGGCCGAGAACGCTACAGACCGTGTTCGCGATCATCCATTCCTCGTCCGTATGAATGACGCGGACGGCAACCCGGCTGGCCGCGGCTGAAATTACGCCCTCACTCGCCGCGTTTCGCTTTTCTTCGAGTTCGATTCCAAGAAACCCCAGCCCGTCGCAGATCCGGGCGCGGACTACGGGCGCATTCTCTCCGATGCCGCCGGCGAACACCAGCGTGTCCAGTCCGCCGAGCGCCGCCGCGAAGGCGCCGATCCATTTCTTGACCTGGTAGCAAAACAGCGCGACCGCTTCCGCCGCCCGCGCGTCCTGTGTTTCACGGTCGAGCAAGTCGCGCATGTCGGAGCTGGTCTCCGATACGCCGACGAGGCCGGATTGGAGATTGACCATCTCATTGAATCGTTTTGCATCGAGGCCCTCGGTGCGCGCCAAATACCAAACCAGCCCGGGATCGAGGTCGCCGGAGCGAGTGCTCATCGGCACGCCAGCCGTCGGGGTAAAACTCATGCTGGTGTCCACGGGTTTGCCGCCACGCACCGCCGCCAGGCTCGCGCCATTGCCCAAGTGGGCGAGGATAATCCGGCCTTGTGCGGCTTCCGTTCCGGCCAGGCGGGCCAGTTCTCCCATTAGAAACGCATACGACAACCCGTGAAACCCGTACCGCCGCACCCCCTGGGCTTCGTAGCGGCGCGGGATCGGCAACAACCGGGCCACGCGCGGCAGGTCATGGTGAAAAGCCGTGTCGAAACACGCCACCTGAGGCAGATCAGGAAATCGGCGATGAAATGCCTCGGTCAACAGGATCTCCTCCGGCAGATGGTCAGGATCGAAAGGATCGAGCCGGTGTAGATCCTCGACCATTTCCGTAGTGATTCGCTGCGGCTCGCTATACTTCGGCCCGCCATGGACGATGCGATGCCCCACCGCGGTCAATGCTTCGCGCCGGTTGCGTTCATCGATCCAATCCACGAGAACGCCCACCGCCGCCGTGTAGTCCGGCGCCGATACCGGCCGCGAGAAATTGTCCGCCTGGTCCGAGCCTTTCACCCTGAACATGGCCGCGGGCAGTCCAATCCGCTCAATCTCGCCATCCACAATCCGCCGGAGCGAGTCACCAGCCTCGAACAAGGCGAACTTGATGCTCGACGAGCCGCCATTGATCGTCAGGATGCGCGGGTTAACTGGTTTCATCGATGGCTCCTTCGTCGCCCTGCAATCCAAATGAAGCCAGTTTAGCGCGCGTGGACGCGTAATCCGTATGAAGAATGCTTCGAATCCCCAAACCTTCCGCGATCTGGACGAACATCGGAGTGTTTTCGATATAGACCACCTGCCGGGCCGGCGTCTGGGAGATGTCGAGCGCCAGCCGAAAGATGTCCGCGTCGGGCTTGCGAAGGTGGACGAAGCAGGACGAAACAAAAGAATCCACAAACCCGTCCAGCTTGAACTTTCCAATCCGATACGCATTCAGTTCGCGCGCTTCGTTGCTGACCACGACGATCTTCAGCCCGTGCCGGACCTTGAGCTGAGCCATCAACTCGATCATCTCGGGGAAGGGCTTCGATTGCGCGAACATGAAGCGCCGAAACTGAGCCCGGGTGAATGCTCGCTTTTGATAGAAGACCACCCGATCCAAATATTCTTCCAGGGTGAGCTTTCCCTCCTCGCAGATCTCGGAGGTCAGGCGGTGCCGATCCTCCATCTCGGCCAAGTCCAGCTTGAATTTCATCGCCGCCCGCTTGCGGGCAGGACGATCCCACCCATTGGTGAGCAGGACACCGCCGACATCCAGAAACAAGCAGGTGATTGCTATCCCTTTCTTCATCTTGGTTCCTTCGTTTGAATCCTGAATTCCTGATCGGACGGTCATTTTCAGGGCTTACTTATTCTAAAGGAGATCCTAGCTTTGTTCGGGAATCTTCCCGCCCAACCCGACTTTCGCATGTAGGGAGTACGGCTTGCCGTACGGGATGGCTCTCCTGCCGGTACCCTTGATCGCTCGCAATCTGCAATCGGACGGAGCAATCCATTCAAAATTCGCCGAAATCGGCCTCGAAATCGCTGCAAACAATTGATAACAAGGGCGATACTCGCTATGGGTTCGTTGCTGGTGAAGACGGTCCATCTGGCTGAAAATAAATGCTTTATCCTTATGGGTTCGTTCGCCGCAGCCGGACGCGATCTCCATCCCTGCCGGCCTTCGGCTTCTGATTTGCGCTTTCGTCGATTCGGCTATCAAACGGCCATCTCCTGATTCACACCGGCGTCGCGTTGGCTGCGATGGCGAGTTTCGAATTTCGTGTTTCGAGTTTCGAACCCCCAATCGGCAATCGAACCGTGCGTCTTCTCCGGCCAGTCTATCATGTACCGGCATGGGTCGGCATGTACCGCCATCACCGACGCCGCTATGCGTCAGCGACCCGCAGGTTGCCAGCAAAGCCCATTATTTCATATTCTTCTCAGCTTGTCAATACTTTTCTAATGACCTAGCCTCTAGCCCAGCCAAACGGGGGGTGACGCCGATCGGTCAGGTCCCCGGCGGTCGCGGACGCGCCGGCAAAGCAAGTGGCGCAGGGCCCGCTCTCTGGCCCTGCGGCTTTTCCATGTCTTCCAGGACCGAACGGAGCGACACACAACGGTTTCGTGCTGACTCGGTTCATGGGCCAGGACGAACCCCATACAAGAACGAACCGCAGGGCTTGAACAGCGAGCCCTGCGCTACAACGGCGTTGTCGGGTCGGCGGGAACGTCGAGGTGGTCCACCTCCAACCGTACCGGGCCGGGGCCGCCATAGGAATGAATGCTCGACCAGGGCCAGTCCTCCGGCTTTTGCACCAGGCCTTTTCGGACCGGATTGAGGTGCATGTAAGTCAGCGTGTCGTGATATTCCTTCACCGTCCGCAGGGCATGGTCATAGTAGCGCGGCTGCCACAATTCGCCTCGCGTACCACGGCGTCGGTTGATGCTTTGCATCCAGGCCACCTTCACCGAATTCATCAGGCGCGGCAGGGTGTCATCTTGCCCTGGGAACCAGCAGCGCGTGCCAGTGGTCCGGCATAAATACATAACCGCCGAGCAGAAAACCTCGGCGCCGCCGGACTCGGATGATCGCGTCAGCCAAGGTCGCGAAATCGGCTTCCACGAAGAGCGCGCGAGTCCGCAGCAGGTTACAGGTGATGAAGAAGATCTTTCCGGTAACGAACAAGCGCCGCAAGCGTGACATGCAACAATTGTAGCGCAGGGCCCGCTCTCTGGCCCTGCGGCTTTTCCATGTCTTCCTTCCAGGACCGAGCCACACGCGACGCTTTTTCTGATGTCTCGACTCATTCACCAGGACGAGCCGCAGGGCTTGAACAGCGAGCCCTGCGCTACAAGCTCCGACCGGGCAATGCACCACCACCGGGCTCGGGCCCCTAAACTACGATACTTCAAGATCACGCCCTGACCGGACGGCACAAAGCACGCGGGACGGTGGTGTTATGTTACCGAGCCGGTGACGATCCCCAGCGCTTGGCTGTGGTTTGCGTGCGAGGCGCGGGAAAAGGCCCAGCTTGGTATGATCGTGGTACACTAACTTACAGGGGTTTCCTTCACGCGACGAGGTTGACGGACACCCCTAAGCCTCAGAGGCAAACAGGAGGACTTTATGAGGAGCACAACGCGACATCGGGTCTGGACTCCAGAGATGGGCCGGGCGGCGGCACGTGGCGCGCTGGCGCTAGCGATGGTACTTGTGACGACAGCGGTTGCCACCCGGCCACTGCCAGCGCGGACTTTCACCGTGCTCTACTCCTTTACCGGCGGCACGGACGGGGGAAACCCAGACGCCGGTCTGATGCGGGACGCCGCAGGCAACCTGTACGGGACCACCTATGCAGGCGGAGATCTCAACTGCATTCCTCCCTACGGGTGCGGAACGGTGTTCAAGGTGGATAAGAGCGGCAGGGAGACCGTGTTGCACAGCTTCACTGGGTCTGACGGGTTTTCGCCCTACGCCGTTCTGGTTCGCGACCCAGCGGGCAACCTGTACGGTACTACCTCCTCCTCCTCCGGGGAATATGTATGGGGAACGGTGTTCAGGCTGGGTAAGAACGGCAAGGAGACGGTCCTCTACACCTTCACTGGGGGTGCGGACGGGGGGTCTCCCGTCGCAGGTGTAATCCGGGACGCGCCCGGGAACCTTTACGGCACTGCTGCGCTCGGTGGCACTAACAATAATGGGGTGGTTTTCAAGCTCGACAAGGCTGGCAACGAGACTGTGCTGCACACGTTCACAGAAACGGACGGGCGCTGGCCCCAGGCACCCTTGGTCCGGGACGCAGCAGGAAGCCTTTACGGCACCACGAGCTACGGCGGGGCTTACGGCGAGGGAACGGCCTTCATGCTGGATAAGACCGGCACGGAAACCGTGCTTCACAGTTTCACAGGGGGAGCGCACGGAGGGGTTCCGTACTTTGCAGGATTGGTCCGGGACGCAAGCGGCAACTTTTACGGCATTACCTCAGAGGGCGGAGACAGCAACTGCCTGTTCGGACCCAGTGGCTGCGGGGTCATCTTCAAGCTGGATCGCAGCGCTAAGGAAGCCGTCCTGTATTCATTCACCGGGGGGGCGGACGGGGGAGGGCCCGTGGCGGGTTTGTACCGGGACGGGGCGGGGAACCTTTACGGCACAACGCAAGGCGGCGGGGGCAGCCCCTGGTGCGGACAGCCCGGGTGCGGAACTGTGTTCAAGCTCGATACGGCCGGGAAGCTGACCGTGCTGCATGCCTTTGCTGGGCCGGACGGGTTCAGCCCTTACGGAGGGTTGCTCTCCGACGGCAAGGGCAGCTTTTACGGCACCACTTACTTCGGCGGCACTTACGACGCGGGAGTGGTCTTCAAGATCACCCCTTGACCTAAACTCCGATGACCAACGTACCGCAAGTCCCTGTTTGGACTTCTGGGGTGCGCCGGGAGCGGGCAAGCCGCCCGCTGGCTTTGGTCGCGGCCCCCGGGGAAATCCGCTCCGCGCCATGTGTTAACCAAGAATTAACCAGAATTTAACTTGTGAGGGCGAACCTACCCTTTGAGGCGTTGCAATATCCGTCCAAAGGAGGCGAGAATTGGCACCTAGCCCCGAAGGACTGGCGACGACGCTCCCCTGATTTTCCGCTGAGCACGCTGTCGAGGCCCCTCCCAGCCCCGTGTCACGAGAACGCGGTCCGCATCGAAGTTCCCCGGATCGGGAGGGGATTAGAACGCCTGCCCGAGTCCGCGTGAACGATTCCGATCGCGAAATCTCAGCGAGCCTCCCTTGAGCGATCTCCGAGCTTAGCAGGAAGTCGAAAAGCACGTGCGGACGGCGGCCCGGAGGCAGTAGATCCGGGTATCGCTGTACGCGAAGCGAGCAGAAGGAGGATGCGATGAGAAAAAGACTGTTTGTAATACTCGCGGTCGTCGCCGTGGGTGGTTTGCTGTCTTCTGCAGCGGTGGTGCATGCGCAGAACCCGCCGCCATGCACCCAGCGGCAGTGCCCGACGACTGGAATATCGTGCTCGTTCTTCGGTCTGCACATCAATCAGACCGACGCCGTGCAACAAATCAGCGACGATCCTTGGCCGACAACCGAGAACGTGTGTTTCGGGATTTTCCGGACACACGACGCGAATGGGGATTTGCTCCGATATAGTCAATATGGACTCAAGTGGAGCGATATCGAGACAAGCCAAGGCAACTATGTCTTTGGCTCGCTCGACGAGTGGGTTGAACAATTCGTGCCTCACGGCGGGGATCAAGGGATCATTTTTACAGGGTTCTGGACCCCGAGTTTCTGGAGTTCGGATCCCACTGACCAGTGCGGCAACACAGACGGCAACCCGTACCGGCCTTATGGCGGGTGTGACCTGCCCCAGAACTCAGACGGGTCATACAACCCGCAACCCTGGAAAAGCTTCATCTCGGCTGTGGTGCAGCACATGACCACTAAATGGCCGGGTACACTGAAATATATTGAGGTCTGGAACGAACCGTCAGACTCCAACAAGTGCAACCCTAACCATAACTACTGCACTCCTGCAGAGCTGGCGCGCATGACCTCCGACGCGAACTACATTGTCTCGCACCCCCCCACCGGTATCCAGATCATCAGCCCGCCGCTTGCAAACGGCGGCTTTGAGGGGTCCAACTCCTACTTCCAGCAGTTGCTGACGGCTGGGATTGCAAATCCAGGCTATGCCAACGTCATCGGGTTTCACGGCTACCCGGGGGAGCCGCCCGACACCACGATGATAGAAGAAATCGGGGACGTCACGAACCTTTTAAGCGCCAACGGCACGCCCCTGCCGATCTTCGACACGGAATCGAGTTGGGAGAGCAAAGATGAGATCAGCGGGAAGGATGGGAACTATGATGACGAGGACATGAAATCCCAGGCGGCGTGGCTGGCTGCCTCGTATCTGGTTCAGGCGTACTACACCACCCTTCCCACGAGTCAGTCTTACCTGATCGGTTCCGCGTTCGATGGTTGGGACTATGGCCCCAATTCGTATAGTGATTATCCGTATGCAGTGCACGCGCTGTGGAACACCGGGAGTTGGGGGAACGACCAGGAAGGGCTGACCCGGGCCGGGGTGGCCTACCAGAACGTGTACTGGTGGCTCCTGGGCGCCACTCCGACCAGCGCGTGCTCACAGTCGATCCTTGCCGGGAACACCGTCTTTGGTTGCAACTTCACCAATCAGGCCCAGCAGGGGCAAACTCAGGCCGTATGGTATTCTTGCTCGGACGGGCAATACGACTGTGGAACCTCGTATTCCTACTCGCCCCCTTTCACATACTATCTAACCTTGACGGGCCAAGTCTGCCAGCTTTCAAACGGTAGCGTCCAGATCGATAGCTCGCCAATCCTGCTCGTCACGGGCACGTGGACACCCTCATGCTGATAGAATGGGTGTGAATATCAGAGTCTCGGTCGGGAGCGCCCGGTCAGGACAACAAAGGCAGGCGATGCGGCTCAGGCCGCATGGGACGCTGGGAGGGGGAGAGCCGGAGCCCTTTTGGGCTCTCCCTCACCAGAACAAACGGGCGGGCCTCCGCACCAACCCCGCCGGGAAGGCTCCGGACCAGGCTTGGTAGCGGGAAGGACGCCCCGCCGAAGAGGAGTGCCCTATGATCAACACACCCGATCTTCAAGTCTGGGCTTCGCAGGTGCCTCCGGGGCGCCCAAGGGGCTCCCTCGCTTTCCGGGTCATGCTCGTCATTGTGCTAGCAGCCGCGGCCGTGCAGCGGGCGCGGGCGCAAGCCGACGCCTCTGGCTATCGCGTACTGTACTCCTTCACCGGCGGCACCGACGGGGCAGTTCCCGCCGGATTGCTCCGCGATGCCGCCGGTAACTTGTATGGCGTTACGGAGTTTGGGGGCGACCTCAACTGCCTCCCGCCGTACGGCTGTGGAACGGTGTTCAAGATGGACAAAGCCGGCAAGGAAACCGTGCTGCACAGCTTCACTATGGCGGATGGCGCATTCCCGTTAGGAACCTTGATCCGCGACCCCCTGGGCAATCTGTACGGCACCACATCCGACTCTGGCCCCTCCGGCCAAGGAACGGTGTTCAAGCTGGACAAGGGCGGCAACGAGAGGGTGCTTTACAGCTTCAGCGGGGGCGCAGATGGAGGCGGTCCCGAGGCGGGGGTAATCCGGGACGCGACCGGGAACCTGTACGGCACGACAGCCGGCGGCGGCAACAACAACAACGATGGGGTGGTCTTCAAAGTCGACGAAACCGGTCACGAAACCGTGCTTCACACGTTTGACGGAACGGACGGGGGCGGGCCCGAGGCGCCTTTGGTCCGGGACGCAGGAGGGAACCTGTACGGCACCACCGTCTTCGGCGGCGCTTACGACTGGGGCACCGTATTCAAGTTGGATAAGGCAGGCAACGAGAGCGTCCTTCACAGCTTCACCGGGGGAACGGACGGCAGGGACCCCTATGCACCCCTCGTCCGCGACGCGGCGGGACATCTCTACGGCACCACCTGGGAGGGCGGGGACGACTCCTGCAATGGAGGCTTGGGCTGCGGAGTCGTTTTCAAGCTGGACAGCACCGGCAATGAGACTGTGCTATACACGTTTACTGGGAAAGCGGACGGGAAGCAGCCTGGGCAGCTGCTTCGGGACGCGGCGTGGAACTTCTATGGCGGCACCTCCGCGGGGGGCAGCAACAGCGGCCAAGGGTGCGAGACCGACGGATGCGGAACTGTGTTCAAGCTCGCCAGGAACGGCAAGCTGACCGTGCTGCATACGTTTGATGGGACCGACGGCAGCGGCCCGGGGGGATTGGTCTCCGACGGCAAGGGCCGCTTTTACGACACCACAGGCGCCGGCGGTACCTACGACCAGGGAGTGGTGTTCGAGATTACCCTGAGGAACGAAAGGGGCGACCAGCAGCACTAACGTCCAGGGCAGCAAAGGTGAGCCAAGCCGTCCAGACCGCTCCCGCCGCCGAAGGTGTAAAAAACCAACCACAAAGGCACAAAGCGCAGAGGTTTCGTTTCTCAGAAACTCTGCGGCTCTTCTTACCGGGTCAAATCCGGGTTCGCCCCTCCGATGGCAACAGCGCGCGATCGCCACCAGGCTGCTCGTTGCCTCCGGGCCGAGAAAAGTATGAGTTTGAACGTGGAAAACAGCAAGCGAAAGAAAACCCACTGCGAAAATACCTTGGGGCTCTTAGCCGCTGCGGGCAAAGGACTCGATGATGCGGGGCGGACCGATACCGATGGCAAGGCATTTGACCGGATTCGGGTCATCCCAAAAAATCGCAACAACAAAGGCTAGGAACAAGTAGAAGGCAGTAGCGACCACGTAAACACGTGGCGACCCCGGAATGAATGGGCCTGGACGCTGACCGATTGCCATCAGGTAGCCTCTCAGGATCTCGTTCGCGACAGCGCCAGTGGCCCCTCCGAGGCCCTTCTGGTACCACCTGTCCAACTGGAGCATGCCCTGCCTTTAGTGGAAGGTAGAATTCAACATTTGTACCAGGCTACTGGGAAAAATGGACGCAGCCCTCAGGGCAATCGTAACGATGATTACTAAAGTACCGAGTAGGAGCCACCCGTCGTGCAAAAGCTTCGCCCATGGATGTTCTGGACGAGCGTCAATGTTGGAAGACGGCCCGTTGGATGTGGCTGAGCGGATCGCCGTCAGTGGCATACCATCATCCTCCTCCTTAGTTCGGGCACCCCGCCTTCGAGCGTCCGAGTGTATGGTGATGCTTGCTGCTTTCGAAGTCAAGGAAATTTGTTCAAACTCGAACGTGGGAAACAGCAAGTTCCCTCGATGGAATCATCGCCGCCACTGGATTCGAGCATCTTCCAGGGGGATCGCAACACCCTCGCAATGCGGGATCACTCGCGCCGTATAGTCGGTGACCGGACGCGTTGCGGGCACCTGCGCGACATAAGCGTGGCCGCCATCTGCTCCCGCCAAGGGACGAAGGCGGGCCATCTCCTGTCGGACGGGACTGCTGCCATTGATCCCATTGGCATACAGCTCGACTCGTACGCAGTTGGGATCAAGGCCATTGAGAAACACCTCTGCCTCAAAGATGTGCTGGGCTACATTGGTTTGGACCTTCACTTCGCCAAAGCGAAGCCCGGCCCATTTCTCTTTCAGAGTATGTTCCCAATTGGCGATGTTCCTGCCCATTGCGCCTTTATCGGCAGCGCGTTCGCGATAGGCAGCCGCAGCCGGGAGGTAGTGTTGCTCGGTGTACTCGCTTACCGCGCGGTTGGCGGAAAAACGCGGCGTCAAGCTCGCCATGCTATTCCTCATCCGCGCCACCCAAGCCGTGGGGATCCCTTGCGCGTCGCGCGCATAAAACTCGGGAATCACTTCCCGTTCCAGCAGGTCGTAGAGGGCTTCGGCTTCGGCCCCGTCCCAAGCCGGATCGTCGCCATGCTCCCGGCCGTCCCCCAAGGCCCAGCCGACTTCCGGCGTGTAGGCCTCCGCCCACCAGCCGTCCAATTCCGAGAGATTGATGCCTCCATTCACCAGCACCTTCATGCCGCTCGTCCCGCATGCTTCCCAAGGCCGCCGTGGGGTATTGATCCAGACGTCCACGCCCTGCACCAGTTGCTCGGTCAAGAGCATGTCGTAGTCACTGAGGAAGATCACATGGGGACGCGCCTCAGGCTGCCAGATGAAATGCATCCATTCCCGAATCAGGGCCTGCCCCGCCTGGTCCGCCGGATGCGCCTTGCCGGCGATGATGAGCTGCACGGGGCGTTGCGGATGGGTCAAGAGACGAAGCAGCCGCAGAGGGTCATGGAGCAGCAAGTTCGGTCTTTTGTAGGTCGCAAAGCGGCGGGCAAAGCCCAGGGTGAGGGCGTTGGGATCAAAGAGATGCTTCGCCGCTTCGACCTCCTCGGGCGACGCGTGTCTTATCTCCATGTCCAGCGACAATCGTTGGCGAACATACTCCACAAAAGACTGGGTGGCGGCGGTCCGAAATTGCCAGAGCTTGGCGTCGGAAATCTGGCGAATGTCCTCTTCCAGGCCTTTCGCCGTCCCCAGCCAGCGTTTCTTTCCACAGGCTCCTGTCCAAAGACCATCGGCCGGGGCCGAGTCCCAGGTGGGCACGTGGACTCCGTTGGTCACGTGTCCGACAGGGATTTCGTTCTCCGGCCAGCGCGGAAACAGGGGCAGAAACAGGCGCCGGCTGACCTCCCCGTGCAAGCGGCTTACACCATTCACCGCGCCACTGCCGCGGATGGCCAAATAGGCCATGTTGAAAGGCTCCGACGAGTCGGCCGGATTCTGGCGGCCCAGAGCCAGCAAATCATGAAAGGCAATGCCGAGGTCCTTTTCGGCATGCCCCCTAAGGTGTTGCTCGATGATGGCAGGATCGAAACGGTCAAAGCCGGCAGCCACGGCCGTGTGGGTGGTGAAGAGATTACCCGCTCGGGTAACGGCCAGCGCCACTTCAAAGGGCTGCCCGGTCTCTTCCATGAAGTTGCGGGCACGCTCCAGGACGGCGAACGCCGCGTGCCCTTCATTCAGGTGGCAGACCTCCGGTTGCATCCCGAGCGCGCGGAGCAGCCGCCATCCGCCGATCCCGAGGAGCAGTTCCTGCTTGAGGCGCAAATCCGGCCCGCCCCCGTAGAGCTCGCTGGTAATCCCCCTATGAATAGGGAGGTTCGCCGCGTCATTGCTGTCCAGAAGATAGAGCTTTACCCTGCCGACCTGGACCTGCCAAGCGCGAAACCAGATCGAGTAATCCGGCAACGCGAGTTCCAAACGTAACCACTCGCCGTTGGGCTGGCGCAAGGGTGCGATCGGCAACTGTCCGGGATCGTTATACGGGAAGAGGGCCTGTTGCTCTCCGTTTTTGTCGATCTCCTGGCGAAAATAGCCTTGCTGGTAGAGCAGTCCCACCCCGACCACCGGCACACCCAAATCGCTCGCGGCTTTGAGTTGATCACCGGCCACATTCCCAAGCCCGCCCGAGTAGATGGGCAAAGCTTCGCTCAACATGAATTCCATGCTGAAATACGCGGCGCAGGTCAGGGAGCTCTGCGAATGATTCTGCTGGAACCACGCGGGCGCCGCCAGCACGTTCCGCCGGGTCTCGACCCAGCCATCAAGGTCCTTGCGAAAGACGGGGTCGGCCAATACACGCTCGATCTGGTCGCGCGCGGCCGTCTGGAGGACCACCCAGGGGTTATGTGTGATCTCCCACAGCTTGGGATCAAGCTGCCGCCATACTTCGTCGGTGGCATGATTCCACGACCAGCGCAGATTCAGGGCAAGCTCCGCCAGGGCGTCGAACCCCTCGATTTCCGTGGGTAGAAGGTTGTACATCGGGTGGCTGACGCGAGTTTGTTCGCTCATGGTTTCTCCTTGGGTTCCGGCCCTGCCGCCAGAGCATCGCTGACGATCGCCTGCGCTTCCTCCTGGATGCGGCGCAGATGATCCTCTCCACGGAAACTTTCCGCGTAGATCTTGTAGATATTCTCCGTTCCTGATGGACGCGCCGCGAACCATCCGTTCTCGGCCGCCACTTTCAACCCGCCGATGGGAGCGCCGTTGCCCGGCGCGTGGGTGAGGACAGTCTGGATTTTTTCGCCCGCCAGCTCGGTGAACTTAACCTGCTGGGCTGAGAGCTTCGCCAACAGTTCCTTTTGATCCGGAGTGGCTGGTGCGTCCACGCGGTCGTAGAATGGCTCACCGAACTCGCGCGTGAGTTCGCGGTAAATCTCGCCGGGATCGCGGCCCATGCGCGCCGTGATCTCCGCCGCCAGCAAAGCCGGGACGATGCCATCCTTGTCCGTCGTCCAGGTGCTGCCATCCAGACGAACAAAAGACGCGCCCGCGCTCTCCTCTCCGCCAAAACCCAGCGAGCCGTCGAGCAGGCCATCCACGAACCACTTGAAACCCACCGGTACCTCATAAAGCTTGCGGCCAAGCTTCGCGGTGACCCGATCGATCATCTCGCTACTCACCACGGTCTTACCGACCGCCGCTTCTTTGCGCCACTTTGGGCGGTGTTGAAAGAGGTAGAAGATCGCGACCGCAAGGTAGTGGTTGGGCGGCAGCAGCCCTGCGCTCTTGGTGACAATCCCGTGCCGGTCATGGTCCGTGTCGCAGGCGAAGGCGATCTGAAAGCGATCCTTCAGATCGATTAACCGCTGCATCGCGTAAGGCGAGGATGGGTCCATGCGGATCTGGCCGTCCCAATCGACGGTCATAAAGCGGAAGGTTGGGTCGACGGCCTCGTTCACGACCGTGAGGTTCAGCCCGTAGCGCTCGGCAATCGGTCCCCAGTAGTGGACCCCCGCGCCCCCGAGCGGGTCCACTCCGAGGCTGATTTTTGCCCCCCGAATAACATCCATGTCGATCACATTGCCGAGATCCCTCGTGTAGGCATCGAGGTAGTTGTGCCGGTGCGTCGTAGAAGCGCGAAGAGCTTCCTCGAAAGGAATCCTATTCAATCCCCGAAGGCCCGTCTCCAGAAACTCATTCGCCTTCGCCTCGATCCACGCGGTGACGGTGGATTCCGCCGGCCCGCCGTTGGGGGGGTTGTATTTGAAGCCGCCGTCATGGGGCGGATTGTGCGAGGGCGTGATCACAATGCCGTCAGCGAGTCCTGCCGTGCGCCCTCGGTTGTAGGTGAGAATCGCGTGAGAAATAGCAGGGGTCGGAGTGTATTCATCGCCCTCCGCAATCATGACTTCCACCCCGTTGGCCGCCAGCACCTCGAGCGCGCTGGCATGGGCCGGCACGGAGAGCGCATGCGTGTCCATACCAAGAAACAGCGGACCATCGAATTTTTGTTGCGCTCGATACAGACAAATAGCCTGACTGATGGCAAGGATATGCCATTCATTGAAAGCCTTGTCGAATGCGGACCCACGATGTCCCGAGGTGCCGAAAGCAACCCGCTGTTCCGGCATTGACGGGTCAGGGGTTTCCGTGTAATAGGCCGTCACCAGTCTGGGTACATTCACCAGCATCGAGGGTTCGGCCGGCTTTCCTGCAAAGGGGCTCACTTTCATCGGGCTCGCACCCCATGGGGCAGGGATTTTCGGAGGGCAGTCGGTCAGTATGTCAGTATGTCAGTACGTTAGTGTTTCAGTACGTTAGTGTTTCAGTACGTTAGTATTTCAATGCGCCAGTACTTTCAGTAGTACGTCAGTTATAGTTATTGAAAACGCTGACCCACTGACTTACTGAAATACTGACGCACTGAAATATTAGCGCGAGCAAGTCTATAAGCCGAATTCTGTACCCACGGTCAAGCCGCAGGCGGCGATCATTCATCTAGTCCCGCCATTGCTGGCGAGATCCAGCAACCTACCCGAGAGTCATAACGGGACGGGCCGCCCCTCCTCTCCTATTTGGTCTTGCTCCGTGTGGGGTTTTCCGTGCCCCCGATATCACTACCGGGGCGGTGCGCTCTTACTTTAATCCCGCTGGGCGGGCCGCACCTTTTCACCCTTACCTTGCCAAGCCGCCAGCCCACTCGCGCGGCGCCGGCGATGACGAGGCGGTATATTTTCTGTGGCACTTTCCGTACCGGAGGCGTACGGTCCGCCGTGGCGAACATCCCCCTCCGGCCCTCGCCGTTAGCGAGCACACTGCCCTGCGGAGTTCGGACTTTCCTCTCCCCCACCCCTGCTGGCCGACCCCGGCCCTCGCGGACCGGATGCGGCGCTAAGGCGGGGCAGCGATCACCCGGCTTGCCCGCGCAGGTTGTATGATAGCAGTTGTCGGATTGCAGTTGCCAATTAGTTCTCAGTTCCCGGCGGAGCTTTCAGCCGTCAGCTATCAGCGGTCAGCAAGAAGAAGCAATTTGGTTGCTGATAGCTAAAAGCTGATGGCTGAAGGCTGACTGAGAAACTGGGAACTGAGAACTGTTTATGTCATCACTTCCCCCAGACCGGCTTACACGGAGAAAGAAGAAGATGCCTCGCGGCGAACTCAAACTGATCATCGGCAACATGTTCGGCAATAAGACGGGCAGACTAATCCTGGAGATCGAGACGCTGCGCGAATTCGGGCGCAAGCGCGTGCTGATCCTGAAGCCCGACGTCGACACGCGCAGCGGTAGGTGCTCGATCAAGGACTATCACGGCAAGTCGATGCCCGCTCAGGAGGTGCCCGCCAAGCGGGTCTGGGACGCGCTCCGCATCATCCGCGCCAAGGAGTCCGAGCTCGGCAGCCGCTTCAACATCATCGCCTTCGACGAGGTGCAGTTCTTCCCCGCCGATTCGGGCTACTACCAACTGGTCGACGAGCTGCTCGATCGCGGCTACGACGTCATCGCCGCCGGCCTCGCCCTCGACTTCCGCCGCGAACCCTTCGGCTCCACCCTCCTGCTCTTTGGCCTGTGTCGCAGCAACCACGACTGCATCTGGCTGACCCCTCTCTGCGCCAAGTGCGGCAAACCCGCGCCCATCCCCCAACGCATCATCGACGGCCGCCCTGCGCCCTACGACTCGCCCCAGGTCCACGTCGGCGGCAAAGAGACCTACGAGCCCCGCTGCTACGACTGCCACGAGCTGCCCGGCCGGCCCCTGCCTCCCTATTGACGATTGCCGACTGACGATTGCTGATTGCCGATTGCCGGGATCCGCCCGTATACCGTCTACAGTCTGCTATCTAGCGGCTCCAGGATCACTCCTCCGCCAATCTCCCCCAGTGACTTCGTGAGCGTGCCGACAGCCGCCCCCGCCAGTCCCGCGTAGGACTGCGACCCGTCGATCAGGTCCTGCAGCAACGCCATGAAGGTCCGGCTGCGCGCAGCAAACTGAACCAGGCGTGGTGGAAGGCGCGCCGAGATCGCCTTGTGCTTCTTAAGGTCAATAAGCACCGCCGTCTTGCGGCCCTTTTCGTCGGTCACGAACTGGATTCCGGTCATGGTTCTATTCTCCCTGTAAGAATGCCACCCGGCCACGCTACCGCGCCCCGGCGCTCCCGTCAAGCAAGCGGGAGGCGCAGCGCGCTTGAGGTTCCAATTCAAAAACGAGCTATAGCGTAGTAGAATATCCGCATGGGAGAAATTCGGGTCCGGATGCTTTTAGAGAACGAAGGCGACCTTTTTCTGCATGACCGGCGCAAGCTCAGTCGCAAGAAGGTCCGGAAGGCCGAGATAGAAGCCGTTGTAGATACCGGGGCTGTGATGATGCTCTTGCCACAAGAGCTGGTTGAACAGTTGGGGCTGCGTCGCGCGGGCAAAGTGGTGGTTCGACTCGCAAATGAGGAAAGGGTGGAGCTGGACAAAGCCAGCGGAATTCATTTGGCGATCGGCGATAGAGAAATGTCCGCGAGCTGCCTGATCGGACCGCCCGGGTGCGAGCCGCTGGTGGGCCAGCTTGTGATGGAGGAGCTGGACTTGATCCCCGACCCGGTGCTGAGAACGCTCACTCCCAGGCCGGAGTCACCATTCCTTCCTACTCTTAAGATGAAGTCCCTGGCGCGGGTGGCGCGGCCGCCCCGCATCCACGATAAAGCTCGGTCGAGTACCGCCAGGCGAACCGCGACCATCGCAAGATGGGAAAAAACCCGCGATTGGTGATCCGGAGCGAAGCGAATCATCACGCTCGGATCGAAGAAAACACCACGGATTCGGCGCGATCAGGATGACACAAGCGAAACAGCGATGAGCATTCAAAAGATTCTGCCGCTGGAGCAAGCCTTCGAAGTGGTGGAAGACTTGAAGTGGCGCGGCAAGCGGGTTGTCTTCACCAACGGATGCTTTGACATCCTCCACCCCGGCCACACCCGGTACCTGGCGGAAGCGCGCGAGCAGGGCGATGTGCTGATCGTGGCTGTGAACAGCGACGCGAGCGTCCGCGCCCTGAAAGGCCCCGGCCGCCCCATCTTCCCCGCCACCGAGCGCGCTGAAGTTCTGGCGGCGCTCGGCTCCGTGGACTACGTGACGATCTTCGATGATCTCACGCCGCAGAGGGTCATCGCCCGCATGCTGCCGCAGGTGCTGGCGAAAGGCGGCGACTGGGGGCCGGATGAAATCGTGGGGCGGGCGGAGGTTGAGGCGGCGGGCGGAAGGGTGGTCTCAATTCCAGTAGTTCCGGGATTCTCGACGTCGAAGTTAATTGAGGCCGCCAGGGGATTGACGATTGCCGATGGAAGATTGACTATTTGAAGAGGCCTCAGTTGTCAGTAGTCGGTAGTCAGTTAATTTAGTTTTCAGTTTTCAGTTCCCAGTTTCCTCTCATCCGGGATTCGTTGCTGCAACTGACAACTGACGACTGACAACTTCTTTCAATCGGCAATCGTCAATCGGCAGTTGTCAATGTTTGAGTCCTTACTGAACCCGGTCCTCGGGCACGCATCGTTCCAGGCGGTGCGGCGGTTCCTTGCCGAGGCCGCAAAAGCCAAGGGCGCGGCGCGCAGAGAAGGCTCCCGGGTCACGCTTTCCGGCCTGACGCCTTCGGCGAAGGCGCTGGTGGTGGCGGGGCTCGCTCATCAGGTCACCCGGCCGCTCGTCGTGCTGACAGCGGACAACGAAGCCGCTGACCGTCTGCTGCGGGCCGCTACGACTTTCCTGGACTGGTTGGGCGAGCGGGAGGCAGGGGCGGGCGTGTTGCCCGAGTTCGACTGCTCTCCCTACGAAGGGCGCTCGCCTCACGCTGAGATCGCCGAGCGCCGCGCCATAGCCCTGTGGAGGATCGCCCGGGGTGAGACGCGGGTGCTGTTCGCGCCCGTCGCCGCCGCTTTGGGTCGATTCCGGGAGGCGTCGTTCTATCGCTCGCTTGCCTTGTCGCTGAAGCCGGGCGATGAGGTCAACCTCGACGACCTGGCCGAACACCTCATGGCCATCGGGTACGAGCGGGCTGAGCCGGTGATTGAGGTTGGACAGTTTTCGGTGCGCGGCGGCATCGTCGACGTTTTCCCGCCCGAAGCTTCCAAGCCGTTTCGCATCGAGTTTTTCGGCGACCAGATCGAGTCGTTCCGCGAATTCGATCCCGCCACTCAGCGTTCACAAAAGAAGGTGGCGTCCGCTGCCTTGCTTCCGCTGGCTGAGAACGCGAGCTCGCCCAGGTTCTTCAGTGACCTCGTCGCGACGCTTGCTAAGCGCAGCCCGGGGCGCCGCGACACGGGAGCGGAGCCGGACTGGGCGCCTGAATACTCGGCCGCTTTCCAGGGCTGGGAACTCTTCGCGCCGCTTGTGGCGCCACACCCCAATTCCCTGCTCTCGCTGTTCGATCGCCCAATCGTGATCTGGGACGAGAGGATCGAGCGCGGGCGGCAGATCTCAACAACCCTCCAGAAGTGGGCTACCGCCTACGACGAGATTCGCGACATGGTGCCGCCGCGGCCACGCCCTGAAGAGATATTCCTCACCGAAGCAGAATTCTGGAAACGGCTCGAAGGCACGGCGCAGGTGGACCTGACACAGTTGTCGGTTGTCAGCGGTCCGTTGTCCGTTGTGGAGGACCCGGCCTCTTCGCCTGCGGGACCCTCACCCCCAGCCCCTCTCCCAAAGGGAGAAGGGAGAGTTGACCTCAAGGGAGAGGGGAGAGTTGACCTCAAGGGAGAGGGGAGAGTTGATTTTGAGGGGGAGGCGAAAACCAACGTTTCCTGCCCTCTCCCTTTGGGAGAGGGTGGTCCCGCCTTGGCGGGACCGGGTGAGGGTAAACCCGATGCCCTTGCGTTGGGGCCGCAGGAGCCGGAGCTACCTGGACAGAAATACATTCTCCAGACCGAGCCAGCGCCGAAGTTTCACGGCGATGTCAAGGCGTTTGCGGCAGAGCTCAAGAATCGCCTCGATCGACGGGAGCGAGTGATCCTGGTGACGCCCACGGCGGGCAAGGCGGACCGCCTGCGCGAGATTCTGAACGAGTATCAGGTCCCCTTCGCGACCGCGGCTGCCGCTGCCGGGCCGCGCGATATGGCGGAACCGCAGGGACCAGGCGGCGCGGCTCCAGGGAACGATTTGCTTTCAATCCCCCGGTTTAACCGGGGGACCAATCGCCAATCCCCCGGTTTAACCGGGGGACCAATCGTCAATCCAGATGCGGGCGGGACGCCCGCGCTCCCAGCCCTGATCGTGCGCGGCGAACTCGACGAGGGCTTCGTGCTTCCCGAGCTGAGCCTGGCGTTTATCTCGGACGCGGATCTCTTCGGCGAGTTCGTATGGGGCGTGCCGGCGCGCCGGGAGAAGTCATCGGCATCGAGCTTCATCTCCGATCTCGGCGACCTCAAAGTGGGCGACTACGTGGTGCATGTGGACCACGGCATCGCGCTCTATCGCGGTCTGCGGCAGATCCCCGTGGAGGGCGCCGCGCGCGACTTCATGCTGCTCACCTACCAGGAGGACGCCAAGCTCTACGTGCCGCTGGAGCGACTGGACCTGGTGGAGAAGTACCGAGCGGGCGGCGACGGCGCCAAGCCCGTGCTCGACCGCCTCGGCGGCGCCACCTGGGCACGCACTAAGACACGGGTCAAACGCGCCCTGCGAGACATGGCCGAAGAGCTGCTGCGCCTGTACGCCGAGCGCAAGATGCGAGGCGGCACAGCGTTCACGCCCGACACACCGTGGCAGTACGAATTCGAGAACGAGTTCGAGTTCGAAGAGACGCCGGACCAGTTAACGGCGCTACGAGAGATCAAGCGCGACCTGGAAAGCTCACAGCCCATGGACCGCCTGCTCTGCGGCGACGTGGGCTATGGCAAGACGGAGCTGGCCATGCGCGCCGCCTTCAAGGTGGTGCAGGACGGCAAACAGGTGGCAGTGCTCGCTCCCACCACCGTCCTGGCGTTCCAACACTACACCACGTTTCGCCAGCGCCTGGGGGCTTTTCCCGTCCGCATCGGGATGCTCAGCCGTTTCCGCAGCACGGCCGAAAACAAGAAGACCGTCGCCGAGGTGGAAGCGGGGCGGGTGGACATTGTCATCGGCACCCATCGGCTTCTTTCGAAGGACGTGAAGTTCCACGACCTGGGCCTGCTGGTGGTGGACGAGGAGCAGCGCTTCGGGGTGGCCGCCAAAGAGAAACTGAAAAAGTTCAAGGCCAGCGTTGACGTGCTGACCATGTCCGCCACGCCCATTCCCCGCACGCTCAACCTGTCGCTGGGCGGGCTGCGCGACCTCTCGGTGATCGAGACCCCGCCGCGCGGCCGGCTTGCCATCCAGACCGTCGTGGCCCCGTTCGGGCCCGGCATTATGCAGTCGGCGATCCTGGAGGAGATGCGGCGCCAGGGCCAGATCTTTTTCGTGCACAACCGCGTGGAGTCGATCTTCAAGATGGCGGCGATGCTTCAGGAACTGGTGCCGACAGCACGCATCGGCGTGGCCCACGGCCAGATGGGCGAGGGTGAGCTGGAGAAGGTGATGCTGAAATTCATCCAGGGCCAATACGACGTGCTGGTCTCCACGGTCCTGATCGAAAACGGGCTGGATATTCCGCGCGCCAACACGCTCATCGTCAACCACGCCGAACGCTTCGGCCTCGCGGACCTTTACCAGTTGCGCGGCCGTGTGGGACGCTCGAACCGCCGCGCTTATGCGTATTTCCTCATCCCGGCGGAAGAGACCCTCACGCCCATCGCCAAGCGGCGGCTGGCGGCGCTTAAGGAATTCTCCGATCTCGGCGCCGGCTTTCGCCTGGCAGCGCTCGACCTTGAACTGCGTGGCGCCGGCAACCTGCTGGGAGCGGAGCAGCACGGCCACCTGAACTCGGTCGGCATCGATCTCTACCTGAAGATGCTCGACGAGGCTGTGGATGAGTTGAAGGGCAACGCGCCGAAACCAGAAGTCCGCACCACGCTCAACCTCGGTTTTGAAATCAAGATTCCGGAGCGCTATATCGCTGACGAAAGCCAGCGGCTTCGGATGTACAAGCGCATTTCCAGCCTGTCCACCAAGGCCGAACGCGACACCCTCGAGCAAGAGCTCGTGGATCGCTATGGGCCGCCTCCGCCTGCGGTCGAAAACCTGCTCCGCTATGCGCTCTTGAAGTCGGAGGCGGAGAAAATGTTGGTGCACTCCATCGAGCGTAAGGCCGATGAGTTGTGGGTGAAGTTCCACCCCGACGCGCCCGTGAGCGCGGAGAAGCTCCAGCGCTTCATGCGGCGGCACAAGGAGGCGGCGCTGCGTCCGGATGGCGTGCTGCGCTTCCGCCTACAAACACCCGCCGTAACCGGACGGGCGGACGGCGAAAGCGACCTCCCGCAACGCCTTCAAGTCGTGTTGCAGGAGCTGCGCGCCTGATCTCGAACTCGACAGTCGCCTCGCCAAGCGCCCCAACCCTCAGAGCAACAAGGGGAGGCCGATATGAGATCCAGGGTCGCGGTAAACTCGTTGCGCATTCGCGACCTCCATTTCTGGCGGCGCCTTCATTCTACCGGAACAGCCCCACTTCCGGCTATCTAACGACCTGGAGTCCTTATGAGGCAAATGCCGCGACTCGCGTGAAGGGTGGGCCGGCGGGAGCTGAAACGCCGGCCCTTTTTCTGTTCCCCACCGTTTTTTCTTGACAATTCACGGTGGCCGCGGCATGTTAGCAAGTTTTAGTTGCGTGGGCCGCGCTTGTTGGGCACTGCCTTTCCGCGTCCTCCTGATCGGATATGATGGTTCGAGTCTGCTTTCACGACCAGTGTTTCGACGGCGCCTGCTCCGCCGCGATTTTCACGCGTTTCTACCACGCCTGCATCAATCGCGACGCCGACTTGAAATACCACGGCCTCATGCACCGCGCCGGCCAGCTTTTCGACCCCGGCATCTTTGACGGCGACGAAAACGCCATCGTCGATTTCAAGTATTCGAGTTCCGACCGGCTGACTTGGTGGTTCGACCACCATCAGAGCGCCTTTCTCACCGACCTTGACGCCGAGCACTTCCGGCGGAACACCAGCCACAAGAAGTTCTATGATCCCTCCTTTCGTTCCTGCACCAAGTTCATCGCCTATATCACCGCCACGCAGTTCGGTTTCCAGTCTGCCGATCTTCAGGAGTTGATCGATTGGGCTGACATCATCGACGGGGCCCAGTACCCTGACCCACAGACGGCGGTCGAGATGCGCGAGCCCGCCACGCAGTTGACCCTGGTGATTGAGGGGGTGCGGACCAAGGGCTTCGTGGCCAACGTCATTATTCCCGAGCTGGTCACGAAACCCTTGAAGGAGATCGCCGCCTTACCCCTCATCCGCGAGGCCTTCGATCAGCTCTACGCGCAGCACCTGCAGTTCATCGACCTCATCCGCGAGCGCGGCGAGCTCCAGGATGGCGTGCTCTACTTTGACGTGGCGGACCAGCGGCGGGAAGGTTTCAATAAGTTCGTGCCTTACTACCTCTTCCCGGGCGCCGTCTATAGCGTCGCCATCAGCAGCTCCGAGGAGCGCAGCAAGATCGCCGTCGGCAGTAACCCCTGGAACGCCACTCCCAAGGCCATCAACCTTGCCAGCATCTGCGAGCGTTACGGGGGCGGCGGCCATGCCAAGGTGGCGGCGATCTCGCTGCCGCCGGCCGACCTCGAGTCGGCGCGAGAGCTGGCGCGGCAGATCGTCACCGAGCTTCGCACCGCCGTTGCCAGTAGGCGGTAGACAAGAGGTAGGAAACGGGGAAGATTCCGTCCTCTCTGTTCCCTATTCCCTATTCCCTATTCCCTGTTCCCTTCTCGTGCCCACCCTCATCGTTCGTTGTTTCCCCTTTCCAGACAACCTGATAGGTTTCCACCGGAGCCTCTTTGCCCTTTACCAGAATGGGCTGGAGCTTCTCCCGGCGCAAGCCGGCGTGGAGCAGGCAGGACGTCGATTCAGAAATAAGGATCTGCCCGCCGGCCGCGTGGGCGCAGAGGCGCTGGGCCAGATTCACCGCGTCGCCGATCACGGTGTAGTCCATGCGCCTGTCCGATCCGATGTTGCCGGCGGTGACGAGGCCGGTGGTGACGCCGATGCCGATTTGGAGCTGGGGCTGGCCCTGTTCCTGCCACGCGCGGTTGAGCTGAGCGAGGACATGTTGCAATTCCATGGCGGTCTCCACGGCGCGATCCGCGTCGTCCGGGCGGGTCAGCGGCGCCCCGAAAACCGCCATGAGACCGTCGCCGAGGTACTTGTCCAGCGTGCCGCCGTGCTCGAAGATCACCTCGGTCATCTCCGTGAAGAACTCGTTCAGCAGCGCCACCACGGCGGGTGGTTCCATGCTCTCGGCGAGGTGGGTGAAGCCTCGGATATCCGTGAACAGGATGGTAGCAGTCTGATTCTCGCCGCCCAACCGGACATGATCCGGGTTGGCCAGGATCTTCTCTACGATCGGCTCGCTCAGGAACCGTTCCAGCGCCTGTCGCTTCAAAGCTTCGTGCGAAAGGGCCTCGTGGGCGCGCGCGTTCTCCAGGCTCATGGCGGCCTGCTCGGCCAGGATCGTAAAGACGCTCAGTTGCTCCTGGTTAAACGCCCAGGGTTTGCTGAGGCAGTCGACGTAGAGAATCCCGAAAACATCCTGCTTGTAGAGCAGAGGAGCGCACATGGCGGAGCGGGTGCCGGAGAGACGCAGGCTCTCGCTATCGGCAAAACGCGGATCCTCCGAGATGTTGCGGATCAGCAGGGAAAGGCGCTCCGTCGTGACGCGCTCGATGATCTTCCTGGAGAGCACGACGCTCGAAGGCGCGGCCTTCAATTTTTCATCCCTGGTCCGCAGCACCGCCGGCTTGAAGCCCGCCTTTTCGCCACGTAGCATCACGAAGCCCCGCTCCACGCCATCCATGCGGAACGCCAGCTCCAGGGCCCGATCCAGGATTTCGTCGGGTGTCAGGGCCGACGAGAAGGCCTTCCCGAACCCCAGGAGCAGCTTCAGCAGCTTGTTCTCCTTCTTCAGGCGCCCAACTTGGGCTCCTCGCTCGGCACCCGGCGATCCAGCTTGAGCGATAGCGTCGGAAGAGACGGCCGGCGCGAGGCCTTCGGCTGCAATGAGCTCACTGATCTCGGCCGCAACTCCGGAGCCCGTCTGGATGTCGAGCGGCGGCTCTCCGGCGGCGTCGTAGAGTAATTCGTAGACTCCGATGCGCACCCGATCCTGGTCGGCCAGGCGGTGCTCGGCCACGCGCCGCTTGTTGACGATGATTCCGTTCAAG
>Ga0326728_10006000_pt1 | contig 33316 bp, 38 predicted proteins | sample MB3enrmetagenome_FD_207602 | JGI IMG/M metagenome (GOLD analysis project Ga0326728, IMG submission 207602) | Lab enriched peat soil microbial communities from McLean, Ithaca, NY, United States - MB31MN | ecosystem: Environmental > Terrestrial > Soil > Wetlands > Peat | place: USA: New York... | reverse complement strand
CGCTGAGACAGGCAAGGGAGTGCACCTGACATGGATTTCATCGAACTTTGCGACATCAACAAAATCTACCATCTCGGTGAGGTCGATCTTCCGGTCCTGAAGGGGATCTCCCTGCGGGTTGCCCGAGGTGAACTCCTTGCTCTGATGGGGGCCAGCGGTTCAGGCAAGAGCACCCTGATGAACATTCTCGGCTGCCTCGATCACCCGACCTCGGGTGAATACCTGTTCGATGGCCGGGCAATCTCGGGATACACGGCAAAAGAACGCGCCAGGTTGCGCAACCGCATGATCGGGTTTGTGTTCCAGAGCTTCAACCTGCTGGCGCGAATGACCGCTTTTGAAAACGTCCTCATGCCGCTCATGTATTGCAGGGACAGGCTCAGCGAGCGTGAAATGGAACGGCGCACCGCCGAATTGCTCGAGAAAGTGGGCCTGGCAGACCGCCACCATCACAGGCCCTCCCAACTCTCGGGAGGTGAACAGCAGCGTGTTGCCATTGCCCGCTCGCTTGTCAACAGTCCGCAGGTGCTATTCGCCGATGAGCCGACCGGCAATCTCGATTCGCGCACCAGTGAGGAGATTCTCGCATTGTTTCAGCAGCTCAACCAGACGGACGGTATTACGCTCATCGTGGTGACACATGATCCCGGCGTCGCTCAATACGCGCAGCGCACCGTCCGGATCAAGGACGGCCTGATCGAGAGCGATGCTTCGTCGTTGAGGGCCGGAGGCGCACGATGAGATTTTACTTCACGTTGAAAATGGCCCTTAACGCGTTGCGCCACAATGTCATGCGCGCTGCGCTGACGACATTGGGTATAATTATCGGTGTCGCGGCGGTGATTACGATGATGGAGATAGGCAAAGGCGCCTCTTTAGCCATACAGCGCGCAATGGCAAGCATAGGCGCCAACACGGTCGTAGTCCTGCCGGGGTCCGTCAACGTTGCGGGCGTGGCCACCGGTTCAGGATCAAAGGTTACATTGACTCCGCAGGATGCGGACGCGATCCTGAAAGAATGTCCCTCCGTCAATTGGGTGGCGCCTGTCGTTCGCGCCCGCGTCCAGGTAGTGTACAACAATCAAAACTGGGTGCCGACCTATGTCTACGGAACTACCCCCCGGTTTCTCGACATACGTGACTGGACCGAGATGGATGAAGGCGAAGCGTTCACCGAGCATGACGTTCTTAACTCCAGCAAAGTGTGCATTATCGGCCAGACGATCGTAAAAGAGCTGTTTGCTGGTGAGTCGCCCGTCGGCAAGCACGTGCGCATCAGAAATGTCGACTTCAAGGTCATCGGCGTGTTGAAGAGGAAAGGCGCGAACCTGATGGGGCTGGACCAGGACGATATTCTTCTTGCGCCGTGGACTACGCTCAAATACCGCGTGGTCGCTTCCACCCTTTCCGGCGGCAACCAGAGCAGCGCGAACGCCGCAAGCACAGCCGAAACCAATACGCTCAGCATGATCTATCCGTACCTCCAGCAAAACCTTTATTATACGCAGACAACCACGGAACAGTTAGACGCATCGCCACCTATTCGATTCCCGAATGTCGACCAGATCCTGACCGCAGCGCATTCCGGAGACGTGGTCTCTTCAACGATCCAGGATGTCGGCGCCTTGCTCAGGCAGCGGCATCGGCTCCGCGATTCCGACCCGGATGATTTCTTCGTTCGGGACATGACCGAGCTTACCAAGACGATGGCCTCGACGTCGGAACTGATGACCAAATTGCTCCTGTCCGTGGCTATGATCTCGCTCGTGGTAGGCGGCATAGGCATCATGAACATCATGCTTGTCTCGGTCACCGAGCGAACGCGCGAGATCGGGCTGCGGATGGCTGTCGGCGCGGAGCCTAACGACATTCTGCGGCAATTTCTGACTGAGGCAGTGGTTCTGTGCCTGCTTGGCGGGACGATAGGCATCATTTTGGGGCGCGGTAGTTCATACCTTATATCTTTGGTGTTGCACTGGCCGACGGCGATTTCCATTGAAGCGATAATAGCCGCCGTAGTGGTTTCGGCCACTGTCGGCATCGCCTTTGGCTTTTACCCGGCCTATAAAGCCTCGAAACTCGATCCCATCGAGGCGCTTCGATATGAATAGGGTGCTACTCATGAAAAAGTACCGGCAACCGCTTTTCGTGCCGATCTGGTTTGTGATATGCGGTTTCATCCTGTTGCAGATAAGCGGCTGCATGGTTGGGCCCGATTTTCATTCGCCGCGTCCCGATGCGCCTTCCGGTTGGGCCGGAGTGACCCGGGCGCAGGCGCCGCAACAACCTTCCGTGGCCACTGCGCAGCCTGCCGAACTGACACAATGGTGGAAACAGTTCGATGACCCTGTGTTGACTCAACTGGTCGAAGATGCCCTGAAAACGAACCTAGACCTGCGGCTTGCCGTGGCTATTTTGCGACAGTCTCGCGCCGCACGCGGCATCGCCGTTGCAGCTTTGTGGCCGTCGCTCAGCGGTTCCGCCGAATATCAGCGGGAAACCGTCTCTTCAATCTCACAGGGTGCGGCGAACCCGCCCCACAATCTCTATCAGGCCGGCTTCGATGCAGCGTGGGAACTCGACGTGTTCGGCGGGCAGCGGCGTAATGTTGAATCGGCCGACGCAAATATCCAGGCTTCGACCGAAGGCGTCAGCCTCGCGCAGGTCACCCTCGCCGCCGAAGTTGCGCTCAATTATGTTCAACTCCGTGGTTATCAACAGCAAATAGCAGTTGCGCAAAAAAATCTGAAATCTATGCAAGACACGGCGCTAGTCACGCGCCAGAAAGCTAAAGCAGGGTTTAACTGCGACCTGGACATCGCCAACGCCGATGCAAATGTCGCAACGACCGAAGCGACGATTCCCGTGTTCGAGACCTCCGCGAAGCAGTCGATCTACTCGTTGAGCGTACTGCTTGCCAAGCCTCCGGCCTACCTGGTCGAGCAGTTGACTCCCACCGGCAACATCCCCGGCGTGCCGCCGCAGATTCCCGCCGGGCTGCCTTCTGACCTTTTGCGCCGCCGTCCCGACATTGGCCAGGCCGAGGCGCAACTGCACGCCGCCACAGCGCAGATCGGGGTCGCTACTGCGGACCTTTTCCCCAAGTTTTCGTTGACCGGCACGATGACCTGGCAGACCAACCTGTTGAATAACGTTTGGGCTAATGCAACTCGAGCGTATTCCGCCGGCCCCTCGGTGACCTGGGCGATTTTCCAGGGCGGGGCGATCGTATCCAATATCCGAGTGCAGGAAGCGTTGACCGATCAAGCCTTAATCACCTATCGCAAAACCGTGTTAGGCGCATTCCAGGATGTGGAAAATGCGCTGATTGCATTTACGAAGGAACAGGAGCACTACAAGTCTCTCAAAGACTCCGTTGCCGCTAACACTATAGCCGTTGACCTGTCGTTGAAACTCTACAAGGAGGGGCTGCTCGAATTCCTAAACGTGCTCGTCGCCCAGCGCTCGCTCTTCGTCGCCGAAAACGCGCTGGTGCAGAGCAACTGCAACATCACCACCGATCTAATCGCCCTCTACAAAGCTTTGGGCGGCGGCTGGGAAACCTGTCCTGCCTGCGGGCGGACAGCGACCTCCAGCGCTGCAGGTGTTGCGGCTGCGGCAAAGTGAACAGAAAAGTGGCGCCTTTGATTGTCCATAATGTCTATTTTAAAGACGAATCGAGGAATAGACGAACTGAGGAATTGAGAATTGAATGAGTTAGACAGTTAATCCTCGATCCCTAAAACCGTTCTTCCTTCAATTTATCCACGGCTTTTGTCAGCCGCTTGATGACACCCTCCGGCACAGGCTTAAAACCGGCAATGTCATGCACCTCATGGCAGGTTTGCGGTTTGGGCCTTTGACCTTGAATTATCCGCACCGCATCCGCACATGTGATCCAGTCTGAAGAAAAATATCCCGTCGCCTTTTTTTCTATCCAGAACCAGTCCCTGGTTTGCTTTTCCTCCCATACCCCACTGTTCCTGCTTGCCATTTGTCTCCTCCTTTCACTGCACTTTTGCGGAAGTATTGTTGGCGCCGATAATAATCGGGAGAGGTTACAGATTGGTTACAAGGCGATGTGATTCTTCCCCATCTTGCAGAGGGTGAGGATGAGATATGTCTCTGGGTGGGTCTTCACAATAACAAAGGGCGCAATGCCATGACCGGCATTGCGCCCCAGGTTTACGTATCTTTCCTGTTAACGGTTAGATTCATTCCAGACCCGAGAGAACCTGACCGTCAATATTTCGTGAGAGTGCGCGTTTATCTCTTGCCACCGCCACGGCCACCGCCACCGCCACGGCCACCGCCACCACCACGGCCGCCACCACCACCGCGTGCACCACCACCGGCTCGTGCGCCACCGCCGCTGCGACCGCCGCCGGCACGTGCGCCACCGCCGGCACGAGATCCGCCGCCGCTGCGAGCCGAGCTTCCTGCACGTGATCCGCCGGCACGCGATCCGCCACCGCTGCGAGCCGAGCTTCCTGCACGTGATCCGCCGGCGCCGCCGCGAGCCGAACTTCCGGCACGCGATCCGCCACCGCTGCGAGCCGAGCTGCCTGCACGCGATCCACCGGCACGAGATCCGCCGCCGCTGCGAGCCGAGCTTCCTGCACGAGATCCGCCTGCGCCGCCGCGAGCCGAACTTCCGGCACGAGATCCGCCTGCACCGCCGCGCGCTGCCGCGCCACCTCTAGCCCCACCGCCGCTAAGTCCCCGCTGGACGGAGGCTGCCGACGGTCTTCCTCCGGCGCCTGCACGTCCTGCGCCTGCACGAGCTCCACCTGCACCGGCCCGCCCTGCAGCGCCAGCCCGACCGGCAGCGCCCGCCCGGGCGGCATTGAGGTTCGAGGTACGCACTGCTCCAATATTGCTGCGATTGATGTTGACATTCCGATTGACGTTGACATTCACACTACCATGGCCCCAGCCCCAACCGCCCCAGCCCCACGAGCCCCAACCCCAGCCCCAGACCGGTCCTACTGCTACTGCCCCCCAAAACCCTAAGACTCCGAGTCCAACGGCTACTTCAGGCCAACAGCAGGGGGAATAAACCAAAGGTGGATACGCGGGATACATCCATGGCCCGTAGGCAACTACCGGGTCGTAGCGAGGCACATAAACAACTTCGGGATTAACCGGCTCAATTTCGATCGCCTCACCTTTGACAACTACCTTCTGCTGTTCGGTCGTCTTGAGAGTCCCGGCAGCCTGGGCCTTCTGCCGCAGTCTCTGGATGGAGTCCATGACGCCGGCCTGCTGAGCCAGGAAAGCTTCACCCAACCTTTGTGTCCAGGCTGTCTCCTTAGCCATCATGTCGAGGACCTGCGGAAAGGGCGCCAGCGCCTTCACGCTCAGGTCCCAGTCCATTTTGTCCAGAGCGTCATTGAGCGCGTCTCCCTTAAGGTTGGGATTTGCCTTCAACCAGCGGTCCGCTTCCATAACCTGATCCGGATACGTCGCCGCTATGAGGATTTGCGCGAGCAGCGAATCAGGATAGAGCGCAATCGGCGCAAGCATCTGGTCCAGCTCAGCCTCGGGGTATGTCTTGCCCGAGTTAGTTTCCTGTGAAAGCGCTCCGAACGGGACCATCATCACAATGATGAACCCTATCAGCGCGCGCTTAAGAAAGCCGTTCTTTTTCATAATCTCTCTCCTTTCACTTGTACGAGTCCAAGGTTAAGCTAAAAATGATTCTCCGGATACAATTCTGGTATTTGGCCAACTCCCACCAGTCCAATACTTAGAGTTGGCCAGGATTTTCAGGGACAGACGGAAAAACAGGTTACTAAACTTTGGTATGTCTGCCCCATGTTGATGGTAACCCACCGTACGTTGGACCTCCCCAAAGCCCCTGTGGCGGAAGGGCGTCGAGCAAATTGAGCGTACTAAACAAGTTACCGATTCTATGCGAAATCCTATTGCACAAAACGCCTGGCGCTGAGTCGCCCCGGTTCCCCGGCAAAGCAAGTGGAATAAGTGGGAAAAATCCAATCTGCCGTTTGTGTGAAGCGCCTCACGCAGGCGCCAGCAGGTTGCGTCCCGTGATGTATTCTTATAGTTTGTAGATATGTTACAATCTAAAAACATACGTAATAGTTTCTCCATGTCAAGAAAAAACAATTCGTGTTCAATTGTTGAATTGTGTAAGAGCGATGCGCCGCCGCCTTATTCGCACAGCATGAGCACATATGGTTCAGTCCTGCCGTTTTTTCCATCCAAAACGAATCCCGGTTTCATCTCTTCTGTGCCCATTTCCTGCTCGTCTTTCGGCCACTCTGTTCGATCAAGTTATGTATGAAATATTAAGATGGTAGGGGTTACAGATTGGTTACACTTAAAATAATGGTTATCCTCCGCCGAAGATCAGAGGAAGACCGAGTTGCCAGTGTCGATGCTTTCCCTTTTCTTAAGAATGCCGGGAGCCAGGGGGATTTTGTTTTAGCAAGAAAGGATGTGGGCTGGCCGTAACCCTTTGAATTTTATCGGAGTAGAACGGGCTGTGCTGCTATGCATAATTGAAAAGAAGGTACGGGGCTGATCTGCATCAGGCGGAATAGTTGACCAATCCACACATAAAAAAAGGGTTACGGCAAATGAGTACCTGTGGTTTGGGTTTTTGCCCCGATAGGGGCTGCATATAACAGCCCAGGGTCAGAGGAGCGCCACCCCGGGGTTGTGACGCCAACAAGAACCAGTTCTTACCCTGCAGGGGTTGCATAGCCGATCCTTTGAGGTTTAAAGCGTGCTTTGATTTAATATTATTTTTATGTAACCCTTTCAGGGTATTACAACTAATTTGTGGTCCTGTTCTCCCCAGGGTGGCGCGCTACTGACCCTGGGCTACCCTATGCAGCCCTTTCAGGGCAAGAAACTCAAAGGCGAGTCCACAGCAGACAGATGCAGCCCGTTCTCGTCTGCAGGTACTCGGTTGCCGGATTAACCAAATCTTTATCCTTCTAATCTCACCCTTCACGTTTGGAGCGAGGCGACCTCCCGCTACTGCCTACTCAATTTCCCGGTAATGCATCTAACCTGCTTCCTCTTCTTCGCGACTTCGCGGCTTCGCGTGCAAACTGTGCAGGTACGCGTTTGCCGGAAGACCCATAAAAAAAGGGGTTACGGCCTGGGACCGTAACCCCTTGTAATTCTATGCCTGTGCTCAGAGTGGAACCAGGGGCGCGAGGATTTTCTCACCACGCGCCTCTGAGCTCTGAGTTCACGAACCACTATGCCGGTAAAAATCTTATCGGCGATATTGCGGAGACAACATTATTTCTTCTTGCCGCCACCGCCGCCTTTACCGCCGCCGCCGCCACGAGGGGCACCGCCGCCACGAGGAGCACCGCCACCACGGGGAGCTCCGCCGCTACGCGCTGCACCACCACCTGCGCCGCCGGCACGCGACCCGCCGGTACGCGCTGCTGCACCTGCACCACCGGTACGCGATCCACCGCCGCTACGCGCTGCCGCACCACCAGCTCCGCCTGCGCCGCCGGCACGCGATCCGCCGCCGGTACGTGCTGCTGGACCACCACCTGCTCCGCCTGCACGCGATCCACCGCCGGTACGCGCTGCTGCACCACCAGCACCACCTGCGCCACCTCTGGCTCCGCCGCCACCAAGTCCCTTCTGGACGGAAGATGCAGAGGGTCTGGCCCCAGCGCGGCCTGCGCCTGCGCCAACCCCTGCACGGCCCGCGCCTCCAGCCCTTGCTGCGGCCGCGGCTCGGCCTGAACCTATCTTGCCTGCTGCCGCTGCCTGACGCAGGCTGGTTGTTCGTACGCTGTTCCTGCTGATATTGACGTTCCTGTTGATATTGATATTCCGATTGACATTTATATTCACATTATGGCCGCCCCAACCCCAGGATCCCCAGCCCCAACCCCAGACTGGTCCTACGGCTACTGCTCCCCAGAACCCAAAGACACCGATTCCAACTGCAACTCCGGGCCAACAGCAAGGGGTATAAACCAAAGGAGGATACGCAGGATACCACCACGGTCCATAGACAACTACCGGATCGTAGCGCGGCACATAAACGACTTCGGGATTTGCCGGTTCGATCTCGATGGACTCGCCTTTGGTAACCACCTTCATTTGTTCGGTCGACTTGAGATTGCCGGCAGCCGCGGCCTTCTGCCGCAGTTTCTGGACGGAATCCATGACATCGGCTTGCTGGGCCAGGAAAGCTTCACCCAACCTTTGTGTCCACGCCTCCTCCTTAGCCATCATGTCGAGGACCTGCGGAAAGGGCGCCAGCGCCTTCACGCTCAGGTCCCAGTTCATCTTGTCCAGAGCGTCGTTGAGCGCGTCTCCCTTAAGGTTCGGGTTTGCCTTCATCCAGCGGTCCGCTTCCGTAACCTGATCCGGGTAGGTCGCCGCTATGAGGACCTGTGCGAGCAGCGAATCGGGATACAGCGCGATCGGGGCAAGCATCTGGTCCATCTCCTGCGGACTGATTGTCCCGGCCGTACCGGCATCCTGTCCGAAGGCCCCGAAGGGGACCAGCATCACAACGAGGACCCCGATGAGAGCGCGGGTTAAAAACAAATTTCTTTTCATAATCTCCCTCCAAATGTAAGTTGTGCGAATCCTGTTTTCTCCGTCAGGCCAAATCTGCATTAATTCTGCAATTAACTGAGATAACGGACGAGGCCTCCAATTAGTTTACAAGTCACCGGCTTTTTTATGTTTTGATCGCCTTAAATTCTTTAGGGCTCTTCGATTTGGCGCCCATGGTCCCGGATAGATCATGTCCGTTGAATCATAGACAAGTGGAGCCGAGTCACCTTACAGAATCAATGTTGCATGTCAAGTTATAAAATAACCTGAAAAACACTTTAGCCGGAGTTATTGCATTCCGGTCCACTTGAACGCGTTGGGCCGTGCTTTAGATCCTGCGCTTATTTTTTTATCCATCCCTTGGAGCGCATGCAATCGTCGAATGCCCGCATGTCGCTCATGCCCCAACTGCCGCCCCCCGGACCCGAGACATCCGGAGATTGCAGGAGCCTTACGTCTCGCATGCATGCGGACTTGTCTTCATAGAGCTGCTCCTGAGACTTGCCTTCCCTGGATTCCCAATTAAAGCCGAATTCCGGCGCGCGCGGCATTTGTATCGAGCACCCGTTAAGCATAAGTACGCAGACGGCGAAAAGGAACACCTTCAAAACCACTTGCCAGGTTCTCAAGCGCATTGTAACCCATCCTTTTGATTTCAAATTTATTGCCAACAGTGCATTCCGAGCCATAAGAACAAGGGGTTACAACGGATACCGGCCCTCCCCAAATCTTATTCGAGTCGCTGGATCAGAATCGAACTGAGGAAATAAGGTATTCAATCATCAAAAGACAAACAGCGCAAGATCGTTTTCTCGTACTGTAAGGCGGAGGGATTTATCGGACGGATACAAAATACCATCGAGATTGGTTGGTGGTCAGGTTGGTGCATTTGGATTAACGATGCCGCGAATATGGGTCCTTTGTTCAAAGTACTGTTTTTAGAGGATTTGTGCTCCGCAGTTTGCGGCCTTATTTTATGATTGAAGAAGCTTCCAGGAGATGAGGCTTGAATGAAAAGGAAAAATGACATCATGAAGAAACTAAGCATTCTACTAGCCATTTTTCTGTTTCTGGCTACTTTTGCGGTCTCGAATGCGTACGTGCAGGCGGCAGGTGCGGGAGGAACAGGCGGCTACGGGTCAGGCTCATCAGGCACACAGTCCGCTGGTTCATTTGGCGCAGGATCTCGAGGTTCATTCGGAACGGGGCCATGCGGCGTGCAGCCCTATTACGCACCAGGGACGGACACAGGCAGGGACAATGACAAGCCGGGCCTGGACACGGGACCGGGCTGCACGACAGGCAGTCCATCAGGAACGGAATCGAGCTACTAAAGCAGCTTCCGTTCTTGAACTGATCCACTCAGGCGGCATTGGCAGCAGGCGTGACGGCTGGATTCTGACCCTTGCACTCACCACAATAGTATATCAGTCCGACTGGCAAGTTATTTGCAACGCATCAAGAACGACCCGGGACATTCCCTCGGCATTTTCAAGAATCTGCAGGGTTTCTTTTGGAGAAGGACCTTTGCAGCATTAGTGGACGTTAAGCACACCACCGCTGAGTGGGCTGCATCCGATTGTAGTGATATGCCTTCACTATTGTAGCGGAAAGCCTATAGTATATGTGCATGCTTCAATACCGTATCACGGCCGGTTAACCGGCGAGCGATTTGTGGAACGCACCACTTGATGAGATTGTCCGTATGCGGACGGGGCACATGGAAGGTACCCGGCAACAGGAACGCACTCGGGTGGAGTTGGTCAGGCAGGCCCTGAAGTTGGCGCCTATTGCTGTTTTTGCGACTCTTCTGAACGCGTTCATTCTCGTATTGGTCCTATGGCAATCCATTTCGCACACGTCATTAATCATCTGGTTTTCAATTACTTTTTGTCTTGCAGTTCAGCGCTACTTGTTCCTATACAAGTATCGGGAAGCTTCGCTCCAGCCCGATCAGGCTGCGCAGGTGGCCAAAAAATTTGTGGCCGGTCTCGGTTTATCCGGAATCGCCTGGGGTTTCGTTGCAATTTTTCTTTTTCCCGTAGATTCACCAACACATCAAATCCTGATTGTCTTTGTCCTGTGCGGGATGGTGGCTGGTGCGGCGGAAACGTTTTCTCCAGTTCTTCCGGCCTTTATAGCGTTTTCGCTACCGGCATTGGTTCCATTATTCATACGTTTTCTCACCATTGGCGGGGCCGTTTACAATGCGATGAGCGTCCTGACGCTCCTTTACATAGGTATGACATTAATCATCGCAAGGCGCATCAATATCACAAACAGGAAATCGGTCGAACTTAAAGAACATTTTTCTCGGATGGCGGAGGAGCGGACAGCCGCTAACGTACGGATGCAGGAAGAAATGTCCGAGCGCCGGCGAATGGAAGATTCACTGCGGGATTCTGAAGAACGGCTCAGGCTACTGGCTTCGCGACTGTTGTCAACACAGGAGGAAGACAGGAAAAGGATCGCCAGAGAACTCCACGACAGCATAGGCGCATCGCTGAGCGCCGCGAAATTCAGCATGGAAAATGTCATCGATCAGATTCAAACTGGAGCGGTCAAGCTTGAACCGATAGATTATTCTATCCGGGTAATAAAGCTGGCTATCGATGATGTGAGAAGAATAGTCATGGATCTACGCCCGTCCATTTTGGACGATATGGGAATCATCGCCACTCTTAACTGGTTTTGCGAGCAATTCAAGACTATTCACTCAAATATCCATGTCGACCTGCAGATTGAAATCAACGGGGATGAGATCCCGGAAACGCTTAAGATAACAATTTTTAGAATCGTTCAAGAAGCCTTCCACAATATTGCTAAATATAGCGGGGCGGAGTGGGTGGATGTATCGATCACTAAATTACAAAATACGATACAACTGAGTATAGAGGACTATGGGATAGGGTTCGACTTAAGAGCGATCCATGCAAATAGAACGTCTGAAAAAGGGTTCGGTCTTATGAGTATGCGAGAGCGGACGGAACTTTCAGGCGGAATCTTCGTAATTGAATCCAAAATTGGAGAAGGAACCAAGATCCAAGCTTCGTGGACGTTGCCATGTTAACAGACCTGGTCAACGAAAGGGTTTCAGGTATCCCACTGCCGATGCTCGGGAGGCAATTTTTTCAGGCCGTAAATCAGTTCGGCGCGTGTCATGACCGATACGCATATCATTGACGGCAACACGGCAGCGAGTTTTTCGCGGACATCGGGAGAGCGACCCTTGATTATGTAGCTTGCCATGTCCGTATCCAGCATGTGCAGCATATTCTCAACTACCCCTCTTCATCAAATAGCCTCCGCTCCTGCGGGGCAACATTCATCGGCCGTTGTAAACGGCAATGAAGTTTGAGAACGATGAAGGCTAGGATGAGAACAGAAGTAGATGTAAAGTGGGAAGGCGCAAATGTAGTGTACCCCTGGCGAGCTGGTTCTGAGGCGAATTTGGCGGGATTTTATGTGGCAGAAGACGATAAAGAATCGTGCCCGAACCGAGAGCGGTTAAGAACAGGCATTCCCCCCTGCGGTCTTGCTGTTGTTGCCCCCTCCTCTGACCTTGGCCCCATCAATGTTATTGGTAATTGAACCCCCCGACTTGAAATTCGTCAATTGGCGCCGGGCCTCGTATTGGCATGGCGCGTCCTGCTATACCGCTAGATTTTTTATCCATTTGCGAACCGTGGACGTATGGATGCCCACGGATCGCGCGATTTCCTCGGGGCTTTGGCCTTTTTTCAAGGCATCGAGGAATGCAAACCACCTGGGGCGGCTTCGCGCCGGCACCTTTGCGATAACGCCGAGGATTCGAGACGCTGTCCGCCTGGTGTGCCTGATCGCGTTTCTACGGCAGCCGCCACCCATACCCCGCGAGTCGATGAGGGAAGTCGGCCGGCCGCGAGATCTCTTGAGCTTCAACTTCCAGCGCTCGAAGCTCTTAAACGACGCCGGGCCTATGATTGCGTAGAGCTTCGCATATTTACCGGCTGCCCCCTGATTGTACTCAGAAATGAAGGCGTGCTTTGCCGCCAGGATGTTGCTCGATCCGAACGATTCGGCATTGTAGAGCCTGACCAATTCAGCCTTGACGCACGCCCTGTCAAACTGGCATTTGTACCGATTGGTCGGAACATAGGCTTTTGCGACATCCATTCTACTTCTCCGCGAGATCGGCCCCAAGTTCAGGGACCAGGGTGTCGAGCCAGTGAAGGACCTGGGCAGCATTTGTCCTGCGCTGCCGCCCTGCCAGGGCCTCGATGCGTCTGAAGATTTGCTCATCAGACCCCACAAAGGATATCGTGATCGCCAGACCTGCGGCGCCGCGATCCGCACCCGGCGGCTCATCTGGCCCGGCCGCCTCTGTGCCTTTTCTCCCGACGCTGCGGGCGCGCTCGCTCTCGATCCGCTCGTCTTTCGATGGCTTTAGATGCGCATTTTTCCTATCCAAGCAGTCGGGGCAGATTTTCTTGATGGTGACCGCACCCCGCTTGTACGGCGCAAACTCGCGCGAGCAGGAACAAATACAGGCTGGCGGACCGTTTTCTATTTCGGGACTCGCTGTGTTCATGCCGGCATCTTCCTCGCTGATCGTATGCTGAACTGATAACCCGCCATAGAGCAGCTCGCTGGCCATGTCGATGGGTTTTCCCTCCAGGAGCTGGGCCTCCATATCATTCTCATGATCGCTCCAGCCTTCACCAGGTGTGAAAGGCGACGGCGCCGGATCTGGTTTCCAACACACTATGCGCCGGCGCCTGGGCGCCGGCATTCCGTCGCGGGCACTAGAAATAAGGGCGACAAGCTTTTTAATCCCCTCTTTGGCACTGAGCGCGTCATCCTTCCTGTCCCGCATCCCGTTCAGCCCCGAAGCGAAACGCCAGAGTAGCCTTATTTTCCAATTTTGCGGGTAAGCCTGGGTGATCCATCGTCCTCCAGACAGCGTCGATTCTAGCTCAAAATAGACGCATTATCCGCGTTGCCTTTATCTAAACCGCAAATGGTAGTCGCGGAACGATGTCTTTATTTGCTTCATGAGCGGACTGTTGGCATCCTTGAGCATCTTGTGGAACTCCTTCGGGCTCGGCGTGCTGATGGGAATGTGGAGGTGAAAATCGCCCGCGCCGCGGGGGCCGTCGTTGGAAGTGCCGCCTTTTCTGATGCCCTGGGCGAAGTTCTCCGGGACTACCATTTCGCCGGCATGAATACGTGCGAACATGTCGCGAGGAACGTCCCAGGCGCCCACGTCCAAGCTTGCCATCGGGGCCATAGCCATTACCGACGCCATCGCCTCTGAAGCAACGGCCGGGGCAATCATAGGCCCCACGTAAGGGATGGAGGCCATAGCAGCGTAAGCGCCGGCAAAGGCAACCGCTGCATCGCTCATGACAGACATGACGTTCATCGCGGATTGCTGGGCATGTCCGGCCGTAGCACTCGCGGTTTCCGCCGCCGTCCTGGTGGCTGCACCCGTCGTGGTAGCGGTGGTTTTTGCCGCCTCGCCTCCGACCCAGGCCGTTATGGACTGCCAAATTTTTGGAAGAAGCGCGCCGAGTCCGGATGAATTTTCGGCCGCTGTGCGCGTTGCTGTGCCCGTGGTGGTGGCCGCTGTATTCTTAAGCTCGGCCAAAGCCCAATTCTCGACCCACGTGAGGCACCAGTTAATCATTTTGGAAATGGCTTGCTGAGTCAGGTTTTGGACAGTCTGAAGAAAGCTCTGGTGCTTAAAGAGCAGCCCTGTGATGGCGTTTCCTACCTCGGAGACGTACTGGTCCCACTGCTTTTTCATGGCGAGGACAGCTTGATCGTCAGCTTTTTGCATCTTCAGGAGATGCTCTTGCTGCAGCTTTTCTATCTCACGGTAGATTTCGGACTGCTTGGCAATGAGTTCAGTTCCGGTCTCATGAAGAGCATCGAGCTGCTTGTACTCGGCGGTCAGTGCTTCCTGATAGGCTTTGTCATCAGCCTGTTTTTCCAGCGCCGCGCGCTGCTGTGCATTTATCTGACCCAAGGCATAAAGCGTGTCATATTTTTGCTGCGCCATTTTCATCGCGGATTCTGAATCCGTTCTTTGCATGGCGGAAGAATTCTTATTGATCGTTTCCTGGAGGGCGGCTTGCTTCTCGGTCGCCTGCTGCGCCTGCGCGGACATGGATCGATAGATATCCGCCATGCGATTCCACACCTCTTGCCAGGTCTCCGACCCCTGCTTTGCGGCCGCCAGCTTGGTATTCCAGAACTCGTAATCCTTTTGCTCACTCCAGGCGTTTAAATCAGCCTGGGAATTCTTGAGCTTTTCGAGTTCCGCTTCCCATTGGGCCATTAAGTCCGTGCCTCCCCCACCGGCGCCGGAGCCTTTGTCTGGAGTGGCGGCAGCTATATCCTCGTCCGCACTCTGTTTTGGGGGGGGCTTGGGGGGCGGCGTGTAGGGCGCGGCCGTAAAGCCGCCGCCATAATGGAGAGTGCCGTAGCCCTTGACCCAGCTCTGCTCTCCCTTAACGCCTATCGGGATGCCGAGCGCATCGACCTGCTGCTGGTTGTTCTTGACGATGCCGAAGAAATTTGCGAGGGCGTTTGATGCCTCGACGATTCGCTGCGTGAAGCTGTGAATATCTCCGGAAATTTTTTCGACTGCCTTGGGCAGATTGTTGTTGAAAAAATCGGCCAGGCTCTGCAGCGTGCCCATGAGCGCTGCACCGAGTTTTTTCTCGAACGAGGTCCAGGTCGCCGATAAATGGGCCGTGGCCTCCTCAAACTTGTGAGTTGCCTCGACATCTTCAGGGCTCATTTCGAGCGCCAGCTCCTTAGCCGCTTTCTTGCCCCGTTCCATCAAGTCAATGGTGAGCCGCAAAAACTTCCCGAGGTCGCCGACGCGGCCCCCGAAGATAGCCATACTCATCGCCGCCTGCTGAGCCCCGGTCGCATATTGGGATATCTTGTCTCTTGCCTGGCTCAACACGTCGACGAGATCTTTGCTGCTCCCGTCAGAATTTTTCAGAACAATACCGAGGTTTTCGAGGGTCTCACTATTCGTGCGGACTTGCCGCTCAAGGCGCTGCATCAGTCCCGTATATGAATCCGCCGACATTCCGACCAGTTTTAGAGACATGGCCAGGTCAGATGCCTTTTGAGCGGAGATGCCAAGGCGCTGCGAAAGCATCGCGACTTCGTTGCCCCAACTGAGAGTCGCCTCGAGGGAGTCTTTGAATATCTTGCCGGCGCCCAGGGCGCCCGCCAATCCGCCAAGTATCCCGGTGAGCGAGGACACCGCAGCCTGAATCCCACCGAAGGCGTCCGACACCTGATCCTGCAGGCTTTTAAAAGATGAGGCCGCCTCTTCATTTGCGGTCCTCATGGCCTGCATGTTTTCCTGCGACTCTTCGGATACCGTCTTCAATGCGTCGCCGACCTGATCCAATGATTCCTTCACAGCGTCCGACAATTGCTCCATAGACGCCAGGAGTTCATCCACCTTGGCACCGAACTGAATTTCTACAGAATCGTTGGCCATCTAGCAGCCTCCGTCCGGATCTTCTTCCTCTTCCGGCGCAATGTAGTCAGGGCTGTACCTTTCGTGAAAATATTTTTCCCCGTTCACCAACCAGATAAAAGCCTCGAAAAGGGCTATGGCCCAGGGCACGAGCGTCCAGCAAAAAATCAAATAAAATATGCCCTGGCCCGGTCTATCCAGATAAAACCTGTGCATGCCCAGGCCGCCGAGGAAAATGGCCAACAAAATGGCAATGCTGCGATTTTTCATAATCACCTCCCCGATATTGGAGAAATGCATCTGTTCAGCCCCGCCTTTCGTCATGTGGACGCCGGGCGCGGATACTCAGCTTGTCTTTCGGCGTAATAATCGTTACTGCCTTCGATTTCCATTCGTCGATCAGCATGATTACGCCGGCCTCGTGGTGCCACCATTGGCCTAGTAGAACCCTGCGGCAAAATACGCAATTAATCAGTTTGTAGTAAACGCACTGACGCCCTATACGCTTACTCTCGGCCAGGAGCTGGTTCAGCCGCTCGATGGTCAGCTCTATTCCGAGGCGCTCCCGGAGCCTTTCTTCGAAATGGTGCGTCATCTGCGCGACAGTGACTGTTTCAAGGGCCTGGGCGTCGTCACGCATGGCTTTCCTCCCCGGAGGGCTGGCGGCCAGAAGTGCCGATAAACTGCATAGAAGGAAATTCCCACTTTACGCGCAAATAGTGCCCCCGGGTTGCGTGCGATCGCGCTGCTTCCTGGAGGTTTTTTGACGGTAGTTTCCCACTTTCGGCCTCATTCCTGCCTGTTTGCCTTTGCCGCCTCGTCGGACGAGACATGCATTCCAAACGTCGAAAGGGCCACGAGTACATCAACGGGCGGATGGTCCTCCCAGTAATCCAGAAGCTCTTCCAGCTCGGAGAGATAGAGATCCCCGATGGCTCTTTCGACAAGGCCCGGCATGGCCTTTGCCAACGCGATCAGCTCATAGGAGTGGATAGCCGCCTGAAGCTGCTCAAAGGTGAGATCGGGACAATTTCTCACGAGCGCAGAATGAGCAGTCATAAGGATCGCGTCCATTCGAACTTCTGCGGATATCCCCCCCGAAGCGCTTTGCAGCGGCCCCATTTTCTTCAGGGCCTCCAGGTCCAGGGGCGGCAACACGTAGGATTTGCCCCCGATTTCGATGCTCATCACCCCGTCGACCATTCCTCACCTCGGCCCGTAAAAGCTCGAAACCTTTGCCTAAGCGGCAGCGTCGCGATCCGGATCATCCGGCCCGGCTTGTTCAACTTTTTCCGTCTGCTGCGGCTGCCCCGCTTGTCCCGCCTGCGCCGTCTCTGCCGCCTCTGCGGCCTCTTTCGCCTTTCGAGCCTCCCGCAGCCGCTCCAGGCCGCCCTTCGAGTAAAGGGCCGGGAGAACCTCATACAAGGCCAATATTTCCCAGGCGTGGATTCGTTCTTTGACATCTTCGAGCTGCAGGTCCGGATAGTTGCGCACAAGGGCCGCGTGAGTCGTTGTAATCGCCGTTTCGACGAGCTGCTCTTTCGCAGACAGGTTCTCTGTCCCCGGCGCGTTTTGCATTGCGGCGAGCGTTTTCAGCCCGGCCATGCCAAGCGGAGGCACGATATATTTCTCGCCCCCGATCTCCACCTCAAAACCGTCGATCATTGCCGTCTCCTGGTTTCCGAGTGATTAGAACTGGGCGCCCGAAGTTCGCGCCCTCCGCATAACTCGTCCGAATGGGGTTCTTTAGAACCTCCTTCATAGCGAAAAGCGCCGTCTGGTGCGTTTGGTGGGAATCGTTTTTGGCCAATGCTCCCATCCGGTCTGCCATTTCCAACTCACGGACCTCAGAAGATGCATCCGAAAGAAAAACATTCTTAATTTCTATTCCTCCGGAAAGGTTCTCGTGCTCGACGGCTTCGATGGAAAGAAGAAAGGCGCGGTAAAGGCCCCCCAGGATCTTTTCCCACTCCCCGTTGTCAGAAATCTTGGCAAGAACGATTATGCATCCATTGTCAAAGGTGATCCTCTGCACTCGCCCCGCTGCGATGGGAGCCGCTCCAATACCACTCATGCCCCGCAGCGGCCCGTCGTATAGGGGGGCTGCGCTGGCCAACTCGGCGATACCGATTGAGCCGCCCCGCTCGATAGATAGAGCATCCAAGGACGCCTTAACTCTGCGCAGGTGCTCGTCGATCTTGACGAATGGTACCAGGAGCTTGGCCATTGAATCCTCCGTATTATTGGCTCAAAAACTATTGGCTCAAAAACGTCCAGCCGTTCAGCAACAGTTGTGAAGCGTCGGTATGCTGCGGCAGGTTGGCGACAGGAATTTTCCCGTTCGAGTCGGGAATATGCTGGACGCCGTTCAGGTCGGTCAATTGGGTGACGCCGGCAGGTGCTACGATATAGAGAGCCATTTCAGTCAACCTCCTTTGTGATTTAAGGATGGCTAGGCGGTGGAGAGACCCGAAACGCTACTCGGCCGTAACGCTTCTTGATCTTGGCGCAGCCCAGCCCGGACGCCATGCGCCGCCTGGCAACAAAGAGTCTCAGTCGGTATCCGGTGCCTTCCACGCCAGGATCTGGTCTTGGGTAGCGGTCATCCGAACATCCAAACAAAAAAAACCTCTCGGTGAATCTGGTGTCGGGCCTCCAACAATACCCGGCGGCATCAAGGGGATATACCCCTCGTTTAAATCGTGCCGGTCAATGCTGACATTGGCCTCACGTCTCAATTTGACTAATGCCTGTATCCCCTTGTTCCACTCAAGCATTGCGGCCGTCATCCGGCCATAGATCTCGTCCCTGGCTTTAAGTTTTTCGGCGAGCTTGAGCCGGCCGAGAATCCAAGCGAGCCGGCCTTGAAACTTCGACCGCTGCAGCGTGAGGCCGGAAAGCACCTGCTGCTCGCGGGCCATATGCCGCTCAATCACCCTAAGGTCGCCAGGGCCTCCGAGCAGGTCAGGGTCGGCGGGGACATCCTCGCCCCGCCCCAACGCCTCCGCGCGGGCATTTTGTTTTGCTAAAATCTCCTCCTCTATGCGCTGCTTCTGGGCCTTGAACTTTTCGATTTTCGAAGCCGATTCCCTAATCGGACCCTCCAGGCCTGCGAGCTGATTTTCGTTGTACGCCTTCTCAAGCTCAAGGGGTGGAAGGTGGATCCGAAATTCCCGGCAACACGCCGAAACAGAGGCCGTAATGGGGTTTTTGTAGTAATGCCGCCCGGAACAACAAACTTGGGACTCCTTGGCCACACAAAGTAAGCAGGGGCCATTTGGGGGCTCTGACGAAAAGTGCTTGCCTCCGGAGCAAGGGTAAGGATTTTCTGCCGAATAACGGCCACTCAGTCTTGGCACCTTCTATCCTCCACATCTTCCCCGGCTTGGTTGCCGGCTAGACTGTTTCCGCTTTTACTTTAGGTCCCCTTGGGTTTCGGCCTTTTTCTCGGAGGCATCGGGCGCGCCCCGCTTGGCCTTCTTGATCCGAACTTTGGCAAGGTCCGACTCCGTGAAACGGTCGCTGAAGCCGTGATCCAGAAGGCTCAGATGGTCAACGCCGTCCGGAATCTCGGCGATTCCATCTTCGTCTACAACAAATTCGGCATTGCCAATTCCGCCCCCGGAGCAGCCCAGGGGAGCTTTAAGATAATTGGGCATCGTCGTTTTTCCCTTCGTTGCGTGCGCCGTGGGCAAGTCAACGGCTACAAGCCTGTCTAATGCAGCGTTCCCGACTCCAAGGCATCTAATTTTCGAAGCGCACCAGCTCGTGCACGCCCATCCATCTCGCCCAGGGCGTCCATCTTCGCAAGGCAAGATTTGAGGATGGAGGCATCCTCCGTCCTGGGGTGCAACCCATTGCGCAATTCAAGCATAGTAAGGCGCTGATCGAGAGCCCTGGTGCTCCCATTAAGCTTTTCCAGCGCGGCCTTCATCCGCACATCGAATTTTTCCAGTGCGCTTTCGCCGCTGGCGCCCGTGGCCGGCTTCGCCGAACCGGCGCCCCTGCCGCTCTTGCTTGGTGCCCATCTAACCAATCTACCCACGTACATCCTTTTTCTCCTTCGGCTGCCGACTTGGCCGCTATGCCGTGGCCCGGCCGCGCAGCAGCGCTCAAATTGCCTTAAGACGTTTGCGTTTCCCTTCGGAAATGTCCGCAGCCTGATCTTTTGCCGGCACGTCGCGCCGTTCCAGTTCGAGTGCGGCCGCTCCCAACGCCTCACCGGCCATCATCAGGACATTGGATAACCCGCTCATGGCGCTGCTGGACAATTCCACCGATTCACCTGGTTTCAGATTGCAAGTGAGTTCGGCCACCAGGTCAACGATGCTTCCGACCATCTGCATTCCATCAGATCCTTCTGCGCGGCTAAAAATCGTCTCCATAGTTTTTTTCTCCTCGGTTCGTATCATTCACATTTCGCCAGTTCGCTAACCTGCCGTTGGCGCACCTTGCGCAACATCCTTTCTAACCAGCTTCTGGCTTCCGCCGGCTCTGATGATAGATCAAAGCCTGCAAAATCTTGTAGGTCTGGTTATTGTCAGTCCAGCGAACCAGTTCGATCCCGAACATATGCTTCGCGATCCCATCGGCGTATGCCCATGAGAGACCCAAGTCAGAAAGAATCGCCTCGATCTTCGAAAGCATTTCCTTTTTGTCTTCAGAAGCTGGCCGGTGCATCCCGGAGCGTTTTGCGGAGGCGTGGACATGCTTAAACCCGGCGACTTTCAGACGGTCCATAATCTGCGCGTACTTTGAGAAATCAAGTTCGACTGATGATCTGCAGCCAACACTGTCCAACATATCGCGATAGGCTTCCTCGCTCATGCCGAGCTGGACTTTCGCAATATGGAGAACTGCTTTCTCCTTATTCCCGATCAGCGGGACTCTTCGTGCTTGTTTAGCCATACGATTTCCTTGATCTGATATTGCGCAGCCGCTGCGCCTTTGCCTCATTCCTCGGCATCTGCACCTGGTCGGAGGTGAGACACCATCGTCCATTGGTTTCCTTCACCACCTGGTGCACCATCAAGACCCCGAGCCATTCCTTCACATATTCCGGCGCGGCCCCGGCGACCTCCACCAGCTCGTCGACGGTTACGCCCCCGAAACTGCGGCTCGAACGCAGGTATCGCCACATAATCTGCTGCTTTTGCGCGGGTGCCTGCCTCCCTAGGTACAGATAGATCCCAGCGGCCTCCCGCCTCATTTCGCCGGCCGCACACAAATTCGAGACAGTCTTGCAGAGCCAGTCCCTATCCCGGCGCGTCCGGATGAGCTGACCGCAACCCATTTCGAGGGCCTCCAGCGTAACGTGGCGCTTTTGCGCCTGGAGTGCCTTTGCTGCCGCACGCACATGCCCGGCAAAGGTCGTTTTCATTGAATGCCCCTGGTCTTCAAAATGTAAACGAGTTTGCAAAGCTGCCAGCAGAGAAGCCATCGCGCTTCATCCACATGAAATTCGCGCCGCGCCATCGCGTTCGCCGTCCGTCTCACCGGTAATCCCAGGGCCGCGATATTTCTTTCGAGCTGCGCCAGGGCGAGCGCGTGGAAAGCCTTTCTCCACGCCACCGTGTTACCATCAAAATCCTTTTCCATAAAAGTCTCGAGATAGCGTATGATATCGCGTATCGTCGGGCTGGATGTAACCGCCAGATAATCGTACAGCAGGGCATAGAACAACTCCTCATCGATGCGGAGTCGCTCCCTCGCCTCGAAGACCTCTACCCAAGCCTCAGAGCTTTCCGTTGCCATTCTCGGACCCCTTCAATCCTGCTTTCACAGCAGTTCGCGCCATTTCTTCCGTGATCTGCGGCTGCCCATCGGCGCCTGGCCCTTTGGCATTGGCGTAGCGGACCAGGGCGAGGAAATCCCTCTTGAGAATCCGGAAGTCCCCGGCGTTCGACCGGTGCAGGATGGCCGCGATCTCCGGGTGCAATTCGAGCGATGTTGTTTTGAGCGCATATACGACTACATCGGAGATCGACAGAGAGTCGAATTCGAACAGGCGGTGCGTGCGGGACCAAACTCGCTTGTTTTCCTGCATGAGCCCCTTCAGCTCGGGTTCTCCGACCAAGACGAACGGGCAGCCGGTAGCGTCTGACAGATCCAGGGCGATGTTTAAAAACTCTTTCGGTAACCTTTGCATCTCATCCAGAAAGACGACGCAGCCGGAGCTTGAAAGTTTATCGACTACCTGTGAATAACACCGCCCCTTGCGGCCTGAGGGATTGGCGATCCCGGCCTCGTGGGCCAAGCCCTGGATAAAGTCCAGCTCGCTCCGCTTCCAGATGCTCGCGATGCGCAGGTATATCCCTCCATTTCGTGCCTGCCAGACCCGCGACGTTTTCGTCTTGCCGATGCCCGGCGTGCCGGGCACGCACCCCAGGCACCCCTCGCCATAGGAAATCAGATCATCCACCATCACGTGGAAATTCCTAACATTTCTGGTGAGGACAAATTCATTTTTGAATTGAATCATAGGCTCCTCCATGCAGCCGAGCAGCTTATTGAAACATCGCTTATTTATCCGGCATTCCGCTTACTGCCTTATTTCTGTATGCTTCGTAGCCGAACCTGCAGCGCCTCGCCCTCAAAGTAATCGCGAAGGCGCTCATACTCTGAGCTCTTTTCATACATGCCCATCCAGCGTTTCTGCCCCATCGGCATTTCAATCCTTCGGGCCTCGCATTCGAGCAGAACCTCGTACCGATCAGCGTCGCCCATCAAGAAAAGCGACTCCCAGTCGACCTTGAACTCGGGCCGGTGCAGGGCGGGCGCTTGCAGTGGGAGCGGTGCGGCCGGTGCGAGTGCGGCGTCGATGATTTCCTTTGCGTGGCGCCGGATGCTTTCGCACTGTTCGTCGGTCATTTTCGGCGTTTCGGCATCCGTTTGTGCCGGTTTGTTTGCGTTTGCTTCGACATCGACACATATCTCCGAGATCTGCCGGCGCACATCTGGAATAATTTCGTTATGCATTAGCTCGCGAAGAGGCCCAACGACAGACTTTTTAAGGGACGCTGTCATTTCCAACTGGCTCGAGAGTTCAGCCGTATCTTCTTCGGTCCCCATGTGCTTGGCGGCCGGATGCACCTTTCGCCTTGGCGATGCTTCGCATATAAGTTGGCCGTCCGCGTCGTAGACGTAAATCCGATTTTTGTCCTGCCAGTCGTATCGAACCGTTGCTGGTTGGTCCAGTTTTTTAAATAGATCGGCATGGTAATATCGCTCGTCTGACCAGGGGATCTTGATTCCATCTCGCGTAATCCGCTTGATGTCGATCTGGGCCATGAGCAGCCGGAGCTTCATTTTGTCGCCATCAGACAGGCCCGGTCCTTTTCCGGCGTCGAAAACTTCTAATGGGCATCTACCCTTGAGATGGCCGCGCTGAGGACGTGGGCCATATTCAGTCTCGATCCAGTCTGCAATTGCCAGGTGAGCGTCGACTATCGTTAGAACGCGCCCCTGGACAATGGACTCATACAATTTCCGGTGGAGCACTTCGCCCCGCTTCATGCGTGCGGGCTTATTTTCTATGCTCGTGCCGGTGTAGGACGGTGCCTGGCGCTCCAACTCGCCGAAAATTTTAAAAAAGCCTTCAATGGGCTTTGTCTCTGCATGGTAAGGCCGAGCAAAAGTCGCCTTTATTCCGAGCCGCTTGAACAGCCCAATGTTTGGATCTTCACCGGGCTCTTTTACGCCTCTGAAAAACTTGCCTCGAAAGGCGCGACCATTGTCGAGGTACACCACCTTTGGAAATTTGCCCAGTCTCAGGATGGACCTGTACAGTGCGACCTTTATCGCCTCGGTATTCTCACTGGGGCTGATATCCCAGCCCAGGGGCATGTTCGATTTCATGTCGTAAAAGGCGACTAAAATCATGCGCTTAGGCTTGCCGGTCACGGGGTTTTTGCATTCGAAGTTCATGACGTGCCCGTCGCCAAAAACTATGTCGCCAACGTCAATGCAGTCATAATCGCGCTCAACATGAGGAAGGCACAATTCGTTTAAGCGTTTCTCGCCCTCTCTTGACGCTATATATTGCGGGTAATTTTGCTTTATGATGCGGTCCGCAATGTTGCGGAGTTGACGGGCGTGCAAACGGCATTCACATCCTCTTATGCACATCTGATTTGTTGCGATCCGGATGGCCTCCCCGATTGGGAATCTATGTTCATGGAAGATATAAGTGCGGAAGATCTTTTCCTGTTCAGGCGATAGTCCGCCAGTTCCCTTGAGATGGCGGCCCCATCGTTTTACCAGAACCGTTGCATCATTATTGTTTCGCCTGAGATTGAGGCTCCAACGCTCAATTGTTTGAAAACTAACGTTGCCGAGCAGGGCATACAGGTTTGGATAGGTACTAAGGTCCTCGTTGTTGTAGCGCCTCATAAAATCTTTTTTGGCCTTCGTTATTTCCCTTTTCTTCCTGCAGATTGCCTCTTCATACTCATGCACCAGATCGGCTGCAGCCAAGGCCACCCTTAGCTCTTTTGTGTCGAGGCCCGGATCTTGTTCTCCCTTGTGGCCGGTCTTCGCCAGGAGCTTCTTTTGTTCGGAAATCGAGATCTGCCGCTGTACATCATCAGGAAGAGAAGCGCAGCAGTACTCTTTTTTTACGCCGCCAGGCCCTCCATATCCCTCAATCGGCCTGAATGGCCATTTTTCTCGTTTAGCCCGGCTATTTATGCCGCGCGGACTCTGGCCCATGATCTTCGCAATGTCGAAAGCCCCGAGATAATCATCCATCAGAATCCCTCTTGACTTCAGGGCGGCTCTTATCGATTTTTGCAAATGTTTCGCTATACTCAGTAGCAAATTCAGAGAAGCTCTCGTTGGCCAGTGCGATGGTTTTGGCGGCTCCTGCCTTCAATTCAGAGCAGCTCTCGTTGGCCAGTGCGATGGTTTTGGCGGCTCCTGCCTTCAATTCAGAGAAGCTCTCATTGGCTAGTGCGATGGTTTTGGCGGCTCCTGCGGCGAGTTCGGTGCTCATCTCTTCGATCTTTGCGATGGTCTTGCTCACTCCCGCGGAAAAGCCCTCGGCATATCCACCCGTGTAAGCCTTCACTTTTGTTAAATCTGTCAGATCCTTGCCATGCAAAGTATCAGTCGCCTCCTTAGCTTCCGTTTCACCCAAAATGAGCCATCTACGGTTAACCTGAAATTGTTCGCAAACCTTCTCCAGGAAATCTAGGGGGGGCGACACTTGACTGTCTCTGTAGCGGGCGACGGTGGTTCGTGCAACCCCAATCCGCGCTGCAAATTGAGGCAAGGACAAGCCGCTATCCCGTAACACCCGCCGCAACCGCTCGTTCAAGCTCGTCATGGTCATCTTCTATCCTCGCTGGTTTTTCGATTGACACTTCTGGCTGCCCGTGCCAGTTTCAATCCTGATGAGGCTCAACAAGGAAAGCGATTGACATCTCGTGCCTCTTGTTTTCCTCATTCGTCTGTCCGGATTTAAACAATAGAGCACGCTATCGCTCTAGTCAATACAAAAATGGTTTAAAATGAGCGGTTTGGTTCTTTTGCTGATTGCTCTTCGGTGCCTTCGCTCGCGTAACCGTTTGTGTGACTATTATCAATAGCTTGCGTCTATATGGGTAATTCTTTTCCAATTTCCCTTGCCCTCCTTGCTCGGGAAAAGGTGACCGTATGGAATTAAAAGACAGGGTCAAAAAGGTTATACGAGATAGCGGATTATCCTTGCCCCAGTTCTCCGAAAAAATAGGAGTGGCGCGAACCACGGTCGTCCGCTATAGAGACGGTGAGACCCCGCCTCCTATAGATTTTTTAGAAAAGGTATGTGAGGAATTTCGGGTTAGCCGTAGATGGCTCGTTCTTGGTGAAGATCAGCAATTCCAATCAGACCGGGACATCCCGGTTAGGGTGGGGACCCCTGAGTTTGATCCCGGATCAGTGGCTTTCACACTGTTCGTACTACAGAAAGTACAGGAGCCTTTCAGGCGGTTACCTCCAGACAGGCAGGGAGAACTCGTAGATCTCTTATATAGATTGTTCCTTAATCTCAGGGAAATCACCACGGAGGAGTGGGACGTTCTCCATCCAATCTTTCAGTCCCTGATCGACTATTTTCCAATAAAAAATAAATCCACAGACAAGTCAGATTAACGCCAATACAATATACCTTTCGGCACTCTTTATGCATACTTCAACCCGACCTGCCATCTTCTCTGAAATATAGCCTGAGAATGCCTTTTCTCACCCCGACTAAACGCATTATAATCGGCCGGCACTGCCCCCTCTCGATCACCGCCCCCTATGTGCCAATCCTACCCGATCAGCCCCCAGCCTTGTCCGTGGCCCTCTTTCGTATTATAAAAGTTCCACAAAAGTTCCACCCGATCCCCGCACATCGGCCATTTCCCACCTATCTCGCCCTATATTGCACCTTGCAGCCGTTCAGACATGAAATCCAGCGGCACATCAATGAACTTCATGAATTCAAAATACAAAAAAAGGCACTCAACGATTTCTCGCTAAGTGCCTGATTTTATTGATGGCGAGGCTCAGAATCGAACTGAGGACACGAGGATTTTCAGTCCGAAAAAAGCTTAACCAGCAAACACTGACATAGAGCCGAAATGCCCGACACACAAGGCAAATCGGCTCTTTTTTATGTTGGCAAACGTTGGTTTATTTTTGGGTTTCCGAGGCTGGTTGGGCACACGTTTAGGCACAGTTGGGCACAGTACAGGAAGCATGCACCAAGCCGAAGCCGGATAGATCCACAGACGATTTTGTAATCGAGCTTTCGGAAAACGCCCTTGAGCCCACTGCGGAACGATTCCCGTCGACTGGCCTAACTGTTCTGTTTTGGGGCGAACCCCGATAACGCCCACAGTAAACCAGTGCCAAAAACCAGCAGGGCAAGGGGCGGTAAGAAAACCGTGCTCAAGGCGACAAGGAAGTCTTGCCTGGTGCTTTTTAGGGAATCCAGAATCTTTTCCAATTCTCTGATTCTTTGTAGCTTTGAAACTAGGCAGGACTCATTCTCGGATAATTTCACCTTCCGCCTGGGAGTTGACCAACGTGGCCGCCAGTCGTTGGGAGTCGGATTAGGGTCGGGGTCCCACCTAATATATTGCTGACCAAGGAAGCTCGTAAACACCTCATCCAAATCCGTCTGACCGGGCGGCTGTGCGTTATACCATACAAAGGTCACAGTAACCCCTGTTTGTGACTCGCGTACATTGTAGTGTTTTTCATCCAGGCTATACCCAGCCGGGAGCTTTGCCTCGCCTTTCAATACGGCGGAAACTTGGTCGTCTGTGAGGCCGTCAGAAGGCACTTTTTGAGCGGGCTTTGGGCTCTGCTGCAACAATGCCGCCATTTGATCGTCGGTAAGAGTTTTAGGCATGACCGCAGCCTCGGGTTGCGATTTCTTCCATGGGTCAACGATGCCCGTAGCTGCTTGGGATTTATTATCCTGTGACTCAAGAAATGTGTAGCTGACAGTCGCTCGCAAAGACTTAAGCTCATGGGCAGCTTTCACGGTTTCGATATATCTCGATGTGGCGGGGTAGAGCCCTAAAATGCCTGTCATGGCGATCCAAATTGCAGAAAGGAAGAGCCACAACCGGAAAAGGCCTTTGCGCCAATTCAAATCCCGGAGAGACATTCTTTTCTCCTTGAATGAGAGGCAGAGGGTAGAGGCAGGCCGTCGAACTCTGATGAGATTACAGCAGAGTTTAGGCCCTGTCCACTTTGAAGATCTGGCTTGATTCTTCCGGACGATCAAAAGACACAGACCAGGGTTGGAAAATCGATCTTGGGGGGCCTTGTGGAACTTTCCCCGTTCGTTCAACCGGCCCGGTGATGAGCCGGGCCAAACCGGACCTAATCGGTTTCTTTCACTTCAATCTTTTTCGGGTCTTCACGATGGATTCGGTCTACCATATAAAACAGACCGAGGAGGGTAGTGATAACGAGATTAGAAACGCAGAATAGATAAAGGTACAGCCCGGACAGTTTAAAAAAGGGAAAGAACCGAACCGGAATAACTAATTTAGCATTCTTGGCAATTAGTCCTGCGGCAGCCCCTCCAAAATAGAGTATCATACTCATAAAAGCTAAATATCCGAAAAGAAGGCATAAGAAGCGCCTGCGCGTTAGGCTTGAGGTTGTTCTTCTACCCCTGAACGTGGTGCTGATAGTAGGGGGATCACCGGGCATGATTTCATCCATCCCCGGTTTGTTGAATGTGGCAATAGCAGCTAGAGATGCTATGTAAAATCCAGTAAGTATCTTCAGGAGTTCCACCACATAGTATATCAGTCCGTCGTGACCCAAAATCTTCGGGCGAACTGGTAGGTAATGTATTGCCAAAAGCATAATGATGGAGAGAATGCCTGGCAAATACCAATCGTACCATCGTTTTTCATGATGGTGTATTCGTAGATAATCCAATGGTCGGATTAACCTCAATAAGACTCTCATGCTGTCGCTCTCTTATTTATAATTGCCGGTATTTCGAGCCTTAACAACTAATTGATACAAGGTCTTTAAGAGTCCTTTATCGAACGCCCTTATGCATTGTGGAAGGTCATCTTCCAGTATGACATATTCGCATTTGGTATATAGCATATTTCCTACATCAAGTCTACTGGTATCTGCTGGGACTGATATTTGTTTACCCTCTTGTCTCTTATATTTGATGCGCATTTCACCGAAACCTTTTTTGTGAGCTTTAGTCTTAATTCTGTTTAGTAGACCTATAGCGTCTTCCCCGGATGCTTTTTTTAACACCTTTAGCCGTATGATTTCAGATTCCTCTTTAACGTAACCTGGTTCATCAAGCCCACCAGACTGGTTGGTATATTTGATAAGTTCAATTCCCAACAACTCACCCCTCTCAAATTCGTCTTTCAATGATTGTGCGGCATAACCGACTAGACTAGGTATGGGACGATACTTTTTTACTTTGCCATCCCTACTTGTATAGCGGTAGGTATTGCAAATCTCTTTGAACTCAGAAGTGAGAAAGGCCTCAATCTTACCGCGGTTAATGCCAGGGACGCTTTCCAGCACCGCAAGGTATGAATGCGAGGCCTTCTGCCTTGGTTTGAGTGACACACTGAAATGAGCTGAAACCGCTATTCCTTCTCCCTTAAGTTTAGGTTCTACACGCAACTCACCAGTTTCCAGGTTTGCAAAAACCGGATCGGCCGCGTTCTGGTCACAATACTGGATAAGTAATGAGAGAAGGTCTTTTCCGGGAGCAATTGATAAATCAATGATCCTTATCGCCGCAGTCTCGTTGTTGATTAGTTTTACGCAATCCCCGCTCTTAAATCGCTTTTCGAGCCCCGGCATAAGCTCACGCAATTCGGTATATGGAGCATCGTTTGGGTGAGGTTCAAGCACCACATCATAGAAGTAAATCCATCTCGCTTTTCGGAGTAACATGACGGAGGCTACCTCCCCATCGGTTCGAGCAATTTCGAATTCTAGGCCCGGGTCTAGCCTATCCAGGCCCGGAAGGAATTATTTTCGGAACAAAAGGGTAAATGGAAATCAGTCCACAACCGTGAAGATTGTCACACTATGCCCACACCTTGCCGGGAAGGTGTTCTTCAGATTCTAATAAGTCGGTGAAAGCGCAGGGAATAGAATCTACTCATGGGTTCCTTCAGCGCAGTTTTGGCGCTTACGGATTTAAAAATATACCGTCGAGATGGATTTTGCAAATTCTCATTTCTGACTCGGCGGGAGGCGGCCAGGTGATGAGCCGAGCCTTTTGTTCCGATTCCGGATGAAATGCCTTGTCGTACGCACACCCTGTTGTTATTACCCTTGCGTGCCAAAAAGAAAAATGGTATTTGGCGCATAGTTTGTGGCTGCGTTTTAATCGGGAGGGCTTGGAGTGAGAGACATAGACATACGCCAAGCGCTGCACGAGACGCGATTGGCAATCTTTAAAAGGGATCCGGATACTGTCGTCATCGACGAACTCGGATTATGCCAAGGCAACGCCAGGATAGACATTGCGGTCATAAACGGCCGGCTCCACGGTTTCGAGATCAAGAGTGAGAAGGATACCCTGGAACGGCTCCCAACGCAGGAAAAGATCTACAGTAAGATCCTCGACACTGTCACCCTTGTCACCCATCAACATCATATCGATAAAGCCAGCCAGATAATACCAGATTGGTGGGGTATAATCAGCGCAGGGGGATCAGCCTCAGATTTGACCCTTGAACAATTCCGTCCGGCAAGAGTAAATCAATGCATTGACCCTAATGCCGTTGTCCAGTTGCTGTGGCGTGATGAAGCCCTTGATATACTTGCGTCCTTCAACCTCACCAAAGGTTTGAAAAGCAAGCCTCGCTCTTTCTTATGGAAAACACTTGCCGACCAGCTATCAATCGTCGAGCTATGTGAAGTGGTCCGTAGAACCATTAAGAAGAGAAAAAACTGGCGATCTGATCCGCCACAAAACATATGTGCTGATTCACACCTGCCTTAACCCAAGTGGTCGGATTCCCGGTACCGCCCGTGCCTTGGGCGCATTCGTAAATGCAGTTATCTCCCCAGCTGTAATCTCGTGAGCGATATTCCGGATTGGCGGTTATATACGCGCAAAGGTCTCTATTCTGCTCCCCTCCTCTTCTTTTAAAGCTTTGTCCTTTTACGATCAGCCATTCCTCTTCAAGAGTATATTTCACCTTGCCACCGATCTGAATGACTCTGAAATCAAGATCCATATGAGTTGGATGGACAGTCGTGTAGTCGGAAAAATTTGGAGTCCTTTTCAATTTGCCGGACCCGATCAAGTTTTTCCAGATAATCCATTCCAATCTTGGCATGTTCTTCGCCGTGTACGTCCCGATGCCGCTCAAGGTTTCCGGGATGGATGTTGCGGAGAGGATAAGTGAGCGCCAGTCGTTTATTTTCGGGAAAAATCTGAGCAAGTTTCTGAGAAAGCTCTGAATAATGGGCATCTGATCTTCCGCGATGGGGCCAAGGTCAATAAGAATATCTACTTGGCCTGGTGATAATTCCAGTTCTGAGCAGAGCGAGTCGAGTTCATCGGCAAGCTCTTCGTCATCTTCCAGATCCTCTGTTTCGAGTCGAAAGCAAACCCCTCTACCATCGATCGATGCGACCCGGCCCACAGCTTCCTGGTAGTCCGATTCCCTCGAAATGCCGGTTACGGGGATCAGTTTGAGGCCAAGAGCCCTGGATTCATCGAACACATATGTCAATGGGTGAGAGCCATCCAGCATTCTATCATCTGGATCATTTGCGAAATCGACGAAGATAGATTGATCCGGACCCCATGCTTCTAATATTCTTTGCGGGATAAGCTGCACATGCGCATCGACTGTTTTTGTCGGAAGGCCAGTGTCAGGGTTCAAATCAACCGGTTGAATAACTATCATCGGAGTGATACTACGTTTCTTGGCGGGTTGAAGTTCTCTAAGTGCTTGGAATTCTCCAAATTTCGCTTTCAAAATGGGAACATAGACCGTATTCGGCTCCATACAACGCTCCTTTTTTGACCTCTTCTATACCTCCTCGAACAGATCCTTCACCTCCACATTCAGGGCGCGGGCCGTTATTTCATCTAGCCCCTCACTCCCTCTGCCTACTTGTTTTGTTTCGGGGCATAACCCGAAAATACCCACACGAAGCCCATGCCAAGAAGCAAGGCTATGACGGGAGGCAAGAGGGTCATACCTGAACAGGGTAAGAGCTCATGGCACCCTTTGTCCACCCAAACCAATCCAGAAAAGATCATCCAAATGGAGGAGGCTACTATCCACAACCGGAAAAAGTCTTTGCGCCAATTCAAATCCCGGAAAGACATCGTTTGCTCCCTGGATGAGAGGCAGTGCAGGCTAGGAGAGTCAGTTTAACTCTGATGAGATTACAGCAGAGTTTAGGCTCTGTCCACATTGAAGATCTGGCTTGATTCTTCCGAACGATCAAAAAAAGACACAGGCTGGGGTAGGATCGTTGATCCTGGGGCATTCTCGAGGGGTCTGCTCGCAGGCTTAGCTTAGGCGACCCCAGCTGCCTAGAACGAAACGCAGTCTACGGCACGCTCACCTCTTCTGCAGCGCGCGGTTTTCAGATCCATTTCATATCTTGAGACCTGGCCCGATCAACAAGTTGGCAAGAATGCTGAAGTTTTGGCGATCTTCTTTCCGCCCAGTCTTTCTACTCCGGCAAGTATTATTGGAGCCTATACCTTCGCCAGAAAAGGATACGCCGAATCAGGTTTTTCTTGATTGACTCTGCTACCGTCTGACCGTATCCTGCCATTAGTTTCATGTTTTCGTATCCAGATATGCACTTGCACGAGCGTAGGTTGGTCTGCCCCATCTGCCCCTCTGCCGCAGGGAGCGAACCAATGACAACCAGTGTACAGGTAAGCCTACTACAACATCCTTTTCACGAAAAGCAGATCCCCTACTAGGAGAACCAGCCCAGGCTATCATCCCAACACAGCAACCGGACAGTTGAAAGGAGGTTTTCGACATGCGACGTCACCAAATACAATCACGATTTTGGATCATGGCTGTTATTTTAACACTCTGCATGCTTCCTCTTTTGAACCCCAGCCTGTCTCACTCAGCAAACACTCGCATCGAAAAGGACTCGATCGGAGAACGAGAGATCCCAAGCGATGCATACTGGGGAGTACAGACATCACGTGCCATGGAAAATTTCCCGTACAACTCTCACCAGCTCAAGCAATTTCCCGACTTCATAATTGCCTATACCTACGTCAAGAAGGCCGCTGCTCTGGCAAACAATGAACTGGGTATTCTCCCCAATGAAAAAATGACGGCAATCAACCAAGCTTGCGATGAAATCATTGCAGGCAAGCTCCATGACCAGTTTCCTATAGACATGATTCAAGGCGGAGCCGGAACCTCAACGAACATGAACGTCAATGAGGTTATTGCGAACCGCGCTCTCGAAATCATGGGGCATCAGAAGGGCGAGTACAAGTTCCTACACCCAAATGATGATGTTAACCTTTCGCAATCCACTAACGACAACTATCCAACCGCCTGCAAATTGGCCGTCTTGATTGGATTGAAGAAGGCCACAAAAAGCATCACCGAGCTGAAAAACGCACTTGAGGCAAAAGGCGCTGAGTTCAAAGATGTGATCAAGATGGGTCGCACGGAGATGCAGGATGCCGTTCCGGTGACCCTCGGCCAGGAGTTCAACGGCTTCGCAGATACGATCAATGAGGCCCTGGTTCAGTTGAACCAGGCG
>Ga0326728_10005998_pt1 | contig 33317 bp, 26 predicted proteins | sample MB3enrmetagenome_FD_207602 | JGI IMG/M metagenome (GOLD analysis project Ga0326728, IMG submission 207602) | Lab enriched peat soil microbial communities from McLean, Ithaca, NY, United States - MB31MN | ecosystem: Environmental > Terrestrial > Soil > Wetlands > Peat | place: USA: New York... | reverse complement strand
CCGCACCCGGCTCCATCGAAGGCATGCTCTATACCCTCATTCCCCCGGTGGGCCAGCTCAAAGGCTGGCTCGAAGTTGTGCCGCAGGCCTTCTTGCTTTCTGCTCTCCTGTACTACTGGGTGAATCGGCCGGACAAGAAATGGCTCAACTGGACGATGGGCATAGTGTTCATTCTTGTGATGGCGCTTCCCGCCCTGGGCTTTGTCAGCACGCAAGTGAGGTCGCGCTGACCACGTGAGAGTCAGGTCATAGCCCTCGGGGAGAGGGCGATCTTTCGTCGACTGAGGGTACTATGCACAGCTCAAAAGTGAAGCGATATTCAGGAGTGATTCTGGCCTTGGTCCTGGCCGGGCTTGGTTTGGCGGTCGAGTGCGCCGCGCAACATCCGCAGGGTAAGCCCGCGTCCGTGCCTTACACATGGAAGAGCGTGCAAATCGTGGGTGGTGGATTCGTCGACGGGATCATTTTTCATCCGGCGGAGAAAGGCCTCCGCTATGCGCGCACGGATATGGGTGGCGCCTATCGCTGGAATGACGGGGCCCAGCGATGGGAACCGATGCTGGACTGGGTTCCCTATCCCGACCTGAACCTGATGGGCGTGGAAAGCATTGCCATTGATCCCTCCGATCCCAATCGGGTCTATCTCGCCTGCGGCACCTACACCAACCCGGATACGCCGAATGGGGCGATTCTGCGCTCCCAGGACCGTGGCAAGACCTTCCAGCGCGCTAACGTCCCGTTCAAGTTCGGCGGCAACGAGAACGGCCGTGGCAACGGCGAACGTCTGGCGGTGGATCCCCACGACGGGAACATCCTGTTTCTGGGCACGCGTCACGATGGATTGTGGAAGAGCGCTGACGCCGGAGTCACATGGAGCCGCGTGGAGAGTTTCCCCGATGTTACCGAGCCGCCTGATGCTTCGCCTGACCCGAATCCGTGGATAGCCGCTGCCCGCCGCGGCGCCGGGATTGTGTTCGTCGTCTTCGATCCGAGAAGCGGCTCCAAGGGGAAGGCCAGCTCCACTATTTACGTAGGCGTTTCGCTCATGGGGAGAGACAACCTATTCCGTTCGACCGACAGTGGAAAGAGTTGGCAGCCCGTTTCCGGCCAGCCCACTCAGTATCGTCCCCACCGCGCCGCGATGAGTTCTGACGGCGCGCTTTACGTGGCCTATGGCACCAACGCGGGGCCTTGGAGAATGGAGAATGGCGGCGTCTGGCAGCTCAACACCCGATCTGGCGAATGGACCGATGTTACCCCCGAAAAACCTGTCCCCGGAGGCGCCGGCTTCGGCTACGCCGGGGTCTCGGTGGATGCGCTCCATCCGCAGACGCTGATCGCCAGTTCGTTCGATCGTTGGCACAGCGGCAGAGGGAACGACGATATCTTTCGCAGCACCGATGGCGGCAAGACCTGGAAAGCGGTCTTCGGGAATGGCGGCGCCTACGATTCCTCCCTGGCGCCTTATGTGGCGGACACGCCGATTCACTGGCTCTTCGACATCGAGATTAATCCCTTCAATCCCGATCACGCCATCTTCACCACTGGCTATGGCGGGTGGGAAACGTTCGATCTCACCGCCATGGATGCGGGCCAACCGACCAAGTGGACGGTGATGAGCACCGGAATCGAAGAAACGGTGGCGCTGGACCTGCTCAGCCCGCCGCAAGGCGCGCACCTGATTTCCGCCATCGGTGACTACGGCGGATTTGTCCATTGGGACCTCGACCAGCCTGCACCGGTCCACAGTTCTCAACCCCCGCTCTTTGGGAACACCACTGGCGTCGCGTGCGCCGAGCGGAATCCGGAGGTGATTGTCCGCGTAGGTCGAGCTTCCGGCCATCACCCAGGCGCCAACATCGGTTACTCCCTGGACGGCGGCAAGACGTGGCAGCCGGCCGCCGGGACGCCGCAAGACAGGAGCAGTCTGGGCCATATCGCGGTTTCTTCCGACGGCAGCACCTGGGTGTGGACGCCGGACCGAAGCGCCGCTTACTTCACCCGCGACCGAGGCGCCACCTGGATCGAGTCACAAGGCATTCCGGCGAATACACGCGTGATAGCCGACCGCGTGAATCCGAAGAAGTTTTATGCGCTCGCGCTCTTCGAGGGAAAGCTGTTCGTCAGTACGGATGGAGCGGCGACGTTCGCTGCACAGCCGCTCGTGCTCCCGGGCGGACTGCCGACCCGCGGGGGAAACCGCGGTGACAACCGCGGCGGACAGGACCGCATTTATGCCACTCCGGGCAGGGAGGGCGATCTGTGGCTCGCTGCCTTCAATGGACTGTACCATTCCACGGACACGGGCAAGACATTCATCCGGTTCGATGGCGTGGAGGAGATTCATGCTTTCGGTTTCGGCAAAGCTGCGCCCGGGGCCGACTTCCCCGTGCTCTATCTGGTCGGTGTGGTCGATGGCGTGCGCGGGATTTTCCGTTCCGACAGAATTGGCGCGAGCTGGGTGCGCATCAATGACGCCCAGCACCAGTGGGGCTTGGTGCTGCACATCACCGGCGATCCCAAGCAGTATGGGCGCGTCTACGTGGGCACACACGGACGGGGAATCGTTTATGGTGATCCTCTGGGAGCGGTGAACTGAGGGGGCCTTATGCAGACATCACCGCGGGCCACCGGATTGAATGCATTTTGAACATGCCCGGTCTCTCGGTTATAGTGGAGAGCGATGACAGATAACTCTACAGGTTCCGGCGCCATTCGGACGGACGCGGTCCAGCGCCACTTTCGCATGGGGGAGGCGACGATTTGTGCCGTGGATGGCATCTCCCTCGAGGTCGCCGCCGGCGCTTTCGTGGCCCTTCTGGGCAGTTCGGGGTCGGGGAAGTCGTCTCTGCTGAATCTGATTGCCGGCCTGGACCGTCCCACCGGCGGCGCGGTTATCGTCGATGGCCGCAACCTGGCCGAGATGTCAGGCGAGGAGCTCTCCCGCTACCGGCGGCACCGTGTGGGAATGGTCTTCCAGGCGTTCAATCTCATCCCCACCATGACGCTTTTGGAAAACGTCGAGCTGCCCATGCGCTTTGCGGAAGTGGAGCGCGGCCGGCGGCCAGCGCTGGCTCGGGAGGCCTTGGAACGCGTCGGCTTGGCAGCGCGGATCGCCCACCGGCCCAGCCAGCTCTCGGGGGGCGAGCAACAGCGTGCCTCGATCGCCCGCGCTCTGGTGAACCGCCCCAGCCTTCTCCTGGCCGATGAGCCCACCGGCAATCTGGATAGTCACACAGGATGCGAAATCCTAGATTTGCTGCACGAGTCCAATGAGCGCCTCGGCATGACGGTGGTGATGGTGACCCATGAGCTGGCGCTGGCCGAACGCTACGCCCAGCGCCTGATTTTTCTGGCCGATGGCAAGTTGGTTGCTAACCGGCCCAACGTCCCCACCTTACGGGGTGGCACGGGCGTCCCGCCCGCGTCTTGATATGGCCAGGAGCCCGATAAATCGGGGCGCGTCGGCCATGCCACAAGGAAAGGAGATTTCGTGAAAGCCGGAGATTTGGCCGAGCTCGCCACCCGCAACTTGCGCGAATCCGTGCTGCGGAATTCCCTCACCACGCTGGGAATTGGAGTGGGCGTCGCCTCGCTCGTAGCGATGCTTTCCCTGGGCATCGGCCTGCAACAATTGGCCAATCGCCGCCTGGAACACTCCGGTCTCTTCGATGCGATTGTGGTGACCTCGCGCCGGGGAATGGGTGGATTCGAGCGGCGCGCCTTCGCGAACGGACCGTCGCAAGCGGAGAGCCGCCCTCTTGATGAAAACGCGCGGCTGGAAATCGCGCGCTTGCCTAATGTTCTGGAGGCCGCACCTGACATCCGATTTGTGACCGAGTTCCACTACCAGGGCAAGCCGCAAGTCTCCATGGTGGCGGGTCTGCCTCCTTCGGCGCGAGAGAGGGATGCCTTTGAGAACATTCAAGGCCGGTTCTTTTCCTCTGACACTGCCGACGAAGCGATTCTGCAAATTCAATTCGCGGATGAGCTGTTGGATATTCACCCGGCGCCGGGAAATCCCAGCTCGAAGCTGAACGCCACCACCCAGGCGTTAATCGGGAAAGAGATTACGCTCAGCTACGCGGAGCGCATACCGTCGCCCATTGTTTCAGAGGCTAAGCCCGGCGCGGGGAAGAGCGCCGGCCCGCCGCAGGCTCAGCCGGGCGCCTCACTTGACGCGAGCGAGCCGGCGGCAGCATCCTTCTCCGTAGTGCCCAGAGAAAGAAAGCTGCGCATCGTGGGGATCACGGACCAGGACCCTGACGGCATGCGCGGGCCTTCCGGCGCGCGGGTCTTCATCCCCTTACAGATGGTTCTGAACCTGCACATCATGTTGCCTTCGGGAATGCGCGAGAGCGCGGCCGACTTTTCCAGTGTGCCCACTTATCCCAGCCTCAGCGTGCGCGTGAAGAGCCCGAGCGAGGTGGACTCGGTGGAGACGGCCATCAAGAAGCTGGGCTTCAACACGTTTTCGATTATGGAGGCAGCACGCAACCTGGGCCGTTTCTTCAAAGTGCTGGATATTTTCCTTGGGATTTTCGGAAGCCTGGCGCTTACCGTGGCCGCTTTGGGAATCGTGAATACGCTGGCGATGGCCATTTTGGAGCGCCGCCGGGAAATAGGAATCATGAAAGCCATTGGCGCCAGCGACGGCGACGTCAAGAAGCTCTTCTTTGCCGAGGCTGCCGTCATGGGTTTTGTGGGCGGAATCCTGGGGGTGGCCCTCGGTTGGTTCATCGGCCAGGTGATCAACATCGGCACGAACATCTACTTGCAGCGCCAGGAACTGCCCACCGAGAATCTGTGGGTCGTCCCCTGGTGGCTGGTGGGGTTGGCGATTGCCTTCTCTGTCCTGGTGAGCATAATTGCCGGACTTTATCCCGCCGCGCGGGCCGCCCGGCTCGATCCCGTGCAAGCTTTGCGGTACGAATGATGCCGGTGGGGGGTAGGTGGTAGGTGGAAGGTGGGGAGCGGGACCCCGGGCATAGCACTGGCTTCTGCTTTGGTTACGGATGAACCCCCTCACCCCCTGCCCCCTCTCCCCCAAGGGGGCGAGGGGGCAGGGGGTGAGGGGGTCTTGTCACTATAATTTGCAGTGCTCAATAAGCTTTACGAATGATGCCACACACTTTACGTCCCGGCCTCGCGTTGCGAAGGATCATGGGACTCGCAGCATTCCTCGCGGCAGTGTCCGGCCCCGCCTACGCCCAAGGCCGCATCGAATGTGGCGTGGTCACGAGTCGAATCTTACGCCAGGCGGTTCGGTATTGCGCCTTTTTGCCCTCGAGTTATGACGCCACGGCGGCAGGCAAAGACCCGCAAGCCAAAGATGTGCGCCGCTACCCCGTGCTCTACGCCCTGCACGGACTTGGCGACAACGAACAGTCCCTCGTCAATACCGGAGCCTGGAGCCTGATTCAGGATTTCCGCGAGCAGCACAAAATCGGTGAGTTTTTAATCGTCACGCCGGATGCGGGGCGAAGCTTCTACATCAACTCTCGCGACGGCCGCGCGCGCTATAGCGACTTTTTCCTGCAAGAGTTTGTGCCCGCGATCGAGCACAAGTACCGTGTGCGCGCGGGGCGAAACTCGCGGGGCATTACGGGGATGTCGATGGGTGGCTTTGGCGCCCTGCGCTTTGCCTTCGCCTATCCGCAACTCTTCTCCTCGGTAAGCGCCCATAGCGCCGCCCTGGTGGTTCAGCCGCCGCGGCCCTCGAATCGCGGCACGGGTCAGGGTTCTCCGCTCGCGGGGATGATCGGCGCGCTATTTGGAAATCCCCTTGACCCCGCATTTTGGAACGCGAATAGCCCCTTTGTCCTGGCCAGGAGAAATGTTGCCGAACTGGGCGGGCTCAATATCTACTTCGATTGCGGCAGCGAGGACAGTTTTGGCTTCGACCAGGGGGCAAGGGCCTTGCATGAGGAACTCGACGCGCTGAAAGTGCAGCACGAGTTTCATATCTATCCGGGCGGTCACGGCGTGGAGTATTTTCTCGCCCACGTGGCCGCCTCCATGGAATTCCATTCGCGCGCCTTCCAGGAAACGCACTAAGCGGCGGCTTCAGCGCGGAGCATCGGTTCTTACGGCGCGGAGAAAATGACCTGCTGATTGGAGTCCAGGAAGGTCAAGACGGGCCCGGAGGTGTGCGTCGTTAGTCCCGCTCGTATTTTCCCTTGGGCATCGTAGAGACCCAGGGCCGGCCCGTCAGCGGTCACGGCCAGGCCCGCTCGCCTCTTCTCATCCGCATCGTAAAGAGCCAGGACTGGTCCCATTTCCTCGACTCCCAAGGCCAGCCGTGCTTTACCCTTCTCGTCACAGATGCGGAAGGTGGGTTCTGCGTCTTGCCGGCTGAGCCGAACCCGCCTCTCACCTTTTTCGTCGAACAAAGTGAGATTGGTGCCGGCAGCGGTAGCGCAGAGTTCAAGGCGTTGTGGGGCTCGGCCTGCTTGCACCACCAGTCCGCTGAAGTCTTCTGTAGCGTGCAGCCAGGATTGCGACCTTGCGTTGGCATCGAAGAGGACGACGGCAGGTCCGTTCGAGCTTAAACCGATGGCCAATCGTCTTTTTCCCTCGGCGTCATAGAAGCTCAAGCTCGGCCCACTCGGGGTCATGCCGAGAACGGCGCCGGTCTGCCCCCTTTCGTCCTTGAGGACGAGTTTCTCCAACTCCACGACCCGCGGTGATTCCCCAACCGCCATCATCATGAAACCGCCGGCGAGCACCGAGAAGACGAGAACCGCCTCCCTGGCGAGAATCCCTTTAGTCGCCCAGGATGCGTTGGCCAGCAATAGGACGGCCAGGCAAATCACCGTCTCAAGACGGATTCTTTTCCTTGCCACATTCGTGAGCAGTGCTCTGAGTGTCTTGTGACCTGCCTTCAGTTGTGTCATGGGGGCTCCTGCGTCTCGGGAGAATACGAGAGGATGCAATAAGTTTGATGTCCATCTTCGTGAGTTCGGCCGGGCCTGGAGGGTTAAGCGTTCTGCCTGGCGAGGCCGCCATCTATAATACTACGGCTATCCCATTTGCAGAGCACAGACCGCTGAAAGGAAGGAGATGGAGGGAGCAGGTTTTCCCCGACACACGAGGTCCTTGAGCGCACACCCTCTCCGCAGGATCTTTGCGGATCCGGAAATGAGGGCGGCTCACGGCTTAGCCTGAGAACTATTGTGGGGGGGGACTACTGAGCACGGGTAAGGGACCGCGTAGGGTACACGGTCCTGGTCAAACTGGAGGGAGTTCGTAGACCTAAAGCAACCCCGCCGTCGCGGGTGCCCGCCGCCGAGGCCTGATCCGTGGGGAGATTCCCCGCCTCTTCCGGGGAGGGAGCAGAAAGTTGACAGATCTGGTAGTGTGCTTCACCCTTCTTCGATTGCGAGTTGGCGTCCGGGCCGCGGTCTCCCGCGGTTTTGGGTTTTTCCTTTGATCGGTTGCGATCAGGCCCCTTTGAGGGTCAATCAACCGTAAAGCCCTCGATTTTGCCGGGGCATAGTTACTGAGCAGTCCGAAGTTTGCCTCGACGGAACACCGCAATTAGAGCAATCAAGCTCAACACGCCAACGCCGAGAAGGGCTGACGTGGAGGCCTCAGCTACGCCGGTGAATTGTTGTGGGGGATCTGCACCAACTGGGTCCACAAGGGTGTCGGTGTTGCCATCCCACGTGTAAATCCGAACATTCGAGTAGTCAATGCCCCCCGCATTGACCGCCGCAAGTGCTGAAGCGAGCCAGGCTGCGTCGCCACCCTCGGGGTCGGCGCCGCTTTCACCGCTGCCACCATCGAATAGGTCCCAGATTGCCCACTGAATGTTAGTCGTGTCGCCGTGGTTGTGGTATACGGTGAACAACTGTAAAGTAAGATAAGCTGCTTCTTCGTAATCAAGCACTGTCGCCCCACCGATATTTGAATTCGCTGGTGTGGCGGGGATGATGCCTGTGTTGATGATCTCTTGGACGGTGACTACGTCGGCTGTCCAACTTTCACCCCCTTGAATATAGGCTCGGTCATCGTCGCAGATCAGCGTCGTTGGTTGGCCACCCACAGTAAAATTGTACGGGCCAACAACACCATTGTACGTCCCACCCGTGAAGGTCAGATTGGCTGTATCAGCGAAAGCCGAACTGGCAAAACAGAGGATGGCTACCGCCGTCACATACCAGAACTTTCGAAATAAACTGCGCACTGTTTGTTCCTCCAATTTGAGATTTAACTAAGCCTGCAATGACGGCGGATTTCACGGCTCCTGATAGGAGCAACTCTGGGAAACCCGAAAGGCTATCACCCCGCAGGGCACGTCCACCCGCCACCGGCAGGCGACTGAAAACCTTCCGTCCGAGCCCCACTTGGGCGGCACGGGAGCGCACAGATCCTCCCGAGGTCCCGGTGCCAGGCCGAAGGCGAACGTCCGCGAAGGGCCACGGCATACAGTGACCTACACCTAACTCACGATTTACATCTTGTTGAGAAGTACGGCTGGACTTCTCCGACACCGTCGGAGTCCCTGTCCCAGTCGGCGTACTGTTGAATCTTGCAAATCAGCGTGAAAGTCGTTGACGTGGCGATACTCTTCGTCTCCTGACTCTCGGTGCTGCTCATGAAGTCAGGACAGGCACTGAACGTCTGTACCGAGAACGAGTGCCACTACACATTGCAAGATTCTTGCTTAGTATTTGCAATCCTGTTGCCAACTTGAGAGGGGTGGATACTTGCGGATTTCGGGCAGTGTTTTGGACATTTGGTCATGTCTGGTGGGGAGGAAATGTGAAAGTGCTTTCATGACTGTGCAATCTTTTGCATACATTCAAGGCCTTGAGAAAGTTCAACACAGAGGGAAGAGTTCGTTCCGCCATAGTGAAGGAGATGGTTAGACTAAGCCCAACGTAACTAACATGTTATTGCCATGTCGCGCTAAATGGGTGGTTTCTATGGCCTCAATTTTTGGAGTTTCATAGCGTTTCGCACCTCGGTGAGGAGCCCAAAAGATGAAAACTCTTGCAGCCGCAGGGTCAAACCCGTCCCCTAAGTGAGAGGACTTTGCGGATCGCCGTTTTAGCGGGCGCAGCCCATGTCTTCACCTCACTCACGGGTTACAGCCGGCCGCCGCATCGGGCTTCTTCAGCAAAGGACGATCTTCTCCCGGTTCCTGGAAACGCCACGCGTGGCATTCCGCGTATCCACAACGAGCGGCGCGTGGTCCACGATCATCTGATAGTCGTACGCGGAATGGTCCGTCGCAATTACCACGCAATCATGCTCTGAGAGACTCTCTGCCGTCAGTGGGAGTGACCGCATGTGAGAAAAGTCGTAATGACGCATCTTACGGAGGGCAGAAGCGTAGGGGTCATTGTAAGCCACTCGCGCTCCTCTCTTCATGAGCAAATCCATGATCTTGAGGGAAGGGGACTCCCGTGTGTCATCAATATCCTTTTTGTAGGCAATCCCCAAAACAAGGATATTGGATCCCTTAAGGCTTTTCTCGCAGCGGTTCAGCGCCCCCGCCACTGCTTCAACCACTAGGTAGGGCATGTTGGTATTGATTTCGCCTGCCAATTCAATGAAGCGTGTGGCGAAATCGAACTCACGGGCCTTCCACGAAAGGTAATACGGATCGAGCGGAATGCAGTGCCCTCCCAAGCCGGGACCAGGGTAAAAAGGCATGAAACCGAAAGGCTTCGTCGAGGCGGCATCGATGATCTCCCAAATGTCCAAGCCCATCCGCAGGCAGAGCACCTTCAGTTCGTTCACCAGGGCAATATTGACACACCGAAAGATGTTCTCGAGCAGCTTGGTCATTTCCGCTGCCCGCGTCGAGCTGACGGAAATGATTCTCGGCACGATCTGGGCGTAAAGCCCCTCCGCCGCTCGAAGGCTGGGAGGGTTGACTCCCCCGATGACCTTGGGAATGCTTCCGACATTGAATTTCTTGTTGCCGGGATCCTCCCGTTCCGGTGAAAACGCCAGATAGAAGTCTCCGGCGAGGTTTTGGTTTTTCTCTCCGCTGGCAATCGGACAGTGCAATCCGCTTCGCTCCAGGATAGGCAGGACCAATTCCTCGGTGGTGCCAGGGTAAGTCGTGCTCTCCAGAATCACCAACTGTCCCCGCTGCAGATTCTCGCCCACCGCAAGAGCGGTCTGCTCAACGTAGGTCAAGTCGGGCTCCCGCCGGTCATCAAGCGGCGTAGGCACGCAGATCAGAATTGCATCTACCTCTCGTAGCTTGGAGAAATCGCTCGTGGCGACGAGACGGCGGCTCTTAACATGGCGACTGATTTCCTCCGCCGGGATATGCCGAAGATAGCTTTGGCCCGCATTGAGCTGCTCCACCTTGGCGGGATCAACATCAAAACCCCAGACGAAGTGGCCGCGTTCGGCAAACCTTAGGATCAAGGGCAATCCAACATATCCGCATCCGATCACGCCAACTTTGAAATCCGTTCCCTTGAAGTATTCTGGTGGGTGCGCTTCGTTTTCCATTGGATCCTCCCTTGGATTGGGTTCTCGAATCTTCACATACTCTTGGAGAGACTGAGTCGCTGTGAACTGAATTTGCAGCCCGTAAGGGCGCAGGGTTTACTCTAATAGTTTCCCGGCATTCTATCAACAATCGTCAGTGCGAAAGTGAGACGACTACGGGGGCAACGGACGCGCAGTCCTGTCATCCGATTCTCATTAGCGCATACGTCTCTTATCGCGGATGAGTGGCGGCGCAGCGATGCTCTGCTGACCGCGCCCCCATCGACCCCTGGGACACGCGTTCCCCGCGCGGTGTGGGGCGCGTGCGGGGCGGACGGTTGTTCGCCTTGATCAGCGGCCTTCCCTCCTCCCTCTCCGCGAGCGGTTGTCCGCCTTGGTTCGAGCGATTCATCGGTACTACGCCTCTGTCCGACTCCTCGGAGACGTGCATACGGGCGGTATGGCCTAAGCCTTCGCCCGTCGGTCCCGACAGGTCGGGACGTTCCCGAGGTCTCCCGGTTCTCGTGCCGAAAGTGTCTAGGCGTGTCTGGGGTCTCTGACTACGCAGGGTCGGCCCTGGGCTCGCGCTGTCGCCCCGGGTCATGTTGCCTTCCGCCTAAGTTAAGGACGTCGGCACCCTGATTGCCAATTTTCGAAGCTCCATACCCAGCCCACCTATTCCCCTGTTTACGCTTCCCTGTAGGCCTCGCGACCTACAGCGCAAAACTCGGGGCCGAGTGGTTCGCTACTCCCTTCTCGTGAGGATCTTTCATCCTCTTCTTCCTGCCGGTTTAGCCCGGCGCACTAACTCCTTTGTTTTCAATAAACCATTGGGAGGTATCTTCATTTTTAACCTCCTTTTTTTTCCCTTCTTGCCCCTTTGTTTTCAACGACTCATTGGGAGGTATTTCTCCGGGTCAACATCTCTCAAGTTCAGCGCCCCTTTCCGGACCTCGACCAGAATGTTGATGAGCCGCCACAACTGGCGCAGGCTGGAATCTCCCATCCTTCGCATTCCAGGTTCTCATAAGCCCGAAAGTCATGCGTCAGCGTCGTTTCTACTGCCTGCTGCCTTGTGCCTGCGGTTCATGGATTGCGCCGGCCCGTTGCACGCGTCCCCGGCCCTCCGCCCCCGCCCGATGGGCTGGCCTCACAATGTAGCATACCATATCCAGTATACTTATCAAGAGGAGATTAGGCTACACTTTGTGGAGACAGGCAAAGGCATTGCCGGACGGCCATTTCCCACGGGCAGGGAGAATCTTAGGGGGGAGGCGCCGAATCTTCCCAAAACCTAATCGCCAGCCCAACTCGCGTGCGGAATCAGAAGTTCGTTAGTTGTTCATGAACCCCCTCACCCCCGGCCCCTCTCCCCCAAGGGGGCGAGGGGAGAGTAGAGATTACTCCTCGCCCCTTTGGGGGAGAAGGTATGAAATCATTGATCTTGCTGATTTTGGCACTTTGCATTTGAAATGATTTACATTGTGGATCACGGGTCAAAAACCGATTCTTTCACAGCTTCGTGCAAGAGGGGCAGGGGGATCGAATCAACCTGGCGCCTGATAGAGCATTTCTGGTAGGGGCGGTTCCCGATAGGATCGGGACAGGTCGCGAACCGCTCCACTTCAGGGGGACAACAAATCAGACGCACTCGCGGGGGGGGCCGCCACCGGGGGTCACCGCTGCAAAAAAAAATATCCTCCGGCCTTGCCGGAGGATAATAACTCCTCAGCGTGATCATGTGATGTTCTCTCAGTTTTTGAGAACGCAAAGCACTCCCGAGAAGCGGCGCCTCATCTTCTGCGGTGAGAGTGCGAAGCCAACGGGACCCAGCGCGCGAAACGTGGCCAAGTTCACTCTTTGTTTTTTCCTACATTATGGATGTGGGTCTCAGACATACGTCCCGCTTGAGTGGGCGCAATTTAATTTCCGAATTGATGTATATAAGTCATTGGCGGATGATAACCCATTACGTTCAAGGTACTGGAACGACCTGAAATCCTGCGTGTTTTGTGAGAGCCCCAGAGGTTTTCCTCCAGATTCCTGCACTCCTGGTGATTCATATGCGCTGAATGGAGAATAACGGGCAGTGGCTTACGTTCAGGGATGGCAGGCTCGGTCGACAAGCTGGTAGTGGGGACAAGGCGAGTCACAAGTCCCGCAAGCTTGGCTTGGGTGGGTTTATCTGTTCAGAGATGCGAGGGGAATGCGGTGTTGGGGGTGGGCGTCGGCTGCGGTCCTAGAGGGAGGAGTTAGACGGCGAGGCCGCCCCTTTCGGCCTCGTGAGGGGCGGTCAAGAAGCGTGCCGCCACTCCCACCGCAGTGCCAGCAAAACCCAGGATTCCGTTGAGATTTTCTCTCCTGACGGACTTGGCAACGTAGCGAACCTCAAAACCGACAACGGGGATGATTTGTTCAGGCAACTCGACAATCAACTCTAATGTCTGCTGCGTATTCACATCCGCAGGCGCCATGAAGTATATTCCGCTCTTAGAGAGGTCACGCGTCAGGCCCTGGGTTTCAAACTGGCGGCCACCATTGTCGCGCCACCTAATGTGTACAGGGGTTTCGATTCGTACGCGATGTTCCCGGCGCCGATCCTCGGCCAATCCCTCGTTGGCCCAGCGGATGGCGCCGCCGGAGAGATGAATCCTCATGCCTTCCGCTGCCCCGGAAGCGGCGGCAAAGTGTCGGCGAGCCCGCGCCACTAAGTGGTCGATATAGCCATCGTTGCTGTCAGGGTCGTGGTGGTACAGCAGAAGATGCTTTACACTACATTCCAGCGCGATTCGCGTGCCCTCCAGCCAGGAACTGTGGCCCCTGCCTTTTTTTTCGGATAGCAGTTGTTCCGGCGTGTACTGGGCGTCGTAGACCAGAATATCTGCTCCCTGTGCCAGGTCGCGCACCGAGCGATCGTGGTCCGGGGAACCGGGTTCAGTATCCGTGGCATAAACAAAGGTCGACCCATCCGCTTGGATGCGATAACCCACGCAGCCCTGGGGATGGTAAAGTGGTCGGGAAGTAATGGTTGCCTCATTAACGTTGATAGTGCCACAACCAAGGTCAAAGAAATGATGCACGGCCGGCATGGCATCCATCTTCACGGGGAAATAGGGATTGGACATTTGGCCTTCGATCGCGGCCTTGGTGTCGAGCCCCGCGCGGCCGGCAGAATGAAACCAGAAGAGGTTACCGGCCCGGTATAGAGGCTGGAAGAAGGGGATTCCCTGAATGTGATCCCAGTGAAAGTGGGTCAGAAAGATGAAGCCGAGAATGGGCCGCTCGCCAAACTCCCGGTGAAGACTATTCCCCAGCGGGCGGAGTCCCGTGCCACAATCCAGCACAATGAGTGTGCCGTTGTCCAGGCGGACCTCAATGCAGGAGGTGTTTCCGCCATAGCGGGAGTTCCGCCGCTCGGGAGTACTCGTCGATCCTCGCGCCCCCCAGATTTTGATTCTCATGGACCGGCCTCGAAGGCTTTAATGGTACAACCCCTGCTCGCGTTGCGCCCATCCGTGTAAACACGGGGCGCCGGCGGGTTACTCTATCGCCGGGTAGCCCCGCAAGCGAGCGCATCTCTTCTGGTCAAACCCCCGAATTTGGCTCAGCAAAGGCCGAGCGGTCTACCTTTGACAAATCTTCAGAAAACGTCGGGTTCGGCTTATGGAAATACATCCTTCCCCAAATATAAGGGACCAGCATGGCCGACGCGGCCCCCAGAGAGTCCAATCCGCAGTCAAGGAGAGAAGCATGTCGCCCGGGAACAAACCGTTGGTGGAACTCATCGGTCAGGGAGTAGACGGCAGCTCCCAAAATGCAAAACATCGCCCGCTGGGGACGCCAGATCCCTTGCTCCTTTCCGCCGGGAAGGCCGTAAAGAAGCAAAGCGAAGATGGCATATTCGACGAAGTGGGCGAGTTTGCGCAAAAGGGCATGAAGAAGATTGAAGGTACGCATTGAAACATGCAGGTGAAGATGGTGGATCGTCCATACCAGAACCCATCGTGTAAAACCAGGGCCGAAGGTCCGCGTGGAGAAATAAAAAATCAAGACGGCCCATGCCAGAGTTATGGCCCATCGGAGCGCAGGGAAGAGCTTGGTGAAATCAATTGTCATTTTTCCTCATATCCAAATCTTCCTCGTGCCCCGGCCTTGCTCCCGCCCGAGCGGTAACCGGATCTTTACGGGAGGGTGACTGCGCTCCGAGGCCCCTTTACCCGTCGTCGCCTTCGCATGAGGCGGAGGATTGCAAACATGAAAAGCAGGGCAAGCAGGAAGAAACCTACACCGCCCTCGTGATGAAGATTGCTGTGCATGAATCTCGGATCGACATAAACCGAGAGAAGGGTTAGGCCGGCAATCCGCAAGCCATTGGTGAAGCACACCACGGGAACGACGAACAGAACGAGAAGGCCCTTTTTCCAGGATGAAGTAAGGAAAAGATGCCCCGCGACGAGGCTGACGATAAAGAGGGCCAGGGTTGAATGAATGCCACTACACTCCTTCGCCACTTCAATACTGATGTCCGCCAGCGTGAAATCATACCCGTTGCGCAGAAACGGCACACCCGCCAGGTTGAAGATCAGCGAACATACTTCCGTCGATCCGTCCCGCACCGTTGATATCGGGGCGTCGAGCCAGAGGCTCGGGATCGGCACGGTCAGGAGAAGGAACAGGAGCGGGAAGGCGCCGGCACGGCAAGCGGGTACTCCGTAACAAAGGACGAACCCACCAATCCAGAACGCCACCAGCCCCAGCAGCCTCACGGAGAGAGCATTTTCCACTCCGAGCTGATTTATTCCCAAAACCCCGGCCCCGTCCATAATCAGGCCCGCAAAGAGCAGAATGGCGCCCGCTCGAATGCAGTATTGGACATTCGCGAGGATTTTCTTTCGTTCCATTATCACCAGTACCAAGGTGATGAGGGGAATCAGCAAAGTATGTGAATACTTGTCATAGTCATGCTCCCCGACGCGATGGGAATACTCCCACAGCATCCGCAGTGGCGTCCAGAATACCAGCAGGGACACGATGACAAGGAATAAGAAAAGCAGGTTTCGCGGTGAACCAGCTTCCGCGATGTATCGAGTGATCGAAGTGGCTTCCGCCCGGGGGTGTGTTTTCTGCCCCGCGGAAGGAACCGATGCATCATCTGATGGAATCGACATGGGCGTGAATCCTCGGAAGGTGATAGCCGTTTGGCAAGAAGATCATTCGGCAAATTAATGCGTGATTGGCGGGTTAGGATGTGATGGCCGCCGGCGCCACACGCCTTCCCGCCGCTGATGGTTCGAAGGTGTAGCAAATCCGGTCGCCGGCGAGGCACGCATATGCCAGGCGGGCCCGCTCCTGGCCGGGGCCTTCGATTCGCCAGCGTCCGGCTTCACCCACCACCTTCATCTGCGCTCGCGCTCTCCACCATTGGTCGACCTCTTTGGGCAGGGCCATCCAGACCTCTTCCTCCGTGCGCAACCGCGCCAGATGCGCCAGCAGTCCCGCATAGGTTTCGCGCGCCCTTCTCTCCAGCAGGTAGTCGGGGTGCGTGTTGAAGCTCAGCAGGCCGTGGTTCTCCGTGATCAGTCTGATTTGTTGCTGCCACAGGTCGAGCGAATACTCGGAAAAAATATTGAAGAGCGTGTAGTCCTGCGTTGTCGTCACTGGAAGCTCCAGCACATTCCCGACGAAATAGGGCATCACCGTGCAGCAACCGCCACGCTGCGCGTCCAGGTGCCCCACGTTGGGAACCGACATGTCGTAGGAGAAGTCATACGCATCGTACCAATCCAGCCGGCGATAAAGGACTCCGGCCCGGAATCCCACGGCGCCATATTCCTTTACGTATTTGTTAATCCTGGCAGCGCGGCGAAGGAACTCTTCCCGGCTGTCGTACAGATGGCCATCATGATTGAGGTCGTGGACATTGACCTCAAACCCTCTCTGCCGGAGGCGCTCCATAAGGGCTGGGGAGTATAAATATCGATTCTCCGGAATGAATTGGAATGAAGATTTGATTCCGAATGAATCATCGAGGTCCATGAGCGCGGGACAAAAATCAACCCCGGCTGATTCTTCCACATCGTGCGTCAAGATTGCGCAGCTCTTCAGACCGTTGGGCCAAAACCAGATGAAGGGAATACTCTCAACCCGCTGTGCCTTCATGGAAAGGGCCAGGAGCTTTTCCAATACTTGGTCGACGGTGCGATCAACGGGCCAGCTCGGAAAGCGCCTCTTTTCCCAACCTCTCAGCCACCAGCGCTGCAAATGCTTGCGTATGGAAACCCCGAGGTGCGGGCGGAGATGGTAATACGCTTTGCGCACCCAGCTTGTCTGTTCCTCCTCCCAGCAATTATTCGGGGCGCGACCAAGGTAGCGTTCCCACCGCAAATTGTTGACTATTGCCGAAGGGTCGAAGGGAACGTAGCATGTTGTCCCTTCCGTCCGGGTGTGCAAGGCAAGATCACAGGTGGCTTTCTCGGGCGTTTCGGCATAATCGCCCACGGACGATTGCCCATAGCAGATGTTATCCGCCCCGAAGCGAAAATACCCCTCCCCCGGGCACAGATCTCCGCGCAACGCGAGATTCGCAAAGGCCTCCGGGCATCGGAAGTAATCAATCAGCGCATTATTCAAGCTTGTTCGCTTCGTCTCCTGCACCATGGTTAACCTACATGCCTGTACAATAGCCTCCCCGCCGTAATAAGGAGCGTATCGGGCAGCCAGCCAAACGTGCTTTTGACGATCTTCATTTTCCAACTGGAAGCTGTGCTCGACGCCACCAGGGGCGGATAACTGAAATAGGTGAGCGGGGAGCAGGTGGCGCCCAAATGCCCCTTGAAGGCCACTAAGCCGGGATTGTCAGTTTCCGAGCGGCCGAGATCGAATTCCCTGGCCCCCCGCCGCTTGCCCTCCTGGATGGCCTTCCAGAAGAGCAGTGGCATCCCTCCCAGGTTGTGGAACCTGCTATCCGAGCAGCCGTACTTATAGACCAGCGTGTTCTTGTAGAACAATGTCAGGATGCTGGCAATAGGCTGGCCCTCATTCGACACCATCTGGATTCTGGCCGCCTCACCCATGCACTCGAGAAGATTCCGAAACCATCCCCGCGGCTGCGGCGGAAGCTGGTGGCGGCGACGCGTCATCAGCAGGAGATGGTGGAATCTTGCCAGAAGGGATTCTGAGCACCCTTCCTCATAGACAAGGTTTGCCTGCTCAGCGCGGTGGATCTTCCTCCGCACACAGCTTTTGTGCAGGCCGCGATAGAGAGTGTCCAGGTCGGGCCGTAAATCAAGCGTGTGAAAATGAAACTTGGCGCTCTCCCCGAAGGGCATTGTGTCTTCCTGAAAGCCATCGGCGGTGCGCGGCCTTAGCTCAACGTATTTCCATTTCGCGCTGGCCTGCTCTTTCCTCAGCGCCGCCATCAACGTTGCCAAGCTTTCCGGACTCTCCACGAGCGGTTGGCAATGATCGGCAAAGGGAAGGGAAACGGCGCGATTGCCCGTCAGCCAGCTCTTCACCCGGCAGAAGGCGATTCCGTTCCTCAAATCCTCGCCAGGAGCGGCCGTGGTCACGGCGAAGGGCTCATAGCCGTAGGTCCGCCGCAATGCCTCCAACCACCCCGGCGTGTGGAACACGCCGGCGTCTGGATGCCGCAAGAGAAACTTCCCCCAGCGCGGGTCATCCAGCGGGTTCAATTCATAAACGAGCACGGACGTCTCTCTTGACTGACCGGGGAACATCCCCTTCGCTCGATACTTCGGAGCGTGTCTCCAACCGCGGAAGTGGCAGATTATTTTCCCTCATAAGGACTCAAAATGAAAGGCGTCGCCGCAAGGCTTTGGCGGCCGTCAACGCAAACTGATTCTTGCTGAGGTAGTTGTCTCTCAGCTCGGAAAGCCTTCTCCGCAGAATAGCCTTGGCATCCCACCAAATGCCAAGGTTTCCAAGGGTGGCATGACCATTCCGATAAACCCCTGAAAACACCTGGGAAGCGCCGGGAGCCAATTCCGCTAGGACGCGAATTCCGACATCATCGACTTCGACGTCAGAGAACGGAATTCCGTCGCGAAGCGCGTGGTCAAAGGGCCAGTATTCACCGGGCCGGCCCCAGGCAATTGAAAATCGCTGGACGGATGGGGAGTCGTTCGCGATGCGCACCTTGGTCGAGAAAGCCCGAACCTGCACAGTTCCATCCGGCGTTCGCCGCCGGAGAATTGAGTTATCCACGGCCCTCTCGAGATTGCACCAAGAAATCGCCGGCGCAATGGAGTTGACCTTCTGGACCGCCTCCAGCAGAGATCCGGGGTGCTTGAACGTGGCATGGTGTTCCGCGATCAGAGCGGGCTTTCCGAAAAAGAGATTGAACGCAATGTCCTGAACTTGGGTGTTCTTGACGTACTTTCGCAAGAATAAAGGGAATCCCCCATATCGAAGCACCGCAGGCTGGGCGAGATCAGCGATTCTGAGCGGGATTGGCTGACGCATGGGATGAGGCCTCGAATTAACCGCAGCATGGAAGTTTCGGGACTTCAGAACATCCATCGCTTCTAGGGAAAAACTTTCTTTCGGGAACACCATCACTTTGTTGCAATGCAGTCCGGTCGTCTGCTCATGCACCTTCATCCGCTCTTCGGCGATACCCAGCATCGTGTTAAGAAGGGCAGTATCAGTTGATGCAAATTCCACTTCGGTATGGTCATTCCCGTGAAAGCAAATTGAGAAGCGATGGGAATTCTCTCGAAACATCCGAATGATATGCGCCGAATTCCTCCTGTAGTTATGAGGGATAAACGCGATAGTGGTATGGAAATTGTATTCCTCCGTCAGTCGAAGCAGCGATTCGAAATTCAGGTAACCATAGTCCTTCCGCAGGAGAGGATCATCAATGATGATTGAGGCGTGAGGTTCGCCAGGATGCCAGGATTCCTCCCCGAAGATGTGCCGCAACGCCATGGCGTGGGGCATCAGCTGGGAGAAATAGTCGCTCAAGGGCGCGCGACCGACTTCTTTGTTGACGTCCGCAGTGTCTTCACTGGCGAGGAACAGGATTTCCGTCTTATCCCACTTCACGGCTGCCATAAGCGGGCTTCGGCCGATACAGATCAGTTTCCGTACCGTCGTGTCGCCGGGGCTGACCGCAAGTACACGGTCGTTGGCAGTGTTTATGGGGCCGAACGAAAGTCCCGAAAAAGGTCCGCAGAAGTCTCTCGAGTTCGAGCTGATCTCATAGGGTTGCCCGGCATCCGCGATCGGCCGGACCGACTGCAGTTTCCCACCCGACAAGGGGGCAATCATGCCTGCGACGAAGGGATCTAACGTCAGGGCGTGGACGAGCACGTACGGAAAGCGTGACACGAGGCAGGCGACCAGTTCCGCCGGAAGATCGTCCCCGCCTACCCATTCCCGCATCACTTGCGGGTTTATGACCAGGCAAGAGTTCTGGCCTTGAGCTTCTCTCACAAGATACTCCCCGCGCTGTTGAACTAGCTTGTCCAGGCGGAGTGGTTCACAACGTATTCCCAGAAACTCAGCCAAATGGATGAGCCGAGTGTCTGCTGCCTTCAGTTCACCTGTATGGGGGACGACGAGTTTCATAGATAGTCTGTTGGCCTGTGGACTCTTGTCTTGCACAAGCTTCAGGCCTGCCGCTTCGGGTCTGGCCCATGGACAGTAACGGGCTTGAGTCCTCTGGAGAATTCTTTCATCTTAACATCGGGTCTAAGGGGGATGCCGCATCGGGCTACGGGGACCGCCGGATTCCCTTGGACGACCGTCATCGGAGGTACGGAGCGCGTCACCACGCTCCCAGCGGTTACCACCGCTCCCCGCCCCACCACCACGTTAGGAAGAATGATGACTCCCGGCCCCACGAAGACATCCTGTTCAATGGTCACTCCCTTGGTTTCCCTGAAGTGGGCGATGACCGTCGTGCGCATGCTGATGGAACTGCCGTCCCCGATCGTAATGAGATAGGGGCGGGACGTCTCCAGGATGACATCATATCCGATCCATACGTTTTTCCCGATCTTCACTCCCCGGGCCCGATGCAACGCGACACGAAGGGTGCGTGCACCCGGCAGTATACGTGCCAGGTGTTGAAGAATTCGGTTTATCAAGCCTCGCAGCGAGCTTTCGTTCATGGGTTTGTTGAACCTCGCAAAACCGAACCTTTCCTTTCACTCCTCATTCTGGCGCCGATATCCCTGAGGCTTTCCGATCGCGGATGAACTGCCCAATTGCTGAAAAGGATCCGAGTTCCAGCAAGTCTGAAAGTTCAACATCCACACCAAATTCTCTTTCGATTAGGGTCACGAGCGTTACCCCCGCTAACGAATCAAGATCGAACAGGGGGACGACATCACACTCTCGAATATCTTCCTTGCTCAGGGTTGGAAAGACAGCGGCAAAACACCGCGCCAACCGATCATCCTGCTCAGACATTCGCTACCTCCACGAGGCGATGGAACAAGGCTGGAGTCTTGGCGTCAACACAGGCTTTCCGAACGGACAGCGATGGTGCGGGCGGCCCTCCCAGCAACTCTGCAAAGAAATCCTGCAGAGGGCCATTGCGGGGAGTCGCTTCGAAGTCGAATACAATCTCCTCCGCGTCGAGCTTCTCGAACAAGTACTCCAAACACTGATGCTCGATGCGGCGGGAGAATGCCCGGCAGCTCATGACCCAGGTTTTCACACACACCTTGCGGCCACGTATTTTCCCCATGACGACCGCAACCTTTCCCAGCGGGCCATATTTGTCCTCATAGGCGGCGGTGAGGAGAAAAGCCGCGGGGTCTTGAAGGAAGCTTAACCACTCCGATTCGCTGAAACGCTTCCCATTAAGATTGAATTGGTTCGTTTTATTGATCAGCTCCAAAGCCCGCTGGTCACGCGCGTCAGTTCCCAAGCAGAAGGTGATCGTCGCCTCGGCATGGCGAAGAAAATCATCCCCCCCGAGCCCCCCCTCCGGCGCGGAGCTTCTCAATTTGGACGCGGCGCGGATGCTGCGCAGCCGGATCTCGTCCTCTGAAGTGACAAAGCCCTTACCGAAGCAGTCCCGCAATCGTTTAAGAAGGTCCCAGATGGCTTGATAATTGCCCTTTGGAAAAACAACGCATTCCATTTGGGGGAAGGCGGCGTGGACCTCGCCGACTTCCATGGGGCTGTCGTCGATGAAGACCACATCTCCCGGCGCGATGTTCCACGTGTCCAGGATGCGCCTTACCGACTCGGATTTTGGCCCCCAATGGATCTCCAGCGGAAAGAGGTTGTCCTGGGAAAGCAACAGGTCACGGCGGCCCAGCGCCTGCTCCGCCAGCGCGCGATCATTCTTGCTGGCAGCGGCAAGGAGCACTCCGGCGCTGGCCAGCGAAGCGAGGAATTGCTGATACAGGCCATGCATGTGCGCGTGACCCGCCAGATCCCATGCGATCCCCTCCACGCCGATCTCCCCCAGGATTCCATTCCACAGGGTATCGTCAAGGTCGGTGATGAGACCTTTTTTCGGCGGCGAATCCTGAATAAGTGCTGCCAGCAATTCCGCCAGTCTTGACGCGTGTTCGAGGCTGTACGGGAAACCGCTGTTGATCTCTGCCTTCACGTCGAACCGCCTGCCAGGCGGCGAGAGTTCATCGAGGCGCTGGGCATTCAGCAACCTCACCCGTCCATATGCCGAAAGTGAAGTCGCAAGTGACGCCGCGATTTCCCGCAGTTGGCACTCCTGTTGACGGGCTTGACCTCCTCGCGTGGTGAAGATGGGAGGCAAGGGGAGCGTGGGTGTGCTCATGCATACCGGCACACTTTCCGCCAACTGTTTTATCAGATGCGCCAGCCGCTGGCTTTGCCGGCGCGCCGACTCCACGATGTCAGGGATGTCCGCCGACCGCCAACCGCCCAGACTACGGATGCCCAGCCGGGGGTCCAGATCCGCCCACTCCACAACCACGCACACCGCCGAGCGGCCGGAGGGCTGCACTCGTTCGAGGTTGCCCGCCAGGTCGCCGTACAAGCCCGTTCTTATCTCGATGCGGTCCTGGGGGAAACGCAAGCGCAGATGCGCCGCCAGGAACGTCTTCAGGTGAAGAGGAGTAAATCCACACTCCAGGGAAAGCACCCGGTCGGATGCCGGTTCGGAGCTGGGTTGCTTCAGAAGTTCCAGTGCGTCCAATAAGGTCATGGAACCGTCTCGCGCCCTATACCTGGGAGCGCAGTTTCCGGCAAGACTTTCGCCAAAGCCGCACCTGTACGGGAGGGGGCACCCTCCCCGCTAGGTTGAGATGCTACAATAGTGCGCTATCATTCCTCAAGACAGATCAAATGCCAGCCCAATAAAGCAACCACCCCAATGAATAGTGGTCATTTGTTCCGCGCGGGTCTACCTAGTGCTATGGCGCAATAAAACTGGGGTTCCGGTGTGCCTGCCGCCAATTGCCCGGTTGCGCCGCGCCCACAGGTGGGCTACAATTCATGCTGCCCCTCAAAAGGAGGCATTATGAAATCCCGTCGCTTTGTTTTGTGTTTCTCTCTCTTGCTTTTTACTCCCTCGCTAATGCACGCCCAAGCATGGTCGGGAATCATCGATCCCAGCCGAGCCATCGATTGGAACGCCATTGCGCCGGGCGCTCCCGACATCAACGAAACTCGCACCCAGTGTGGTGCGACTTTGACCCCTAGTGGCGGCGATGACTCCACGCAAATCAATAATGCCCTTGCCAGTTGCGGTGCTCACCAGTATGTTCTGCTTGGGCCAGGGACCTTTGCCCTGGCTAACGGGCTCAGCCTGTACAAGAGCAACGTGACGCTGCGCGGTTCTGGGCCGCTCCAGACCATATTGCAGTTTAATGGAAACAACCCTTGCGGCGGCTACTATGCGGAGATGTGTGTTGTTCCTACCACCATGTATTATTACGACAACCCAATATTCCAGCCGGGCGGAACCAACGAGGCGAGCTGGACAGCAGGTTATTCCCAGCAGAGCACACAGATCACCTTGAGTAACACGTCCGGGCTTTCCGTGGGAGCCGTGATCATTCTGGATCAGGCCAACGACACCACCGACACCGGCGGCTTTTATGTTTGTGACGTGGCCAATCAGTGCCGCCAGCCGACCCAGACCCCCTCCTACGCCGGCCGGACGGTCCCGTTGAACAGTACTACCATGGGTACGGTGAATGCCACAAGCGGTAGCGCCACGGTTACCTGGGCCTCCGGAACCGCTTTTAATACCACGGGGTGGGTGGGTTATCAGATTGTTATAAACGGAACTTGCTACGTTATATCCTCAGTGACAAATTCCACGACCCTGGTCTTGACCGCTCCCTTCGCTGGAACCACCGGTACATATTCTTACGTTGCTAATGTTGATTATAATCAAGAGCAAGTGGTGACGGTTACTGCTATCAATGGAAATGTAGTGACCATAACACCGGGGCTGTTCGCGTCTAACTGGCGTTCCAGTCAGTCACCCGGAGCGTGGTGGACGGGACCGCAGGTTTCAGGAGTGGGAGTTGAGAATATGACGATCGACAGCACCATTAATACCTCAACAAACTGGACGGGTAACGTCTTCTTTGGGGACGCTTACGGGTGCTGGGTGAAGAACATTCGATCCGTCATGGGAAACCGCAACCACGTTTGGACCATGCAGTCTTCCCACATAACCGTCCGCGACAGCTACTTTTATGGGACGCTGAAAGCCGCGCCCAAGAGTTACGGCATCGAGCAGGAAATATCTTCCGGGAACCTGATCGAGAACAACATTTTTCACTGGATTGTTTCGCCCATTATGGCAGGCGCGAATGTCGGAAACGTCATCGCCTATAACTACAGCAATACCAATTACAATGGGGTAACCACTGCCATGTCCGCCGTCTACGTATCCCACGACGCGGGGGTAGCTTACGACCTATATGAGGGAAATGACTTTGACGGCTTCTTCTGCGACGATTTCCACGGCACTGGGAATGCCGTCACGTTTTTTCGCAACTGGCTGACAGGTATTGATACCGGTAAGACCTCGGCGACAAATCCCATCAATCTGGTGGCCAACTGTCGTGCCTACAACGTTATCGGGAATGTCCTGGGGACCGCAGGCTACCACAATACCTATCAGGTGAATACCCCGGCGAGTGGCATATCATACACCGTGCCTGCTAACTGCTACACGTCCATTTACACCTTGGGCTGGGAATCAGCCAATTGTGATTATCAAACGTCGACGCCGCCTCCTTACCAAGACCCTCTGGTTCCGGCAAGTCTGCTCCGCTGGGGAAACTACGACGTCGTGAACGGTTCGGTACAATGGAATTCCTCCGAAATACCCACCACGGCGATTCCTTTCATCAACGCCAATCCTATGCCGCCGTCAAGCCATAATCTGCCTAACTCTCTATACGTCGCGGCGCCGCCCTCGTTTTGGAATACGCGCTGGGGCACGCAGCCGTGGCCAGCAACCGGGCCCGATGTCTCAGCAGGTTCCGGGCCGGGTGGATACGCCAACCCCAATCCGGCGCAGACTTGCTTCAACAATACCTCGGTTGATAACAATTACAATCCCCCTCCCATGTCGGGATCGACGGTATTGGCCTTTGACGGTAATTGGTGTTACCGGCCCGCTCCTCCCACAAACCCCGACGCTGTCGCTCACTGATTTTCTCCGCGCACGGAATGGGGAAATGAAGCAGAGGCCCCGGTCCACTCTAGGCTGGACCGGGGCGGTCCACCGTTCACGGCCGCGACCACGCCGGGGGTCGGTCGGGGGCACCGCACGTGGGGGGGGCATCTCCCGGTTCCGGCGCCACGGCGCCGACCGCGCGGCATCCTTGAGGGAGGCTTTCGCGCACGGGAAATGGGGTGCTAGTCCTTCGCCGGCGTATGCCCGGCACGGCGGCTCAAAGAGGCACCCACCTCCCGCTGCCAGGACCTAATCGTCCCGTGCACTCCCAGGAAAAGCTCGGAGAAACGAACCCTCATCCTGCTTTGATACAGCGACGTAGTTTGTATTTGACAAATCCCTCGACATCGCCGGTTGTATCTTTCGCACCTTCTTCAGGATATTCCCGGGCAATATGTTATAGATTTGGTACCCTTGTCCTCTGAGGAGGCTCTCCATTTTTTCAATGCGACCCTCTCGAAATCGAATCACCCGGTCGTCCAGTTTCTCCCCCGTGAGCACCAGGTAATGATTCAGCACTTCGAAGATGATGAAGGGCATCTTTTCTCGGAGGGTATCCGGCAAACCCTCGATAACTTCCAGTTCTCCTCCTTCCACGTCGATCTTGATCGCCGCGATGGACGGTATTTTCAATTCCGCCATCACCTCATCTCCCCTTCTCACGCATATATCTTGCGATGAGGTATAGAAAGAACCGGGCCTGAAATTCTCGATCGTGCTGGACATACTCTCATAGCCTGCGCACTTGTAGCCTCCGCTCTTCATATAGAGCTTGACAAGGTGATTCCGGTTGGAAAGTCCGAGGGGGAGTATGGTGTGGTTCTTGAGGTTGTTCTCCTCTATGAAGCTTTGGATAAGAGAGCAGCCCCATGGCTGGGGCTCAAAGCCCGCGTAGGGCCTCGTACTATCGAGAGCCACGATTCTTAGCATGGTCTGACCAACATTGGCGCCTACATCGACAAATGTCCCTTCTCTGCATTTCAGAACAGCCTGATAAACGGCGTCCAACCATGGCTCAAACCTTTCACGGACCTCCTGCAAGGCGAGCTCATTGGCGAAGAAGCCCTTGGTTCGATAAGTGTGGTCACCTAGCCTTATTTGCTTGGTTAGTTCCAGCCTCGCCATAACCACGGCTCTCCTGAAACTTGAGCGTAGTCCCATTCTTGCCTCCACGGCTCATACGGTATACGTGCGCAAATCCAATTATATCAAGATGATAAATCTCTCAGGCTGACTGCCCTTTCAAATAAGAAGCGGCGACGGGCCCGACGGTCGGGGAGGTCTTTGACGACCTGCCCCATGGGATCATCTCTCGCAGGAGGCCCCAGACCATATACAGAGGCCCCAATCCTTGGTGCAAGAGGATAACGGCAGCCAGATACAACGTCACCAGCAACAAGGATATCGTTACTACCCGAGCGAGTGCCCCAACAGCGCCGGGGACAGCGACGAAGGGCGCGTGCAGGCGGATAATGCCGGCGCATGCGCAGCCCGCCAGCAGGGAAGCGGCAATATACTTCCAAACCGCGGCCAGCACTGGTGCCACACCGAATTGTATGGGTTTCCCCGCGTACCAGAACGCGGGGATGGTGAGGAGCCAGAATGATGCCGTCCAAGCCACAGCGACCCCCACCGGGCCCCATGGCAGTGCCACCAGAAAGAGCAGGACTGTGAAAACGAACTCCACAATCCCCCAGCGGAACCAGCGGTCGGCCCTGCCGATGGAGAGGTGTATCCAGCTATGGGTGCCGTAAAACAACATAATCCCGATGCCGGGCCCGAAGTACGTGAAGATCCGGCCCGACTCTTCCCACCGTGGCCCGAGAAGCAGGCGAATCACATCCTTGCCCACCAAGGTGAGGTCAGCGCCTACCCCCATGCCCACAAAGGCGGTGACCGCCAGGGCGCTGAGAAGGTAGCGTCTGTACTGGTCGGAGTCCCGATTCAACCGGCTCAGGGCTGACAGAGCGACGGCCGTGAGGGAAGACACGAGTTGGCTTCCGGTAAGGGCAAATAGGTCATAGGCCTTCTTGTAGAATCCCAGGGCTTGCGCGTTAAAGCGCCACCCTACCAACAAGTTATCCGTGTTTCGCGCGCCGTAGTTGACGCTGAAGCGCCCGTACACATGCATCGCGAACTGCACCGTGGAAGCTGTTCCGCCAACGCGCCGCGGCAGGCTGGGAACCCAGCGGCACAGAAGCCAAGCCCCCATGCACGTGCTAAGTGTCTGGGCGACAGTCCCTGCCACCAGTGCCCAGTACCCCCACCCTGCCCAGGCGAGGAAGATGGAGCTGGCTACCATGACGGCGCGGGAGACGATGTCATTGGCGGCGACCAGGGAGAAGCGCATGGCCCGCTGGGCCAGGGCCAGGTGCAAAACGGAGACGCTGGTGAAGAAGATCGTAAGCGACAATCCGGCGGCGACGCGTGCCACAAGCGGTTCGTTGAAAAACCGTGCCAGAATCGGCCCCGCGGCGGCGAAACTCACGGTGAGCAGCACACCCGCGCCGACGTTCACCCAGAACAGGTTGCTGGCGAGAAAATGGTCGATATTCTCCCGCTGGATAACCGCCACCAGAAACCCGTTCGACCCGAAGTTCGCCAGAAGCAGGCTGAAGGTCGTGACCATGGCCACCAGCCCGAAATCTCGAGGTGCGAGGATTCGCGCCAGGACCACGGTGGAAATGACCTGGATGAGGAGGATCGAGCCTTGGGAAAGCACCGTCACCCCAGCCCCCCGGACGGCGTGACGGCGTAACCCGTCTGCCACGGGCCGGAAGGCGCCGTTTGCATCGAAGGGCTTCAAATGGTCCCCTTATGTAACCCACCCGTGAATGCGTGGTGAAACGCTGACTCGCGCTCAGCGAAGTTCTCGGGGTGATTGATGCCGAGTCCGTGTGGGCCTTCTGGAGCGGCAGGTGCGGGAACGGCCATTATCGCCAGGAGGAAGAAAATCCATGAGGGGGTCATCATCCTGAATTGTGCGGTTGTGAGGTTGCAGACAAGGACGGCGCAGAAAAGTGCTAACTTCAGCCTGCCGAAGTCCCGATCCTGGCGGAACGCCGCAACAACATTGCCGTAGCCCGTTAGGATGGCGAGGGCGAGCAAAGTTATCCCGCACCATCCCAGATTCAAGTAGACCTCAATGTAACCGTTGTGAGCCTCGTTGAGCATCAAATTCGGATTGGCCTCCCACATCGCCTGGATTCGAGCCCCGAGCCAGAAGCTCTCGAAGCCGGTCCCGAGCACCGGATTCTGGACCATGCTGAGGACCTGATGCCAGATCTCCGTCCGGCCGGTAAGGGTCGAGTTCCTTCCCAGCGATTCGACGGCTTGTCCGCTGGGATCTAGGAACAGTGCAATCAGAGGAAGGCCCACCACGGCTGCCACAAGAAGGTGTACCTTCATGGGCATTCTGCCCGGCCGAGTTCGGGCCGTGACCCAAATCAAGCTGCCTGCCAGCACAAAACAGGACGAGGAGGTCACCGAATTGGACCTCCATAAGAGGTACACCACCATGGCGAGAATAGTTCCCTGCGCCAGCAAGTGCCGGCCTCGCTGCGGCTCGCCTTTGGCCTGATAGTGCTGGAGAAACTGCCACAAGAATCCCAGACCAAGGACCAGGCAAACCACCCCGAGACTATTCTTCTGCTGCGTGACGCCAATGTACATCAGGTCCCAGGAATTGCTGACCAACCGTCCCAGGGCGGGGTAATACTTAATGAACAGAACGGAGAGGGGCACCAGCAGAAAGGCCGTACGCGCGAAGAGACGCTTGAGTGCGGCCACCGGTTTAGACTCGGTCAGAATAATCAGGACCATCACCAGATCGCCCACACTCCTGATCCAATGCCGGAACGCGGTGCCAGGGTAATCCGACCACACGGTGCTGAGGGCGCAGTAGGCGAAGAAGACGAGGATGGGCCAGTTCGCTCGCAGGATCGGTCCGACTTGTCGTCCTCTCTGGAATAGGACAATGAACCCCGCGACCATGAGGATCGAGAAAACGACGACGTTGATGGGGTTTGCCTCAATGTTGTACTGGTCCGCCGAGGTTAATGTCGGCGCCGCGTTCAGCCACAGGGACACAGGTCGGGACCCCGCGATGAGGAGCCACACCACGGGAATCCAGAGGGCTTTGGAGGGCCGGGCCTCCGGGTCGCGATCGAGCCAGAAAAGCCCGACAATGCCGACGACGAAGATGATAGTGGCAATGAACGGCGGGACGTGTAGCATGGTGGTTAGTTATTGGCTGATCGGTCTTGACCCATCACGGCTCGGCAATGATCCCGGGTCAATGAAAAGCCGGTGCAAGAGTTCCAGCGACAGGAGCTTATGGATCTCCGTGGTGTAGTTGCGGCCACCCTTCAGGTGGCCTCGTACCACGGCTTCAAGCGCATTGCGGTCGAGGTACGGCCGGGAAAGGGTCCGCGGGTCGAGCAGCATTTCCTGCACGTACTTGCCCAGGGCATCCCTGTACCAAACCCGGAAGTGGACGAACTTGTGCCTGCCCAGGAAGAGCCGCTCGAGGTGCAGCGGCGAAAAGAGATGATCGATCCTGGCCACCCCTTGAGGCATGCCGTAGTCGTAGGCATATTCCGCCCGAAACGTGAATTCCTGGAAGCTGCGCCTGATCGCTCCCGAGAGCTTGCCCTGCCGGCCGCCCAGCCCCCGATCCGTGGGAATAGCCCCCAGCACCTTGTCTCCGTCCGCGATCAGGCGCGAGCATTCATCATTCTCTTCGAACAGATCACTCTTCGGCATGGCAGAATTGGGCGCGCGAAAAGCGGTTCGCACCAGATCGTTGTCCAAATAGGGGGAGCGGGTGGTAAGCTGGGTCTGCTCCAGCGCCCGCAGCCCGTATTGATGCCAGGGAGCTTGCCGGAACGCGGTAAAGGAAACGGCGTGTCCGGGAAGCAACCGGGCGTAAGTCTCATTCGCCGTTTCGATGTGGGGAAGTAGTTCCGGCTGGAACAGTCCCGCCGGTGGCGCCGCGGGCTTAAACATGCGCAGCCGGCGCAGGATTTCGCTGCCGTAGTTACCCGTGATCCGTACAGGCGCGATGCGCGTGGCAATTTCGTTGGCGTAGAGGTCCGGCGCCCGGCTCACCCCGGCGCACCCATCGGTCAGGTAAACAGTGCGCTCAGCATACTTCGCAAAACTGGATAAGAACTCTTCTCCCACACCGATCACCTGATAAGGTTGACGGCAGACCTTGGCAACTCGCCGCGCGATGACCACGTCCTGGCAATCGCGGTAAGGACCACCGAAGGTGTAGCACGGCAGCGATTCCGGCGGCGCCTTCCACCAAGCCATGATCATCCGGGTGTCCAAACCGCCGGTCAGCGACATCCCGATACGTTCTTGACCTTGGAAATACCGGGAAAGGTTCCGGGAAAAAACCTCGCGAAGTTCCTGGTAGTAGGCTTCCGGGTCCAGAGGGGCTTGCTCTTCCCATTCGCGCGGCTGGAAGTACTCGCTTTTCTTTTCCACGGCGCAGGCGCGAAAGGTCCAGGCTGAGGCGGCAGGCAACACGTGAATATCGTGGAAGAGGGTCCGATTTTCGAGCACGCAGCCGCAGGATACGAACTCCCCCAATCCCCGTGGGTCCGTTCTCCTCAGTTCGGGGCGGACGGCGAGGATGGCCTTGGCTTCCGCCGCGAAATAGAGAGCCTCCTTCGCCTCATGGTAGTAAATCCGCTGCATCCCAAACCGGTCGTTGAAAAGCAGCGCCGTCCCCCGGCTCCGATCCGCCACCAGGCCGTGAAACAATCCGTTTAAACCCTTTGGGAAAGCGGCGTCTTCCTTATACAGGTGAACGAGGTACGCGGGACCTTCGAGCGGGAGCGTGTGTCCCCGCGTCTTGAGCCTCTGAGCGGTTCCCGGCTCGGGGAACTCCTCCCCGGAAAAAACCAGTGTGATGTCCCCTTTTTCGCTGCAGAGCGGCATTCCGCCGGAGAAGGAGCCTTTCCGCGCGGCCCAACCCACGTACACGCCCAGTGATTCATCGATCCAAGTTCCTGTCACATAGAAGGACTCATGGCGGAGGGCCTCCACCATCCGCTGCAACTGCGGCTCGGCCCAATCCCGCGGCATTTTGGTGATCAGGCCCACGATACCTGGCATGTTCTGTTCCCCTAGGAGGTTTGCGTCACGGAGTGATGGAATCGGCGATCGTACCAGGCCTTCCGGAGGCCGCGTAGCTTGGCGGCTAGGGATTCGGGTACAAAGCCAATCCATCCGCGGTGCAGGCCGAGCCGATAAGCGACCGAGCCCAGGCCGGTCAGCGGGACGAAGTAGCGGGGCAGATCGACGCGCTCAAACCCATTCTGTTGCTTGAATTCGCGAATGCCATCGCGTTCTTTTTTCGCGTAGGCGAAGTTCGAGTAGACCAGGTAGGAAATTCCCCGGTCAGCGCAGAATCGGACCGCCTGTGCAACCAAGGCATTGGTCGGCGCCTTGTCCCGATGCTGAATCATGGAGAGAATATTCAGCAGGCCCGCTTGCGTTCGGGTTTCGTCGTGAAAGAGTTTGACGAATCCAATGAGTTTGTCGCCGACAAAGGCCCCGATAAAGATACTGCTGTCGAGGTAGGTCGCTTCTTCCTTGCGCACGGTCTCGATATCCTTCCCGTAATGGGGGAACCGCCTTTCCTGACGAATGGGGGTTTCGTTGTAGATCTCCCAAATTCCTCGAACCAGAGCGTCATCGAAAGGGACTTCCCGCAGGGTCACGCCTTTCTTTTCGGCTTTCCGCACCATGTTTCGGGTCTTGTTGTCGATCTGTTTCGTCCACCAGTGGTCGAAAGTTGATACCGGCACTGCCGCCAGGTTGTCCCACTCCATGGGGTACGCGTATTTCGGCGAGGTTTCCGGCAGTCTTTGCATGAAAGTGAACAGGTCGATGCGGGTTCCGCACTTCCGCAGGCCCTCGACCACTGGCTCTGGATCGCCCAGAAACTGGTATTTATCCCCATCCAGGCGGGCAATCCGGAGGAACCGCCCCTCGACCCGGATGCCCCTCCCGCAAACCGTTAGCATAAATGGCCTCCCCAGCCCTCACCCACTATTTTATCGCGGAAGCTTCCGCCTGGAATTTGGCCGCACAGCGGGCCGGCAGTGCGGCCCTTCCTTCAGGCTTTTTGTCCAATATTGCCGCCGCCGCGACTGCGCTAGGGATCGCTGGGGATTGGTGGAATAACCAGAATGCCCCCCACACCCCGCCCCGCGCAAGTACAAACGGTCCGGTGTCAGACCGGAAACGAGGAGGTTCAGGAACACTCCTCACGCCTTCTCAAAATCATGGCGCATTCATCGTGTAAAAAGGACTGCCACTGGCCAAGACTGAGGATCTGCGCCGCCAGATTCATGGCGCGAAATGCCACGTCCGCCAGCCAAAAGCGGTTCCTGAACCTCTTGGGAACACGGCCTTCCACCACTTTGCAGAACGCTACCGAAAAGCCGTGGGCTTCGGCTAATCGCGAAATCCTGTCAGGGAGAATTGCCACGCGGAGATAGGTGGGGAAATGGCGCGACTTGTACTTCATGAACTTGTAAAAGAGATCGTGAAACCAGAATGGCGTGATCTTTGTCACCAGGCCCTTGAGGGAAAGAAGGTTGGGAAAACCCAGAATCACCAGGCCGTTGGGTTTTACCGCGCCAAACATATTGAGCAGCGCATCATTTGGCCGTGGCAGGTGCTCCAGGACCATCCAGCACACCACAACGTCAAATTCCTTTTGAGGGAGCGGGAAGTCCTGAATGTCCCCGAGGATCTTCTTGCGCACGGCCGTGTTCAGTTCCAGTTGCTCCTTGGAGATGTCAATGCCGACGGCATCAACTTCGGCATTGAACCTGACATGACTGGCTGAACCACAGCCGGCCTCGAGCAGCTTTACGTGGCTCTTGCCGTTCAGGAAAGAGTTGGCCATTTCAGAAACGGGTTGTTCTGTTTCGCCCATAAGGATCCACGGACACAGCGAAATCTCAGGCTTGCTGAAAGTTAGTATGGAACTAAAAGAGCTTCTTGAACGGGAAGATTGAGCTTAGGCAGCGGTGACTGCCGGATGGGCCCGAAGGCCTGTGGGTATACCCCCTCGCGGCCTATGGAGATGTATTCGAAGCCGGCTTGGCGGACGGTAGCGGGGTCGTAGATGTTTCTGCCGTCCACGATCACGGGGACTTCCATGAGGTCG
>Ga0326728_10005997_pt1 | contig 33321 bp, 31 predicted proteins | sample MB3enrmetagenome_FD_207602 | JGI IMG/M metagenome (GOLD analysis project Ga0326728, IMG submission 207602) | Lab enriched peat soil microbial communities from McLean, Ithaca, NY, United States - MB31MN | ecosystem: Environmental > Terrestrial > Soil > Wetlands > Peat | place: USA: New York... | reverse complement strand
AAAAGCCTACACTGGTGAGCCACGCTTCGAAAAATGCGTTTCCCAACCCTCCCACCAAACAGGCTGAAAGCGTGAGCGTCACCCAAAATTCCTCTCCCATTTGATGCCGCCTACGGAAGAGCATTAAGCGCTGGATCGCGGTGACAAGCACCCACGCCAGCGGGAGAAGCAGAAAGCCAGAACCCGCTAAACCGACTTCCTCTACCAACGCAAGGAAGCTGTTGGCCTTCTCGCGCCCGGCGGTGCCGCTTTCGAACGCAAACTGCCAGTCCTCGCTATACCCTTTGCTTACCCCAAACCCAATCCCGATCAGCGGGCTTTCCTTGGCCGCCTCCCAGGAGGCGCTGATGAGCTCTCCCCTCGATTTAAGAACGTAAGAACTGCCCTTAAGAACGTAGACTCGGTTCAAGGTCTGCACATTTTCAGGGAAGTACAAGCCATAAATGACCCCGGTGATAAGCGCGCCGCCCAGGAACAATCCAAAAGCCCTGCGGTGGGCAAAGTAGAGCCACCATCCACACGCAAGAAAGGTGGCAACCAAGCCCGCCCTGGATTTCGACATGAACAAGAGGATGAAATAAGCAATGGTGAGTAGAACATTGGCAACACGGATCTGCGGTGCCTTGTCAAACGACCGTAACAACTCGAGTAGTAGGACGGGGGCGACCAAGGCCGTGAAGGCCCCGAGACAATTCGGATTTCCGAAGGGGCCTGCGAAATAACCCGGCCGCGTAGGCAAGACATGTATCACCGTCAAGGCGCAGCCCAGCGCCACGATCACAGCGCACCAATAAACCTGGCCGAGAAGCTTGCAGGAGTCTCCAGATTGGCCTCCAGATTCCAGTCTCCCATACAGGATGACCCCCGCAGCCAGGCAACCAAAACTCCCAGCCTTTAAGATCGTCATCAGGCCGTTCGCCGAATAGGAGCTTGAAATCACCGCGTAGAGCACAAAGCCAAAAACGCTCAAATGCATCGGATGCCAGACAGAACGGCTTTTCTGCACAGAGCTCCGCAAAAGCATGCCGAGCGCCAAAGCAAGGAGCATGACCCAACGGAGTTCACTCATCGCTCCCCCTAGACCTGCGATGGGCATCGAAGCACCCAGGAAAGCCAGCAGGGTGGACAGGATAAGGTAGTGCGGCGGAATTAGAGAACCGAACAGGACAAGCGCAGCCACTACAATCGCAACTGCCACCTACCAACCTCCGCGAAGGAAAAATTCACCACAGAGCACACAGAGACCACAGAGAAAAGTACTTCTGCTCGCGCAAGCAGGGATTACAAGGTTACGGTTCCTTGTTTGTTGACCCACGGTCTCTGCCTGCATCTCTTCTCCGTGGCCTCTGTGGCCTCTGTGGTGAGAAGTTTGTTTCATAATTCATTCACAGCCTGAAAGCGGTGGGCGAGGCCACGACCTATTCGGGTGATTTGAGAACCAGGCTCGACTCACGGCTGAGGTGATGCATAAGATGGGGGCTTCCGGCAATCGCAGCCACGACCTGCTCGAGCGTAACGGACCCGATTACGCGCTCCGATGCCGCCACCTTCCAATTTCCCTCAACAAGAAGAATTGCCATCCGAAGCAGAGGCAACATCGCCGCCGCAAAGAGGATGAGGGCCAGTAGGCTGGAATCGCTCGTGGGGCTCACTAATTCGAGCTGATTGGCCGGCTCGCCCGGCCTCGTTTCCACGAAAGGAGGCTTGCCACGCATTTGAGGCCTTCACCATTTGTTTGCCCCGCTGGAGGAACAGCCCTTGGCTCCCGTGATCGAAGACGGATGCCAGAAGGGGGAAGTCAGAAATGTTGGTCCTATCCCTCAACACTGTTCCAGTGCCTGCTGCAATCGGCTCACACACGCGGACCATCTGTAACCCTCTGCCCGCCGGTGGCCCCGGCCGATAAGGTCGTCCCGGAAAGCAGACGGAGATTGCAGGGCTGTCATCGCTTCGACGATTGAGTCTGGTCGATCCGGATCAACGTAAATCGCTGCATCACCGACCACCTCGGGAACCGCCGTGGAGCGACAGGTGACGATAGGGGTGCCGACCGCCATGGCTTCAGCCGCGGCGATGCCAAACGTCTCGTACCGGGTCGGATAGAGCAGAGCCAGCGCGTCACGCATGTGACACGCCAACCGGCCTGAGCTCACATAGCCCAGGAGCGTCACATTCGGCAACTGCGCGGCAGATTTCCTCATGTCTTCTTCATGCTGGCAGCCAGCCACGATAACCCTCAAATCCGGCATTCTCCATTTCAGGAGATGGGCAGTTTTAATGATCCTATCTCCGCCGTCGAGGTGATTGAGCCCGCCGACACAAAGGATAAAGGGTCGGTTCGACGCCTCGCCGGAGCAGCCGCGCGGTTTTTTTGCCGCCTCAAAAAAATCTGCTTCTACGCCGTTGCCGACCACACGGACTCTCCCCGCGTCAACGTCAAACCATTCGACCACCTGCCGTCTGAGAAATTCCGAAACTGTGAGAATCAGGTCGGCCTGTCGGGACAGGCGCACATAGGTGGCACGGCTGCGAAGACGCCCGATGCGCGCCAACAGGCCGCCGCGTTTCGGCATATTCGGATCTAGTTCGGAGGCCCCGTGGATTGTCACGGCGACCCTGGACTTGCGAACTGGAATGAAATCATTCTTTGGACAGTAAACCCAGTCCGCGCCTCCGGACCAGCGGTCGGCCGCGGGACAGCCTGTCAGCGTCCACGCCGCTTTGGCCAGTTTCCAGGGCATGGGCATCTTGCAAATCGGTAGGAAGGAAAGTGAGCCCGAGAGGCAGATTTGATCCCGGGCTGCGAGCAAGGAAACTTTGTTAGTCCGGATCTGGCTCAGGCCGTGGACCATCTGAAAAATATGCCTGCCGACGCCCGTTGGCCTCGGATAGGAGGTGAAACGAAGATCCGTGAACACGCGGATGTCCATCAGGTTATCGCCGTCAGTCATCCCTCGGTGTGTGCCGTCGTTCTCAGAACGGCGAACACACTACCCGCTCACCGCGATGAGTCCGCTTATGTCGCCCTTCGCGCCACCCAACGAATTCCCCGCCGGGGTAACCCTGCCACCCATGCGGGGTAGGTTACGACAGCCCTCGTCATCGCCGCGGTCGCAGGTCGCGAATCAGCTTCACGGTGTCCAGAAGTCCAGCGCGCGGCGAACTAGGCCCAAGGATCGAACGCGCCTCGTACGTGATTACTTCATCGACAGCGGGATGATAGTGCGGGATATCGGCCACAGCGCTTTTGCACAACACCGCCATATGCGAGTGCGGAAACCTTAGTCTGAGGTTACCGAAGAGTGGGGTTAGGAAGACAAGATCGCCAAGGTGGGACAAGCAGATGGCCAGGATGCGCTGCGGTTCACCACCATCCAGTTTCCACGAGCGAACTCCGAAGACCCGGCCCGTTGGCCTTAGAAGATTGTAAAGAAGTCGTGTCGCGTTTCGAGAAGCGCGCATATACGCTGGAATCACCTGGTCAGGTCGTTCGAGAACGATGAGATGTTTCTGGGATCGAAGCCGACGATGAGCAGACCATCGCGGGCGATCTCCGCCGGCGCCGTAACCACTAGCCGGCGACCGATGGTAACCTCGTCTGGTTCAACCTTCTTGCCTAAGTGACGGAGCAGTCGTGCGACCAACGAGTAAGTACGTATACTCTCCATTTCATAGTGAAGGCCTTGATTGGCGAATTCACTGCCTAACTGGCTCTCCTGGACCTGGCAGAAAACGAATCCTTGGTCTGGCCCAGCGACAATCTCAATGCGGACAGCTTGATTGTCGCGTGAGATCCTTAGGCTTGATTGCGGGCTGCTGCCGCCCTCGAAGCCGTTCACCGTAATTAGCCTCCTTGCGCGCCCTCCGTTGGGCCATGCCGCCATCTGGAGCATGGCCTGAGCTCCTGCCCGACCTGCCTGATCGTTAACAAGTAACAACGTGGGCACGCTCGCCGTGGCGATGGCCTTCCGGAGCCCTTCGAACTCTACGCGGGCCGGCCGATTTTGGGCCTCGTATTCTCTCACTGTCTGTGGAAAACCGGTCAGGTAGATCAACAACCGGGCTAACGCTAAACCGACGAACCCCAACGCCAGTCCCCTCCGGACCCACAGCCGGTCCGTGGCCTGGCTGATTTGCTCGGCAGCAACAATGGCTGCCAGCGCGCCGAAAACCCCGGCAAGGAGCATAAGCCGGGTCGCGGGTGCTATCCACAGGACGCCGAGTGCAATTCCGAGGCACAGAAGGACCCGCAAGAGGGGCCTGCGCCCCGCCTTGCCCGGCCGGAGCAACGCATAGGCCACGAGGGCGTAGCCGGCTAAATTCATCAACCCCCCGAGTAAAGCCCGCAGCCTCCACTCGCCGCTCGTAACCGCCGCCGTCCCCCAAGGAAAGAAAGCCTTGCCAAGGAGCTCCGCCGCTCCCATAATCCCCTTCCACGCCCAGCCATTTTCAGGCTGCAGAACGTAGGCATGGCTTACACCACCGTAAAACACCCAGCGCAATGCCGCAAAGCAGAACAGCGGCAGCAGGAAGAGCGGTAATACCTTTAGGCGCCGCCGAGCTAACTTTCCGTCACGTCCGAAAACGAAGAGGAGCGCTGCGATTACGGGCGTTACTACGCCGGTTTCGTGACTGAGCAACGAACCCAACTGACACAGGATGGAAAGGGCGATTCGCCATCCTTGATGACGGCTACCCTCCGGGGGCAGGAGGAGAAAAGCGGCCAACGCGAAAAGTACCATCAGTAGACTGCACCGATAGGCTGATAGCAGGAGCGCCTCATACCACATGGCTGAGAAGGCGTATACAATCAACATTGACGAGACAAACAAAAGGCTGCCACTGGTCTCGCGACGCACGAAAAACATGAAGAGAATGAGCGTAATCGCCAGGCCCAGAAAGTTCGTCGTCAGATTAAGGGGTCCGGTTCCGGGGGAGAGCAGGCTTTCAAGCCAGAAAGTTGCATTGACCACCGGCCGACAGAAATCGGTACGGAGCTGGGGAAGGTCTGGAAAACTAACGACGTAGTTAGAGAAACCACGCGTAACCCACAAGGCCGGGTCCGGCTGATACTGCCGGGCGCTCGCGAGGATCGAAGCAAAATCATCTCCCTTTATGTGGAATGTTTGCACATACGGCAGAAGGAACACGGAGTAAAGAAGACCTGTTGCCAAGAGCAAAGATGCCACTACTAGCCAGTATTTACGCCCTGTCATTGACAGCCTCTAAACCTTCTGCCGCCATTCGAGAAGCGCGCATATACGCTGGAATCATCTGGTCAGGTCGTTCGAGAACGATGACATGTTTCTGGGATCGAAGCCGACGATGAGTAGACCACCGCGGGCGATCTCCGGCGGCACCGTAACCACGAGTCGCCGACCGAAGGCAACTTTGTCTGGTTCAACCTTCTTGCCCAGGTGACGGAGCAATCGAGCGATGGGTGAGTACCAACGGACAGTCTCCATCTCATAGTGGAGACCTTGATTGACGAATTCACTTCCTAACTTGCTCTCCTCGACGTTGCAGAAATAGAATCCTTGGCCTGGCCCAGCGACAATCTCAATGCGGACAGCTTGGTTGTCGCGCGAGATTCTGAGGCTTGATTGAGGGCCGGTTTCCCCACTGAAGCTGTCCACCACAACGAGCCTCCTTACCCGCCCTCTGTTGGGCCATGCCGCCATCTGGAGCATGGGCTGAACTCCCGACCAACCTGCCCCATCATTGACGAGTAACAATGTGGGCACGCTCGCCGTGGCGGTAGCCTTCTGGAGTCCTTCGAACTCTACGCGGGCGAGGCGACTTTGGCCCCCCCAGTAGGCCACCATCTGTGGGATGCTGGTCAGGTAGATCAACAACTGGCCGGCTGCTAAACCAACGCCCCCCAGTGCCAGTCCTCTCCGAACCCACCGCTGGCGGGCACCCTGGCTGATTTGCTCGACAGCAACAATAGCTGCCAGCACGCCGAAAACTGCGGCAAGTTGCATAAACCGGGCCTTAGGTGCTATCCACAGAACGCCGAGTGCAACCCCAAGACACAAAAGAACCCGCAAGAGGGGCCCACGCCCCGCCTTCCCCGGCCGCAGCAACGCGCAGGCCACAAGGGCGTAGCCGGCTAAATTCATCAACGCCCCGGTTACGACCCGCAGGGACCACTCACCGCTTGTGACCTGTGCCGTCTCCCAAGGAAAGAAAGGCTTGGCAAGCAGCTCCACTGCTCCGGTAATCCCCTTCCTCACCCAGCCGTGTTCAGGCTGCAGAACGTAGGCATGGCTTACACCACCGTAAAACACCAAGCGCAATGCGGCGAAGCAGAGCAGCGGCAGCAGGAAGAGCGGTAATACCTTTAGGCGGCCTCGAGCTACCTTTCCGTCACGTCTGAAAACGAAGAGGAGGGCTGCGATTACAGGCGTTACTACACCCGTCTCATGACTGAGCAACGAAGCGAGCTGGCACAGGATGGAGAGGGTGATTCGCAATCCTTGATGACGGCTACCCTCTGGGGGAAGGAGGAGAAAAGCGGCGAGCGCAAAGAGCACCATCAGGAGACTGGCCCGAAAGGCCGATAGCAGGAGCGCCTCATACCACATGGCCGAGAAGGCGTACACAATCAACATTGACGAGAGGAATAAAATGTTGCCGCTCGTCTCGCGACGCACGAAAAACACGAAGAGAATGAGCGTAATCGCTAGGCCCAGAAAGTTCGTCGTCAGATTAAGGGGTCCGGTTCCGGGGGAGAGCAGGCTTTCAAGCCAGAAAGTTGCATTGACCACCGGCCGACAGAAATCGCTACGGAGCTGGGGAAGGTCTGGAAAATTAACGACGTAGTTGGAGAAACCACGCGTAAACCACAAGGCCGGGTCTGGGTGGTACTGCTCGGCGCTGTTGAGGATCGAAGCAAAATCATCTCCCTTTATGTGGAATGTTTGCACATACGGCAGAAGAAACACGGAGTAAAGAAGACCCGTCGCCAACAGCAAAGGTGACACGGCCAGCCAGTATCTGCGGGAGGTCATTCACAGCCTCCGGATCTTGAGTTGATAGGCCAGCAAAGCGCATGATGTTCGCTCAAGCAAGCAGTGAGCATCATCGCATTACCTTTTGCGCCAGAACTACAATCGAGGTCCCCAAGGGCAGATTGATCGCCCCCATCATCGAGGCTTCGATTCTCAGCAGAACAATGAGCAGATTGTTAAGAAAGGCGGGCAACATCACATACGAAGCCCTGGGGGCGAAGGGATCCTTGGGAAAGAAACCGCGGAACAGGCGGTAGAACGCAATAGGGAAAAAGGCGAAGAAAACAGCATAGCTTCGTTTCAGCACTCGGAAGCCGGAACTGGTCAGCTTGATATGCAACTCTGACGCTATATATCGCCTGCGGTGCATCAGGGCCTCGTCGTGCTCGCTCCAAAGAAACCGGTAGGCCGGAACGGTCACAAGGAGGAATCCCTCAGGTCGCAAAACCCGGTGGAACTCGCTCAATGCGCGCATGTCGTCGTCCATGTGCTCGAGCACATCAAGCGCGCTGAGAAGGTCCACAGAGGAATCAGCTAGGGGGATGGCCTCACCCTCGGCGCAAGCTATCGGAAGCCCGTGAGAAGCCGCCAACTCCAGCGCTACAGGGGAACGGTCAAATCCCACGACCCAGTCACTGTAATGCGACAGCAACTTTATGTTTCGCCCACTTCCGCAGCCCACGTCCACCGCCACGCGGGCGTGTCGCCCTAAACGACTTAGGACTCGTTCCAGAACGGCGCGACGCCCGGCAAACCACCAGTAGTTTTCGTCGAGTTTCTTTTCAGTTTTGATCAGTTCGCCCTTCATCCGGCCCTCTCACGTCCCTCGACAATAGAAATTCGCCCGCGCTGCCGTGGCGGATTAAACCCTTTTGGTTGTTGAACCCCATTCTGCCAGGTCCGGCATACAACCCTGCAGTCTGGGATGAGGCAGCACCACGATTATTCACTGCGGCGGATCGAGAAGGTGCTAACCCAAAAACCACCCTTGCCTCCCCTGCTCTCAAATGGATCCCGAAGTCGTAGTCCTGAACCCTCACTTCAAACGTTGGCTGGACTCCTTGCCCATCGAAACAGGCTGGATGATGTGTAGAGAGCTGGGCAAGCAATGAGTCCGCTTATATCCCCCTTCGCGCCACCCGGCGAATCCCCCGCCAGGGCATCCCTATCACCAATGCGGGGGAGGTTATGACAGCCCTCGTCATCGCCGCACACGCACCTGTGACATTGCCTCGGCACCAATACACGCGAGCCGCGGTGAACCATGTCTCAGCAGCAACCGAGTCTCGGACACACTTCGAGTCGGCCAACACTTCAAGCATCTCCTTGACAAGCGGAAGAATCGACGTGCCCATGTTTGCACGCTGCAGGTTGAGCACACGGATGTGATAAAATGCGAGGAGCTGGTTCTCCACCTCTTCTTCAGTGACCCCCAATTCGCCTAACAGTTCGGGAGTGATGGAATCAACTGAATCCAGCGGGTCGGTTCTGCCTTGACTCCTCATCGTCGCCGACGCCCGCACAACGCAGTGCCCGAGGCTTACCTGCCTGAGCTTCAGAGACCCAAGTTGGCCGGTGTGAATCCTGTATCGCGAGACCACATCCCCGAGCTTCGCGCCCCGGCAGCGCTCCATCATTCTCAGCCACAAGTCGTAGTCTTCAGCCAGGTCGGCAAATGCTTTTCTATAACCCTTCACGGCATGGAACTCCTGAAGGCGCATCGTAACGGTGCTTGGCAAGAAGGGACAGCCGTTCCGAAGGCTGTTTCTAATCTCCCGATCGCTCGCCAGCCCCGCCACGGTCCCTAACTGGCGGCCTGCTTCGTCTATTAATTCATGTGCCCCACCCAAGATCGCGACCTGGGGGTGTCTATCGAGATAATGCACTTGACGCGCCAGGCGATCCGGCAAGGCCACGTCGTCCGCATCCAATAAGGCGAGGTATTTGCCACGCGCTCGGAAGCAGCACGCGTTTCGCGCCTCCGACAGGTTACAGTGGGGTATGACATGGAACTGAATACGTTTGTCTTTTTCCTGATAGCATCTGATGATCGACTGCGATTCATCGCTTGAGCCAAAATCGACAATGATGAATTCAAAGTCTCGAAACGTCTGGTTGAGGACGCTCTCGATCGCTTCAGCCAAAAAGCGCTCGACGTTGCATACAACCATGGCTACCGAGACTAGAGGTTTTTCCATGTGCCGTGATTCCAAACAAACAATCTCACGCAAAGACGCCAAGGCGCAAAGACTCGCAAAAAACAACTGCTTTGTTTTCTTTGCGCCTTCTACGACCTTGCGCCTTTGCGTGAAATGCTTTTGCTCATCCGGGGGTTATTTCACAGCTTCAGAGGGGGCAGGGGATGGGGGGCGTCTAGGGTCAAACAGCGCTATATCCCTCCGCCAAAGCCCGATGAAGGGTCTCCACCGAGGCGCGATAGCTGAACAACCGGTTACCGACTTCCCAGGAAGCCAGTCCCAAACGCTCACGATATGGCGCCTGCTCCAGCCGTTGCACCGCAGCAGCAAGTTCCTCGACTTTCTCAGACGTTACTACCTCTGCGATCTCGCCTTGACGCCGCGCCCAGCGTACGGCCGAGCAGTAAACCGGCCCACACACCAAGAGGGGCAACCCCGTTGCGGTGTAATCAACAAGCTTGCTCGGGAAGCTAACTTGCATGTTGCACTTCATTCCATCCGCATCGAACGCCATGGGAACAAAGACAAAATCCGCTTCTTTGCGAAGCCGGGAAATCAACTCTCCGGAATCGACAGCTCCCTGGGGCAAGACATTGCGCCGGTCCAACCCCCAAGACCTCAAATCATCAGGCGAATGAGGTCCGTAGAGCAGCAAACTGCCTCCCTGAGCTTCCAAGCACTTCGCCAGGTTCGCAATCAGCCGCGCATAGCCGCCAACCAGGATCCTGCCGGCATAGGCGCCGACCAGCGGTCCCGCGTTCTTACTGTAGCTTTGTGGTAGCCCATCGAAGGAAGGCCAATCCTTGGCCCACGAGGGATACAGCACTTCGCCCGCAACACCGTAATTGTGGCGATACGCCTCTTCCATGAATGGTGAAACACACAGTCTGGAAGCTGCCCGGCGATACAGCCTGCCAAACCGCCGGTCAAGCCATGGCTTAATTCCCGGATAGACCGGCAGCGGCGCCAGCCAATCATCATGGACGATGAGGTGGAGGGGCAATCCGGCATCCTCCGCAAGCTGAGCGGCAACCAACAGGTGGTACCCCTCGGCAACCGTCAGAATCGCCTCAGGATCAAAGCCACTCAGGCAGCGCCGAAGTCTAGATGCATTCGCTGCAGCGCTCAGCGCCAGCCAAGTGCCAGCCAAACGCCTAAGCCTGCTCCGCCCACGCTTCGGCCAGAGAGCGAACTGCCGATAAGCAACTCCGGGCAAGCGCCGCGCCGGATGCGACAGGGCCGGCCATCCCTCAACGATCAGCAATTTGCCCGCGGGATAGTCCTGAAGGAGCCGATACAACAACCCTGAACCATGAGTGGTGCACTCTACAGGTGGGCCACCGACGTACAGCAAGCGCGGCAGTGTGTTCCCATTCAAACCCATGGCCATTAAAACCACTTGCGGGCGCTTCTCACCACAGAGCGCACAGAGGCACGGAGAAGACACAAGGCAGGAAGCAGATGCCCTTCATCCTGACTCCTGACTCCTGACTCCTGACTCCTGAATACTGAATACTGAATCCTGAATCCTGTTTTTCACTGCCTCTGCGCCTCAACGATCTCCTCGAGAGTGCTGTCGAGGCTGCGGGTGATCGTCCAGTTGGGGTAATGACCTCGGAGCTTGCGCAGGTCGCTGATGTAGCAAATGTGATCGCCCTTGCGGTTCTGGTCGTGGTAGACCCAGTTGAGCTTGCGTCCTGTCATTCGCTCGAGGCGGTCGATGGCCTCGAGGATAGAAATGCTGTTGGCGCGGCCGCCGCCCAGGTTGTAGACCTCACCGGGGCGGGGATTGGCGGCAAACTCCTCCATGGCGCGGATCACGTCGTAACTGTGGATGTTGTCCCGAACTTGCTTGCCTTTGTAGCCGTAGACGGTGTAAGTCTGCCCGGTGACGGCAACCTTGACAAGATAAGAGAGAAAGCCGTGCAGCTCGACGCCGGAGTGGCTTGGCCCTGTCAGACAGCCGCCCCGAAAGACTCCCACCTTCATGCCGAAGTAGCGCCCATATTCCTGCGCCATCACGTCTGCCGCCACCTTGGAAGCGCCAAAGATAGAGTGCAGCGTGCGATCGATCCGGCACGTCTCATCGATGCCTTCGAAGTCGGCGGGGTCCGCGTAATCGTAGCGCGTGGCGAGCTCCTGGAGCGGCTTCTCGTTCGGGGCGTCGCCGTAGACCTTGTTGGTGCTCATCATGATGAACACAGCCTCGGGGGAATGCTGCCGTGTTGCTTCGAGCAGGTTCAAGGTGCCCAGGGCATTCACTTCGAAATCGACCAATGGGATTTCCTTGGCCTTGTCGTGAGAAGGCTGCGCCGCGCAATGGATGACCAGATCGAAGCGGTTTTGCTCGAAGAGGGACATGATTCCGGCGCGGTCCCGGATGTCGAGCGCATAATGCCGGAAATTCCGCGTGGAGCGCCTGAGCCGCTCCAGGTTCCAGGTGGTATCCCCGGCCGGCCCAAAGAACTCGCGGCGCTGGTTATTATCCACGCCGACGATGCGGTGTCCCTGGCGGTCGAAGTGCTCGACGGCTTCGGACCCGATCAGGCCGCTACTGCCCGTGACCAAAATGCTTTCCAGTTTCACGTGTCACTCCCTAAGGAAACTTGATGCATCCGTTCATCCGGCACCGCCACGAAGTTGCCGTCGAACTCAACTTGATCGGTGGGAACCGGCTTGAGGCTGCCCTCGGGTTGCGGGGCAAACCAGCGGTAACCGCGGGAGCGCAAGAATTCGATGATTTCGCGGGCAGCGTAACCCCACGGCCGGGTGCGAATCTCCTGCACCTCGCACAGGAGTAAAGGCCGTGGCTGCCGAGCCAGCAAGCCCGCGGCTCCTTTCAGAACTTCCATTTCGCCGCCTTCCACATCGAGTTTGACGAAATCTACGCGCTCCATCTTCTCCCGTTCCAGGCAGGCGTCGAGGGTGGAGACTGTTACGCGAACCCTTTGCGTGGGCTCGGGGGTATCGGGAGGGCGCAGGCTGTTAAAGCCTGTTTCGTAACCGACCACAACGAACAGGTCCGATTCTGCTTGCGCGCTCCCCAGCGCGCAGGCCTCGACTTGCACGTTCGTGCACCGGTTCAGACGCAAGTGCCGCACGAGCTTCTGCCGCTCGCGCGGCGAGGGCTCGAAGGCCAGCACCCGCCCTCCAGCGCCCACCTTCCGCGAAGCCAAAAGGGTATAGAAGCCGTGGTGCGCGCCAATGTCGAGCACCCTCATGCCGGGCTGCAAAATGTGCTCGACCAGACTCCGCTCCGCATTTTCCAGCCCCCCGCAAAGGATCGCTCTTCCCAACCAATCGTCCTCCGCCAACCACCACGCTCCGAAGGGCAGGCGAACGGGAAGGGGCATCACCCTCACCCATCTCAGCGTCAATGACCGCGCCTTCTCAGACCAGGGCTTCCTCAGGAAGCGCCCGAGACGCGGCAAGAACGCCTCGGTTGGGAAAGACGAACTCTGCGCAACCATCATTTAGCTTCGACTTCCATAGCCGACATCAAGGCCGGGCAAGGCCGCTCTTGCATGCCGGCGCCGATTTCGTCGGCAGCCCCGGAATGACCGTGCTACGTCTTGGATTTCGCAGCGCCTTGATCTTGCTGTCCGACGCTATTCTGTCTCCGGTCACGCAGATAGAAAACGTCACCCTGCGTTCCCACCGGCGCAGCTATCCACCCGAACTGCTGAGGAGAACCCAGGAGCAAGGCAAAATCCGAGTCATCTCTGAAGCGGCGATTCGATCGCAGCCGGTCATCAACCAAAATAGCCTCGATGTGCTCACGCCGCACGAAGTCCCAGAAATGCTCCGTGTCGGGCCGGTCGTAAGGCAGCACCGTTTCAGACAGACCGTAGGGAAGATACGCCGAATAGCCGATCCCCCCAATCTGAAGGATACGTGCCCCTCCGACTCTTTGGCGCTCCAAGATCGATCTGATCTCAATCGTCTCCAAGTAGACCGGCTTTCCCGCCCCGTTACCGTTGTCGAAAGGACTCCGGATTACAACAAACGCGAGCGATAGCATAACCGCGGAGAAAGCAACCACCGATTTGGGCAGCCCCGGGTCGCTTTCAAGGACGATGCTGAGCCATTTGACCGCGCCCACAAAGAGCACAAACAACAGAGGGAGGAAATAAACGATTTTTGGCGTAATCAGAGTGCAAGGAATCGCTACCGCGGCGCCCGACAGCACGTAGGGTCCCAGGGCAGATGCGCTAGTGAAAAGCGCGCGCCTTCGAACTGACACGCTGGTCAAGGTGATGAAGGAGAGCCAAATGAGAGCCAAGTAAAGTACCGATACCTTCAAGGGGAAGTACGGGGGCTTGGTGAGGTACCAACCTATAATGAGGGGAGCTGTAATGAGGTTGTGTAACTCAAACCCCAGAAAGGCCCTCGGATTTGCGAGCGCGGCGCCCAGCATAGAGTGTGCCCGAGGGAAGGTTTGGCCCACAATGAACTCCCAATCGTCCCAGGGATTGAGCTTCCCGCCCGGGTTCGAGTTGGCGAGTTGGTAGCCTGAGAAATGCTGACCGAAAGCGAGCCAGGAACGGCCAGTGGCAAGGGACGAGGTTTCGGTCGGCGCCCGCCCCTTGAGGTAGATCCCGCCTGTCAGGATCGCTACCCCTGCGAGCAGACAGACCGGCCACAGATAAGCGCGGCGCTCTGTGGGCAGCAATTGCCGCGACCGGGAGCGGAACGAGACCGCTACCAAACCGACGAAAAACAATAAGGCTACGAGGTACTCGACACGTGCCGCCATTGCTACCAACAGGAAGCTGGCGCCAGCGAGCACGAGGGGAACAGGGGAATCAAATTTCAGCCTGCGAAGAGCTATGGCCCCGGCGAGGAAAAGCAAAAAGGCAAAGTGATATGGGCGGGGCCAACCTCTTGTCCCCTCGAACGTAATATAAGCAGGTTGGGCAATCCACAGGACCGTTGCGAGAAAAGCCAGCGACGTCGAGACTGCAATTTGCCGCAGATACACGTAGATGAGGATAGCCGTCAAGACGACAACAGAGTACAGTTGCGCATAATAGGTGACAATCGGATCGCCAAACACAGCGAGGTGAGCCGCGTACCAAGTAGCGTAGAGTGGCGAGCCCTGGAAGGACGGAAGTACCCCATGGTACAGAAATCTACTCCCCGCACTCAGATAACCGGCTTCGTCAGCGAGCGTCAGGTCCGTCGCCTTTGCAAGGTTCCAGTAGAGGCGTAGGGTTATTCCAACCACGCCGAGGAGCGGCAGAAGCCGAAATATGCGCGGCAAGCGCCGTTCTAGATCTATTGACATCGAGTCTCAGCGTCTTTGCTCAAGGAGTGGAACCCAGCCGACTGACGATCGGCTTGACGGGACGGCCGGCGCCTGCGGACACCGCTGCCGGTATAAGTCTGCGGACTGCCTCCAAAACCTGGTCCGGTTGTATCTCTAGGATGCAGTGCGGGTTGCTGGACTGGCAGGAGTCGCGGCAGCCGTCCGCAGCGTGTTCGGGCTGAACTACGACGTGAGGTACGCCCCAGGGATGGAATCGAGCCGGTGAGTCAGGGTCCGCGGGTGAGCCGCCGCAAGGGTGCCAGGCGATTTCGACCACCGGGCTGCCAACTGCGGCAGCCAGGTGTATCGGGCCACTGTCGTTGCTCACCGCGAGGCAGCAGGGCTCGAGCACAGCGGCCGTCTGTCTCAGAGTGGTACGTCCCGCGAGGTTGAGGACACTACTGGAGCCCAACTCGCTCTCCAGACGCAGGCCCAGGTGGCCGTCCTGCGGTCCCCCAACGACCACAAAGCGCACGTCGTATTCCCGAGCCAGTAACCGGCCTAATTCCGCAAACCGCTCGACTGGCCAGCACTTGCGCGGCGCCCCGGCGCCTGGCGCCAACGCGATCACGCCGTCATCGCACGCCATCCCACATTGTGCAAAAAGCTGTTGCGCCAGCGACCGGTCCTTCGCGCCAAGCCACAATTCCAGTCGATCATCGACTACCTCTCCACCCAGAAAACGAAGCACCTCGAGGTATTGGTCGACTTCGTGTATCGCGGAGGTATCAGGGAGCGCATCCGTCAGCATGCGGTCAAACCCGGCGTTGATTTGCTGTTTGCGCTGGAGAACGTGTTCTGAATAACCGACACGTCGCGAGGCTCCGCTGAAATAGATAAGATAGGTTGAGTGGTAGAGATCGGCGTCCCATCGGGGCAGTAGGGCAAGATCGAAGCGCCGCCTCCAGAGTCGTGTTGCGGCCAGGTGCAGGGCGCGCGCATGCCGCTTCAGTGCCCCTGCCCGGCCTGAGACACGCCAATCGAAAGTCACGATCTCGTTGACATAGGGGCAGAGTTCAACAAGGTTAAACAGTTCGGGCTTCACGATCAAGGTGATCCACCCGCCGGGGGCATTGCGACGCAGTTCCCTCAGAAACGGCGTCGCCAGGACTACGTTACCAATTTCGTCCGGGCACGCCACCAGGATTGCGCGCGCGCTCTTCAGTGAGATCTCCCTGCCGGCGCGCCTTCCAGCCAAGAAGTACCACGGCGAACCCACAACACGCGCGAATTGCGGCGTAGTCATGGCGTTCAATACCCGGCTCGCGAGGGTCCTGGCAAACCTCTTCATGACACACGGCCTGCCTGCACCTGGGATTTGCGAAAAAGGGAGTTGGCGGCGCGCTTTAGGGGGCGCCCGGCGACGACGGGGCGAGTTAGGACCGCCCGTCCCAAGCAGGCCAGGGCCCGAACGGGTCTTCCCCGTCCGTAGTGGATCCGAGCAGCCGAAAGCATTGCATTTGAAAGCGTGGCTCTATCGACCGGGCCCGACCTTGACAGATCGATCAATTCGTCCACTAACCGCAGGACTTCATCGTCCTGAGAGGCTCGTGACATGTATCCAATATAGAAAGCATAGGCGCTGACAAGAGCTCGGTGTTGTGAGGTCCGGCTTACTCCGAGTTTCTCTAGAAACTCTTCAGAGATCACCCGCACTTGGCAAGGGGGCTCAACCGACTCGCGTTGCCTGGCTAACGACAGTGCATGGGAAGCTAGAAGCGAAAGAATTCCTTGCCTTAGGCTACGAACGGAAAACTGGTTCGAATGGATTCTCTTGCGGAGGACGACATCGGGTAGATTCGCGACCCTCCACCCCTCGATTATGCGATAAAAGAGGTCGTAATCTTCCGCAGGCAGGAACGGAGCCCGGTAACCTCCCGTTGCGTCGAAAGCTTGCTTTCGCATCAGCACAGCGGGATGGCAAATGGGAAATGAAAAGGAGCGAAACGCGGCTCGAATAGGCTCGTCTTCCAGAGGTGGCTGCTCGAGGAAAACTCGCCTCCCCTGATCGTCGATTCCCTCGAAGGCTCCCCCCAGAAGGCCAACTTTCTCGTGCTTCTCCAGGAACCCGATCTGCCGCTCGAGGCGGTCCGGCATGGACACATCGTCCTGGTCCATCAGGGCGATGTACTTGCCTCGCGCGAGGCCGCATCCCCGGTTGAGAGACGCGACCGCTCCCGTGTGTTCCTCGTTGTAGGCCCGCACCCGCGGATCGCTTCTGACGTACGAATCAAGCATCGCAGCAGCGCCGTCGGTCGAGCCGTCGTTGATGATGATCAGTTCGAAGTCGCTGAACGTCTGCGAGAGGATGCTGTCAATGGCCTCACGCAGAAAGCGCTCGCCATTGAAGACGGTCATCACGACCGAGGCCAGAGGAGTAGAATGCATCGTCTTCTCCGCGAAACAGGGCCTGGATTGCGGCCCGAGGTGACTGTCTCCCTGAGGGGCGCTAACATGATGGGGCGCACTCCGTCAATCGTGTTATTCCTCTCGCATCCAGAACACCCTTCCCCAGTCTATGGGGCGGATGGGTTCGACGATCCCGTTAGTCCTTCGGTATTGCTCAACGGCCTCCCGACAGGCTGGTATTCCGCCGTAGTCGTCGATAATGACGTAACCGCCCACGGACAGACTGGGATAGAGGTTTACGAGCGCGTCCCAAGTAGACTCGTACAAGTCACCGTCAAGGCGTATAACTGCCCACTTCCGTCCCTTCAGCGACGGCAGCGTGTCTCGAAACCAGCCCTTCAAAAAACAGACTTGACCGTCGAGCAGCCCGTAGCGAGAGAAGTTTTCCTTCACGCGCTCTAAGGAGACAGCCAGAAAGTCATACGTGTGAAGTTTGTAACCGGTATCCGCGGGGTATTTCTCAGGATTGGGTTTGGGTAAGCCCTCAAAGGAGTCCGCCACATACACTGTTCGGTCCTTTACATCGTGGGCCGCTAGTATGGCTCGCATGAATATACTTGCTCCACCACGCCACACACCAGTTTCTATCAGGTCGCCCGGAATCTGTTTTCGTAAGACCTCCTCGACGCAGAATTGGAGGTTGTCGAGACCTGTGATCCCGATGGCCGTCAGTGCCAACCGGGGCAGCGGCCAGTCCTTACCCTCAAATCTCACTTCGACTCCTTTTGGTTGGGGCCGGAATAATCCGATCCCTCTTCGCGTGATCAAATCAAACACGAGCCGTTTGAGGGGACTGCGCGGCCGGTCCACCGGAACATGTTCATCCTCTGGCCCGTAAATCAAATAGGTCAGGGTCCTCTTCATTAGCTCAAGGTATAGCTGGTCGGCGGGCATAATCCCTCTCCTAATGTAGCAGTGGCGATCTCGCGCCGGTTATGACCGGCGCGCTGAGGGCGCGAGTGCCTTGTTCGAACGCCGGACCCGGCTGACTTCCACGCTCCGCACCGTATGCTCTCTTGAATCACGCCCTGCATTTAAACTTCCGCCGCTATTCGAGCCTGCTGGCCGCGAGCGGCCTGAATCGAACCGAACCCCAGCTACCGGCCCATCTTCTTTCCCCCGTCTCGTGGGTCGGGGGCGAGAGCACTTCAAAATGCAACACGTCTAGCACCACGTCCAAGTCCTCGTAGAGGGCAATGTCTTTAGCCGTGGTTATGCCCAACGCGAAGCAGTATAGGCCGGGCGCCAACTGGGGCTCGGTGAGCCTAAGTTTGAAAGTTGCTACGTCTCCCTTGCGGATGGGGTCGATAGTCGGACCCCAACAAGAGCCCACTGGTGTTCCGTCGATTCTGAACACCGTGAGGCCAAAGAAAAAGCCCTCTGTGGATTCATTTCCCCGGACAGTGACGTTCAGCGTGATATCGTCAGCCGGGGGAACCAGCCTGGTCGGGGAACTCTCCATCTCAAGCGTCAGGAATTCGACCCTTCTGGTTAATTGGGGGAATGGACGCGCTCTGTCGCTGACCTCAAGAACTGCCGTGGATCGGTCCATTGCGATTTCCTGGTAACGTGCGATGACAGGGGCGGATTCGCCGACCGCAACCACCCGTCCTCCTTCTAGTAGCAAGCACCGTTGGGTGAGTTGCTGAATCGCTCCCATGTTATGGCTGACCAGGATCACTGTCCGCCCTTGGCTTGCTACGCTTCCCATCTTCCCAATACATTTCTTTTGGAACGCCGCATCGCCGACCGCCAGGACCTCGTCCACAATCAAGATCTCCGGCTCGAGGTGTGCGGCGACCGCGAAGGCCAAGCGCATTTGCATGCCGCTGCTGTAATGCTTGAGCGGCGTATCGATGAACTTCTCGACCTCTGCGAAGGCCACGATCTCATCGAACTTGCGCTGGATTTCCGCCTTGCTCATTCCCAGGATGGCGCCGCTCAGGAAGACGTTTTCGCGGCCCGTCAACTCGGGGTGAAAACCCGTTCCCACTTCCAGCAGACTTCCCACACGACCCTTCAAGCGCGCGCGCCCTTCAGTGGGCCTCGTTACTTGGGCCAGGATCTTGAGCAGGGTCGTTTTGCCGGCACCGTTGCGGCCAATGATGCCCAGCACCTCGCCTTGGCGAACCTCAAAGGAGACATCCTTGAGCGCCCAAATGTGCGTGGCATCGCCGTTGGGCGAGGCAGGCTTTCGTGCTCTGAAGAGGCGAGCCGGGGCGGACACGGCGCGGGCAAGAATATCGCGCAAGGCGAGGTAACGCTCACGCTCGCCGATGCGATAGCGCTTGCCCAGACTTTCAGCGCGAATGACGATGTCGCACATTAGAAGTCAGGTGTCAGGTGTCAGGGGTCAGGGGTCAGGGGTCAGGGGAATAGTGAATGGAAGGGTAAAGGGTAAAGGGTAAAGGGTAAAGGATAAATGGTGCATAGTAAGATGGTGGACTCCTGGCTTCCTCCACCTCTCAACCTCCAGCCTTTACCCTTTACACTTTACCAATTCACCATTCACCACTCACCATTCATAATTCCTCAGCGGCCATCTTCGCATCGACCTTCTTCCGAACTTGATCGCGCACTGCCGTTTGCTCTTCGGGGGACATGGCGTCCCAGCTTTCGGCAAAGCGCTTCAATTCGTCCTCTTTCTCGAGCTCGTCTATCACCGGATCGCGGCGCTGGCTGAAGCCTTTCCAGCGCAGCTTGCCGTGGGAGCGTTTTCGGATCAGCTTGCGCAGCCAGAACTCCACTTGCGACTCGAGCTTACTCAGTTCGCGATAGAAGGCGGTGAATTCCATGAGCCCGATTGTCAGGCCATCGGCGCGGGCCACCGTGTCATCAAGATCCAATTTCGCGGGCGTCGGCGCTCCTGCAAATATCCTGTGCAACCTGTCCATCTCCCAGCGCGCCTGGGCGTGGAAAAACCGCAGCCGCCGCCACACGGTTTCCGCCAGCCCGCGCACGATCGCCTTCTCTTCTTCATTTCCGGGAATGAAGATGCGATCGAACAGGGCCAAGTGGCGCTCGAACTCTGCGGGATCTTCGCCCAGCCGCGCAACACTGGCTGCAACCGTACTCCGAGCGAAGAGGCCATGCTTCAAGGAGTTCAGCCGCACGGCAGCACTTCCCTCCGGGGTGCGCCGGGCAGCCATGGCTTTCTCGAGATTGGCACGGCTGGCCCGGAGACGCTTCTCCGTGCGCCGGTAGGCTCCCTTCGACGCCGCGCGGGCTTTCTCGAGGTTCGCGCGTCGCGCCGCGAGCTCGCGAGCGGTCAAGGGCTTCCCGGGTTTGTGGCCTCTTTGCATGAGTGGTCCCGCCGCGGCGGGTCAGTGGAATGGTGAATGAAAGGGTAAAGGGTAAAGTGTAAAGTATAAAGGGTAAATAGGTAAATGGTGCATAGTAAAATGATGAACTCCTGGTTTCCTCCACCCCTCGACCTTTACCCTTTACCCTTCACCCTTTACACTTTGCCAATTCACTATTCACCATTCACTATTCAAACTACGTCGGCAATCGTGCCTTCCATCTTTCGGAAGAAGAACAGGCCGCCAACCAGCACAACGATCACGGCGCCCGCCGACGCTGCCAGCAACAGGCTTGGCGGTTGACCCTTTCCGGTCAGCGCCCAGCGAAACCCTTCGATGACCCCGGCCATGGGATTGAGTCCATAAAGCCAGCGCCAGCGCTCCGGCACCAAGGTGCTGGGGTAGGCGACAGGCGAGGCGAACATCCAAAACTGGATCAGGAAGGGCACCACGTAGCGCACGTCTCGGTAGATGGCGTTGAGCGCTGAGAGCCATAAGCCCGCGCCGAGCGCTGTTGCCACGGCCAGAAGCAGGAAAACCGGAAACGTCAGGATGGCTTTGCCGGGATGGACACGGTAAAGGACCATCATGCCCAGGAACACTACAAACCCGATGGCAAAATCGAGAAGACCGGAAACCACTGCCGAAAGGGGCAAAACCAGCCGTGGGAAGTACACCTTGGTGATCATGCCTTTGTGCTCGACGACCACATTCGTGGCGTTCTGGAGCGCCCCGGCGAAATACATCCAGGGGAGCAGAGCGCTGAAGTAGAAGATCGGATAAGGAACCCCTCCCGACGGGATCTTGGCCAGGCGGCCGAAAAACAGGCTGAAAACCAACATCGTCATGAGGGGTTGAAGAACCGCCCAGGCTGCCCCAATCGCGGTCTGCTTGTAACGAACTTTAATGTCGCGCCAGACGAAGAAATACAACAGCTCACGGAATTGCCAGAGCTCGCGAAGATTGAGATCGAGCCATCCGCTGGGCGGGGTAATGTCAATGACAGGGACATCGGCCAGCGGTATCGGCGCCTCAGTTGTGCTCATGGAAAAACAGGATTCAGGATTCGGGATTCGGGACTCGGGATTCGGGATTCGGGAGTCGGGAGTCGGGAGTCAGGAAAAGCGTTTGCGGCTTGCGGTGCAGTTTCCAATTTCTAGTTTCCAGTTTCTAGTTTCCAGTTTCCAGTTTCTAATTTCTACTTTCTGCTTTCTGCTTTCTGCCTTCTCTGTGCCCTCCGTGGTGAAAAGCTTTTACCACAGAGGTCACTGAGAACACGGAGCGCCGGCACAGAGACGGGGTAGAACAGGATTCAGGATTCAGGATTCGGGATTCAGGAAGAGCGTCCAGTTTCTAATTTCTGCTTTCTGCCTTCTCTGGATTCACGATTCAGGAAGAGCGTTTGCGGCTTGGGGCGCAGGGCGGCGCCTATTCACGCTTGTCGCGGCGCTCCGAAAGTGCGTCACCAAGCGAAGACTTCGTCGGACTGCTCCAGGCTATTGGGGCCGATCGGCCGTAAGTGATACCCAAATGACGCCAATAGCTCACAACACTGATGATGCAGGCCCGGCCCGTGTGTGGCGAGAAAAAGGATTGGACGCCTGTTTCCAAGCAGGACCCTTGCCCCGGTCAGGACCAACATTTCCCCGCCTTCGACGTCGATTTTCATGCAGTCCGGAGGCGGCAGTTCGCCTCTCCTCATCATTTCGTCCAGACTAACTGTTCTAACTGTAAGGCAGCCGTCAGCCGCGAGGCGCCCCGTCGAAAGGTTCGGCCCCGCGTCAAAATGTGCGACCCCAGCACAGTCCGCAACCGCAGCCTCGATTACAGAAACGTTCTTTATGCCGTTGATCCGCAGATGTTCTTTAAGATAGCGAAGATTCCGTGGGTCTGGCTCGAACGCGAAAACCCTCCCCTGAGGGCCAACCAAGACCGACGCTAGCAGCGTATAGAAACCGGCATTGGCACCGATATCGAACACCACGCCACCCTGCGCCACGCTCTCTTCAAATGCCTTGCGTTTGTGGTACTCATAGCTTCCAAGCCAGCACCCGTGATTACTGAACCCCACGATCCACTTCATACCCCTTAGTCTGCCTTGCAGAATGGGTAAGGTCGTTCTGGACGGAATAAGCGCCAACGGAAGCCGAAGCAACCTTCCAACAAGTGTTTGGTCCGAAACGCCGGAGAAATTCATTCAGAATTCCACTGTCTCTTAAGGGTACGCTGCACGGTAGAAGAGGATTCAGGATTCAGGATTCGGGATTCAGGAAGAGCAGTTTCTAATTTCTGCTTTCTGCTTTCTGCCTTCTCTGTGCCCTCCGTGGTGAAAAGCTTTTACCACAGAGGTCACTGAGAACATGGAGCGCCGGCACAGAGACAGTAAGAAATAAACTACGAAACAAGCCTTCCGTTTCCAATTTCCAGTTTCGAGTTTCGAATTTCCAGTTTCTGCTTTCTGCCTTCTCTTAGGGATTCCCCCCTTGGCGATCTTTGCTCCTATAATATGAACGGTCGTAAGCGTAATAGTAGGAGCCATAGCCGCTGTAGTAGCCCTCGTCCCGCTCGTCCCACTTATTCAGGACCGAGCCTAGAATTCTTCCCCCGGCGCTTTCCAGAATCTTGTGGGCGCGGACCAGGGCGCGGCGCGCCGTGACTCCGCTTTCCACCACCAGCACCACTCCGTCGACAAGCCTGGAGAGAATCGTGGCATCGGTCACCAGTAGCAAAGGGGCAGTGTCCAGCACCAGGTGCTCGAAGCGCGCGCGCAGCTCTTGCAAGAGATTTTCCATAGTGGGTGAGGAGAACAAGTCCGCAGGGTTGGGCGCCTCAGGGCCGGCCGGAAGCACCCAGAGGTTAGGCACTGCTTCAAATTGGCGCAGGACCTCATCCAGGCGGTGCGCGCCGGAAAGAAGGCTGCTGAGCCCCGCGCCGTTTTGAGAGAGAGCCAGCGCCCTCGAGATCCCCGGGCGGCGCAGGTCGGCGTCAACGATCACCACGGGCACGCCGCGCTGGGCCAGCCCCAAGGCCAGGTTGAGTGAGGTGGAAGTCTTGCCCTCGCGCGGCTGCGCGCTGGTCACCAGCACAGCCTGGGGAGGACGCGGAGCCGTCGAGAGCAGAATCGAAGTACGCAGGGTGCGGTAAGCCTCTGCCAGGGTTGAGGCGGGGTGTTTCAAAACGATCGATTCCACCGACCCATTCTTTGAATGGCCATTGTCCCCGCCCATCCTCCGCCAGGACGCGCGCGCCAGGGGGATCACGGCCAGGGCTGGGGCGGCGATGAGCCGTTCGAGTTCCTCGGCGCTCTTGACGGAAGTATCCAGACTCTCCTGCACGAAGGCGAGCGTAATCCCAAGCACCAGTCCCACCAGCAAACCGACGGCAATGTTATACATTATTCTTGGCCGCACCGGACCCGTGGGGACTAACGCTGAATCGACCAGATGGATGTTGGTGGCTCTCAAACCCGCTGACACGGTGGCGTCTTTCAGGTGCTGGAGCAGGCTCTCGTAGAGCTGCTGGTTGGTCTCAAATTCACGTTTCAACATGTTGTGCTCGATCAAGAGTTGATTGAGCTTTCCCACTTCCACCTTTTCTTGGGCCACCGCGGCGGACAAAAGCCTTTCCCGGCCCAGGGCCGCCAGGTAGTCGTTGCGAATTCGCGTTACATTACGCTTGCGTTCGCGCTCCATGATGGACTGGACTTCGTCCAATTGGTCCCGGAGCCTTTTGACTTTGGGGAAGTTGGGTCCATACTGCCCTAAGGCGTCCACGTACTCTTCTCTTAAATCGGCCTGCTTTTCGTCCAAGCGTTGCAGCATATCGTTCTGGGTCGTGAAGGCGACCTGGGATGGGTTGGAGTTCACCAAGTCGTAGAGCGATTCCTTCTGCATGCGCTCGCTTTGCGCGTTGGTCAAGTCCGAGCTCAAAGCCGCCAGCCTCTGCTCGACCACCGTTTGTTTGTCGCCGATATTGACGATCACATTCTGGCGCTCGTAATCGACCATGGCCTGCTGCGACTTCTCCACCTTGGCTTTCAACTCGTCGAGCTGCCCCTCCATCCATCCCGAAGCTTGCCGGGTCGCGTCATATTTCTGATGAAAACTGTATTCGCTGTAGTTGTTGACCAGGGCGTTGGCCGCCCGCGCGGCGAGCTGAGGGTCGGTGCTATCATAAGTGACTTCGATCATGCGGCTGTCTCTCATTAGTTGAACGCGTAGATGCCCTCGAAATGCCTGGATGAGCCCGTTCTGCACCGCATTCTGAGAATCCGCCAGGGGGCGCTCGCCGCCTCCGCCCATTTCCGCCTTTCCCCCCAGGCCGAGCTGCTGAACGGTTCGCCAGGCCAGGTTTTCACTTTTCAGCACGTTGACCTGGGTTTGCAGGAAAGTCTCATCACTGAAGCCGGACATGTCCCGGAAGAGATCGTTGAAGGACTGGATTTGTGGCGTGTCGGCCTCAACCTCGACGCGAGCTGTAGCCTCATAAACCGGCTGCGTCCTGAAGGAAACAATCGCTGCCAGTGTTGCCACCACCACGGCCGCCGTCAGGATCGTCCACAGACGCTTCAATAAAATCAGCCAATAGGTCCGTATATAGGAATAGGTGTCGGGGGCATCTGCCCCTAATTCGATAATAGAATCCGCCCGAGGCTTGACCCGTTGCGGGGACCTGCGTTCAGGAGGAGCTAATTCTTCGTTTTCAGCCATGTCGCAAAACCGCCTTTGCTAAATTCAAATAAACTACGGGAGTGTCCGCGAAACCTCTCGACCATGTGCTCGCCGAAGCGCCGGTCCCGCCCCGCGGCACCGGTAAATGCCACTGGGCCCTGCACCGTCCGGTACAGGGCGGGACGGTGGCCCACAGTGACCACCCCATTTCCGGACACCACGCTAGCCTTCCCCAGATAACCCATCATGCCCTGACCAAAAAGGGGATCACTGTATCGCAAAAATCGTCGCATATGCAGCGTCTGTCGCCGCAATGTCGGCGGCCCGGTGAAGCGCCTTCAAGGCGGTGCTGTCGGGCACAAACAGAATATCGTTGCTTTGTAGGGCCTTGTCTGGAGCGTGGCCCTTGAGCATGGCCATAAGGTTAACTGGAATCTCATCCCGACCGCTAGGAGCCGAGGAGTTGGGACGAAGGATCAGGGCTTTCTTTCCCTTCGCAAAGCCGCTAAGATACCCCGCCAAGGCAATAGCTTTCAGGACCGTCATATCCTGATGCGCCTCGCTCAATAAGTAGCCACCCGCCCTGTTTACCGCTCCCAGGACGTAAACGACTCCGGCGCGCTGCACCGTCACGCGATCGCCCGGGTACACGACGACGTTCAAGCTCGGATCGCCAGTCTCCTGGAGACGCCGAAGATCGACGGTCACTGTGGGCGCAACGGGCGGTGATTTTCCTCCTTCCACCCCGCCTCCACCCTCCAAGGCCAATACCCGGCGGGCGACCTCGCCGCGAGTTATGGTCACCGTGGCCCCCGCATCGTCAGCTAATCCGCCGGCTTGGAGGAGAAGGTCCAGCAGCGTGATCCGGCCGAAGACCGGGTACATTTGCGGGCTCTTGACGGCCCCCGCGATGGCCACCGCGTGAACGCGTGACTCGCGAATGGAGACGGTAATCTGCGGACGGCTGAGCACCCCGGCTTCTATGCACTTCTGCGAGATGACTTCAGCCGCTTGCTGGGGCGTCAGACCCGCAACCCGAACCGGCTCCTCGAGAAGCGGGAAGAGCAGGGTTCCTGTGTCACTCACCCGGTATTCGCGCGTCATCTGGTCCACATCGAACACCTGAATGAACAACAAATCGTTGGGATAGATGAGCGTCTCCTCTGCCTTCAGAGACCCCAGGTCAACCCCGCTTTTGGTGTCGGACTTATTGTCGGGACTGTTCGCCTTTTCCGAAGCTGCGGGCGAAGCGCCGGGCGCACAAAGCAGAACGCCTACGGCCATCAACAGCAAGCCCACCATTCTGAAATGGAAACGGCTAGGCGCCCTGCCGCCAGCGCGTCCCAGCCACATGACACTCGACCACGGACTTCTTACCTCAACTGCCATGCTCATCACTCCTTAAGATAACTTCCACTCCGGGTTTGCCTTGAATGCACCTGTTCTAACGACCATCGTTATGACGTGTTCTTGCTCCCTCCGCAAGCGCCCACCGCTGCTTCCCAGCAGGCCCACCTATTATGGAAATAGCGCAAACCTCGGGTTGGTTAGGGTGCGAGATAAGGACTCCAATCCTCGACCTCATTTCAGTGCTTCCTGCGCGCCTCTGTGGCGGCATTGATTCGCGCTACCGGCTCACCCCCGCCGCGCCCCTGCTGCGCTCTCCCCATTGATTCCCGCTTCCCGCCCCCAGGGCGATGAATGAGGGCTGCCCCCTACTCTCTCCACCGCTGATACGTCGACTTCCACGGCGGCCGATCTCTCCAGTATTTCCACCGAAAGCACCAGCCGGCACAGGTTCTTCTTGCGAACTAGAATTCCCTCCAGCCCCTGCAAAGGTCCGGAGATGACGCGCACCCTGTCGCCACAGCGGAGAAAGGGGTGAGGCTCAACTCGATTTCCCCACTCGACCACTCTGCGCACAGACTCGATCTCGGATTCAGCAATGGTCGCCACTTCACCATTGATACTTAGAACAGAAACTATCCCCGGTGTCGTCACCACCTCGAGCCGCCGTTCCTTCATTCCGCGCAGAAATAGATAGCAGGGGAACAAGGGAAGCGAGAGGTGCATGGTCCGGTCCTTCCATCTGCGAGTTGCGTTGTAGAGCGGAAGAAAGACCTCCAGCCCCTTGGCGGAGAGAATCTGGGCAATGGCCTTCTCGTGCTGATGTCGTGTGTAAATTGCGCACCACGCCCCGCTGATATCCAATTCGCCTCCTCCGATTCCTGAATTCATTACCCCCCTATTCTAGGCGAAATACGAGTTTTCTGCTCGTTGTTCCTTTTTGTCGAATGACGAGGAAGCCGTCAGCTTTCGGCTTTCAGTTAAAGCATTGGGGTCTTCCTGCCGTTAAGTAAAGAGTGACGGCTGGAGGCCTCATTCGTGACTCCTCATTTCTCACCGCCGGGATGTCAAGCGCGGCACCTCCAACTGATAGCGTACAGCTCCGCCCTCTGACTTACAGGAGAACACCTTGCAATCCCATAAGTGCCAACGATTGCCGCTCTTGTCATCTAACACAGGTCGCTTGTTCTTCACACCCTCCGAGCCGGTCAAGGCCGGATACTTTCCAGCGGAGAGGCACGCTTTCTGAGAGTTTACTTATATTTCGCCCTCGCCGGCAAGTGTACCAGCGTACCGGGACTTTGCGTACCAGCGTACCAGTACTTCTGTAGGAGGTATTGCCTAAACGGCGGACCGCTGCTAACCTTGCGGGTTTCGGGGTGGATTGCCTGCTCAGTCCAGGTGGTTGTTCCCCCGGACGAGCTCTGAAGATGACACATCGCCTGTACTTCCTATGGTCGAACAAACTGATAATAGGAATCTTTGGTCGCGACTACAGGGGCATCACCATTACTGCCGGGCCGATCCGATCGCGTAACCGCACCCCGACATAACAGCCCTCTGCTTGATCATTTCATTAGCAGGCACATGCACCGCGCGAGGATCAGACCTTCCACCGCCCCGCCACACACTGACTGCACTTCACGGGAGGGGGGAGTAGGCATCAAGAAAGTGTCATAGCCAACCCGCGTCCAAAACTCTTCCGAAGCGAGGCACGCCAGCTCGAGGCTCAAGTTCGGTGAATAGTTGCTGCCGGCAGGTAAGCGGGGTCCTTTTTCCGTCGCTTCGCCTAAGGCACTATGGCCGACATCTGCAATCTACCGCCATAATAATGGCCTGTCAAGCTCGTGAGAATACACGGTATTGTTAGCAAATCAAATGTCCGGGTCAATTAGGTCGCTGCGGCGACATCTGTCTGCATAAGGCGAAATTCGAGTAGAGCTAATAACCAGGAGGCTGTGATGAAGGGCTACTCGGAAGACGCCTGGGAGCGGGCGATGAAGGTAGAAGAGGCGATTTTGTGGGCTACGGCGAAGCAGATCATCCACCTCGGCGCATCGCCGAGATCATCGGCATCTCGGATCGGAGTGTGCGGCGCTGGCGGGAGCGGTATGAGGAGTACGGGTACGATGGGCTTCTGGATCGGCGGCGAGACTAGCCAACCCCAAAGGAGCATGTGTGAAAACCCGGCCAGCCGATGTAGAGGCCACCTTTAGGTGGGCATAAGTTGTTGATAGCACAATGCCGGGCTGAGCCCCGCCTCTACGAAAACCGTCGCGCTCCAGGGTTTTCACCCAGACCCCAAAGGGGTGTCGGTCCGAACGGGCATCTTGACTTTTCAAGAACAGTCAAGGGAGACGCCGGGCTTAGTTAACAACAGAAGCAACATACTACTGCGACTTTACCCCACACTTAGTTTTTTCTTAATACTATTGCTGATGATGAAGTGTGGAATCCCGCGTGCTCGGATCCGTTTATGGCGTAATCGTCCCGGAATGCTATGCCGCGACGCTGACTACGTCGCCGGCGCCAGCCGTCCGCTGCGGCCTGATCCGGTCAAGCTTGGCTTTGTGCCAAAGAACGCCTACGGCTCCCTTGGCAAGTGCTTGCTGCCGGACAAGAGCTTTCGGCGAATCAGGCCGCGAGCTCAATGCCCGCATTCTGATGGGTCCAGAAAACGGAAGGTCCGGTCAATCGGATTGGCACAGTAAAGGATCTGTACCAGAACGATAATTACAAATTTACCAAGTACCCGATAGGACGACGAGAAAGTACTTGACAGAGCCCAGGAAAGGGTATTATTTAGATTTCTGGAAATAGATGCGCGGAATATTCCGGCTCCTGATGCAAGCCCAGCTTGGTGAGCGGCTCCTCTGAGTTGTGCTCAAACTCAGTTGACCGGCCAAAAGAGCCTGCCCGATCTTGTAAAAGGATACCGTGACCGATCGCGCGGGCAGACCCGGTTGGTTCGCAAGAGAGAGGGTGGCCGATTTCCTGTTGTTGTCGATGGACGAGTGCTAACCGGCCAGGGGCGTCGCCCATGACATCCCCTGAATCACGAGGTTTCAGGGAACTTAACGACACGGCCAAAGAGAGTTTTCGTTTTGTCGCCCATTACGGTGTAATCGAAGGCGAGGGGCTGTTCTTCACATGATTACCATAATGCTCCTCTTGTTAATCCTGATCAGCCTTTGGATAGGCTTTTACCAGCTCGTCAAGCAGCAAGGTCGAGTACTGCTGCGTCTGGACCAGCTCGAGCAGCATGCGCAAGCCGCGGGGGTGGGGCTGGAGAAGCCTGGTGAGGAAGCTGAACCGGCAGGGCTTCCGCTTCAAAGCGATTTCCCCGCCTTCAAATTCCCCGACCTTGAGGGAAGGCCTGTCGCACTTGAGGCCTTTCGCGGCAAGCGCGTTTTGTTGGTGCATTGGAATTTCGAGTGCGGGTTTTGCGATTCGATCGCAGCAGAGTTAGGCCGTCTCGAAACCAGTCTCGAAAAGCAAGACGTTCAGTTGGTGCTCCTGGCTTATGGTGACGCCCGATCCAACCAGCAACAGGCGGCCGAACATGGCCTGAAGTGCCCCATCCTGCTGATGAAGGATGGAGAGAAAGCAGCGCCTTTCGAGCACGAGGGCACACCGGTAACCTATCTGCTGGATAAGGAAGGGCGAGTGGCTGCGCCCTTGGCGCGGGGAGCAGATCGGGTCCTCGCGCTAGCCCTAGAGGCGGCCGGCCTTGAGCCTGGCGCTTCCGAGGCCGGAAAAAGCACACCTCAGCGCAGCGGGCTGGGCAGCGAAGGGCCCCTCAGAGAAACCCTCGCGCCCCACCGAGTGAAGCTCCCCGGATTTCTTGTCAAACACGAGATCGGGCTCGGGGACTTGATCAAGCGTGTGACCTCCGCCATGGGAATCAAGCCCTGCGTGGGATGCGAGCGGCGGGCTGGCGTGCTTAATCGCTGGATGGTTTTTTCCAGTACCGGGGGAAGTGGACTCAAAGCCGGCACTCGCGCGCCTGTTTTTCTCTTGCCCGACCTTCAAGGTCGCATGGTTTCGCTGGAGGAGTACCGGGGCCGGCGCGTACTCCTTGTCTTCAGTGACCCCCAATGCGAACCTTGCGATGAACTCGCCCCCCATTTGGTCCGCCTGCATCGAGAATACGCGAATGACGGCTTGGGCGTGATACTCGTCGGACGAGGCAATGCGGAGGAGAACCACCGCAAAGCAGAGCAGCACGGTTTTGAGTTTCCGGTGCTGCTTCAGGATAGGAAGTGGAAGGTTTCAAGAGAGTACGGGATTCTGGCGACGCCGGTAGCTTTTCTGATTGGGGCAGACGGTGTGATTGCCAGGGAGGCGGCAGTCGGGAGAGACGCTATATTGGCTCTCGTCCCTGACCGCCGGCGTGGTCAAAAGGAGGAGTGAAATGAGCGCACTCTTAGACGACATATCGAGAATTACTGCCAGCCCGATCTCGAGGCGAGAAGCATTCAAGCGGGTCGGCGGAGCCGTGGGCGGCGCCCTATTAGCTTCCTTGGGCTTAGGACGGGCTTCCCGTGGCCTGGGGGCGCAGAGGCGTGTGACGTGCCCCACCGGCGAAATCCTCTGCGGCACCAACTGCTGCACCTCAAGCCAGACGTGCTGCAATGGGAGTTGCTGCACCAACTCAACCCAGAGGTGCATCAACGGAGCCTGCTGTGCCACAGCCAAGGTCTGCAATGGGACATGCTGTGGATCAAACCAGACCTGCATCAGCGGAGCCTGCTGTCCCACAGCCCAGGTCTGCAGTGGAAAATGCTGTCCCTCAATCCAGACGTGCTGCAATGGGGCGTGCTGTCCCCCAGGCCAGTGCTGTGGATCTGGGACACTGAGATTCTGCTGCCAGCCGGGCGACGTGTGCGTGAAGTCCGTGTGCGTCAGAGGGAACCCGTCCACAAGCCGTCCTGTTTAGTGCTGCTTAATCCGCGCCGCATGGGGAGGCTTGTCCTGGTTGCAGAAAGCAGAACCCGGATAGGCCGCGGGGTCACATGATTCGGCCGCAGTTGGGGGTCGCCCGAACCGAAATCTCGTTGCGCGCGCACTCTCGAGCACTCCTCTTCCTGCTCGCGGTCGGCTGCGCAAGCTTGTTTGTGGCAGCCGAAACTTTGCTGGTGGGGATCACTTTCTCATTCGAGACGCCTAGCGTGGGGCGCTGGCTCCTGGCGTTAGACGCAAACGATCCCCGGCTTCAGAACCGGCTCGGGCAAGCTTATGGACACATCGATCCCGCCGAAAGTCTCCGCCACCTGCGCCGAGCCACCCAGTTAAGCCCCGATAGCCGACTCTACTGGTCAGACCTCGAGTCAGCCTGTGAATCCATAGCTGATACGCAGTGCACCGATCAGGCTGGGGAGCGCCTGGTGAAGCTCTGTCCCATGGTGCCTTCTTACCATTGGCTTGCTGCCCAATCCTCGCTGCGCAGCAATCAACTTGACAGGGCCCTGGCGGAATTTCGCCGCTTGTTGGAACTTGACCCTGCCTTTGCGGCGGCCACTTGGTCCTCTCTTCAAACTGTGCAGAAGCCCGACCCTATCTTCCAAAAAGTGTTGGCTGATAGTGCGGATGAGCGGCTCAAAGTTGGCTACGTGGATTTCTTGAGCGATCAAGGGGATAACGACAGCGCCTATCGAATTTGGCGACTGGTGGTAGCGGACTCTCGCCCCTTTCCCTTCTCTTCCGCTGCGCCTTACCTCGAGCGTCTGATCGCTCTGGGCAGAATCGAAGAGGCTGTGAACGTCTGGCAGGATCTCGAACGCCTGGGAATTGTCGAAAGGAATGAGGCGGATGAAAAAGACAATTTGATTTTCAATGGCGATTTCGAACAATCGCCTTTGAACGCGGGGTTCGACTGGCGGACCAGCCCCCGAACTTATCTTGCAGTCGATTTTTCCGCTCCTGGAGCCTACCATGGCGCCCATTGCCTTCGTGTAGACTTTATGGTCAGCCGCAACGATGAGTATGAGCCCGCCTATCAAATCGTGCCGGTCCTTCCCCATCGTGCGTATACGCTCCAGGCTTACGTCCGCTCGGAAGACATCACCTCCGACACCGGCCTCTGCTTGCGCGTGAGTGATACCCAACCCGCAGGCTTTCCGGATGCGATCAGCGACACCACGGTGGGAACGACGCCCTGGCATCCCCTGCGTCTGTCTTTTTCGACCGGACCGCAAACCCGGGCGGTGCGGCTATCGTTCTGGCGACCTCGCAGCCGGGTTTTCCCTATGGAAATCTCCGGGACTTGCTGGTTGGACGCGGTCTCTCTAGAATGTCTGGACCCCGAGCAGTCAGAAGCGAAAACTGTAAAGGGCAAGGGAAAAGGGTAAAGGGTAAAGGCTAAAGGAAGAAGGACAAGTCAAGGTAATGGCAGAAGCAAGAGTTATAAAGGGTGAAACTTGGAGCAGGAAGAACAAGCGATGAAGCCACAAACCCCGCCAGAGGCAAGAAACCAGCCTTGCCCTTTACCCTTCACACTTTACCCTTTACACTTTACACCTTACTCCTTACACATCGCTCGCATCCTGCTCGTCGCTACCTTGCTCGGCGCGCCCTTGGCCTTTGGCGCTGTAGTTCCCTGGGCCTGGGTGGCTCTGGGCCTTGGTGCCGCCCTGGCGCTTTTCTTGTGGGCCCTGGGAAGCGTTCAGCAGGGGGCGCTGAAATTGGTCTGGTCGCCGCTCTACATCCCCCTGGCGCTGTTCTTTCTGTTGGGAGTGGCTCAGTATGCGGCCCGGCTCACACTCGATAGGTCGGAGACCCGCCAAGCTTTGGTCCTGCTGGTGGCGGATTTGGCGTTTTTTTTCCTCGCCGTGCAGCTTTTCGCCGGAGTCGGCAGCAGGACTTTGCGCGCCTTCGGCCTTGCGGTTCTGGTTTTTGCCGGTGCTATGGGACTGTTTGCCATTTTGCAGTTTGCATCGGGGGCGCATCGGATTTATGGCATCGTCGAAACCCCTGGTGGCCTCTTTGGTCCCTACGTCAATCCCGACCACTTCGCCGGGCTCATGGAAATGCTCATCCCGGTTGCGGTCCTCTACATTGCCGGGCGGCGCGGAA
>Ga0326728_10005996_pt1 | contig 33322 bp, 30 predicted proteins | sample MB3enrmetagenome_FD_207602 | JGI IMG/M metagenome (GOLD analysis project Ga0326728, IMG submission 207602) | Lab enriched peat soil microbial communities from McLean, Ithaca, NY, United States - MB31MN | ecosystem: Environmental > Terrestrial > Soil > Wetlands > Peat | place: USA: New York... | reverse complement strand
TTTACTTGGCCCGGAACCAGGCGGAGGAATACATCTCTGTGCAAAAAATCGCATCTGCCCAGAAAATACCCCCGAGGTTCCTCGAGGAGATTCTCCTTATCCTCAGGCGGGCCAATGTGCTTCACAGCGCGAAAGGGAAAAATGGCGGGTTCATGCTGTCCAAGCGTCCCAGCGCAATCTCTCTTGCTGAAGTGATCCGGCTGTTCGACGGGGCCCTGGCGCCCACGGAATCCGTCAGCAAATATTTCTACAGTCCCACTCCAATCGAAAAGGAGGGGCGTCTCCGGGAGGTATTCCAGGGACTGAGGGACTATGTGGCTGAGAAGATGGAGAAGACGTATTTGTCCGACGTGATGTAAGTGTTTTATTTTGGAGCAAATTAGCACTAATTCAGTCGGGATACCGCTGTTTAAATTGAGAAAGGAGCCTTGCTCATGTACGTCGCCTATGTCGCCGGGTTAATATGCATCTTGATGCCGTGTCTAACGGCGCCGGTCTTCGCAGTCGGAACGGTCAGCAGAATCAGAAAATGGAACAGGGCGGGCGCGTCAAGAATCCCCCTTTTCCCCACGCCCGCCACTTCTAGCGGGAAGTGGAAGCGCATTTTGACTGAGACCCTTACTTTCGGGCAGTTATCCAATGGCAACCGGTCTCTTTGGATTGGAACATGGGTTTTCCACCTCTTCCTTTTCATGGTTTTGATCGGGCACACAATGCTTGTAGCCGATTTAACCGCCTTATGGAAAAATCCGGCCTTCGAAAATCTATGGGCCGACCCGATCTGTGTCACAATTGCCCGCGTCGCCGGGCTGGTGCTCCTTGCCGCGGCCTTCTATCTTTTTACTCGCCGCTTTAGCTCTCAGCGTGTACGGGAGATTTCAGGTTTCGGAGACTACATGAGCATTGCGCTGATACTGTCAGTGGTAATCAGCGGCGATCTCATGCGTTTCAGTCCGAGTTTCGATCGGGCTGCGGTTTGCGAGTTTCTCTCTGGCCTTATCTCCTTTAAGGTAACGGCCGTTCCCCGCGATCCTTTTTTCCTGCTTCACCTGCTCTTTGCGCAGGTGCTGGTGATGTACATTCCATTCAGCAAGTTCCTGCATATCCCTGGTGTTTTTTACTGCAAAGCGGCGCTTTATCGAAGTTGAGAGACGCCGCTATGGAAACTGCCCTGCCGGCGAATTGAACGCTTTGCAGGAGAAGGGAGAATGCTATGGATTTGCAAACTCGAGAGATCCCGCAGGCTGAATTGGACAAGGCGAGAGAAGCGATACGAGCCATAAGCGAAGGTCCAATGGTCCTGCAATTGTATATGGATATCTGTGCAAAGTGCGGCACATGCGCGGAGCAATGTCACGTCAGTCAAGCCGACCCCGATAGTCGCGCCAACCCGGCGATGCGTTCGGACCGTTTGCGAAAGGTTTACAACGCGGAGCGCTCCGTTTTGAACAAAGTCCTCAGGTCGGCGGGCCTGACGACCGGCGACGATCTCACTGCGGAAGATCTTCGTGCCTGGGCAAGAGATTTCTACTGCTGCTCGGGATGTCGCCGGTGCGCAAAGTTCTGTCCCATGGGAATCGATAATTCCGTAATAATGCGCAAGGCACGCTCGATTCTGCACTCCATTGGTTTGACGCCTGGAAAGATCCGCGCTATTCTGCAATCCGACGACAGGGTTGGCAATGGTGAAGGCGTCAGGCCGGCGACCGCTGTGGAAATTGCAGGCTTCCTTGAAAGGGAGCTGTACGAAGAACACGCCTTGCCCATCAGGGTGCCGATCGACCAAAAAGCGGAAGTACTGTTCGTGGCCTCTGCGGGCGAGATACTGACTTATCCTGAAACCCTGATGGGATGCGCTACTTTTTTTCACGCTGCGGGAATAGACTGGACGCTGAGTTCTCATGCTTTCGATGCAGCTAACTACGGGTTGTTCAGCGGCGATGATGAACATGTGAAGCGGAAAAACAAGCGGCTGCACGACGCAAGCATGGATTTGGGGGTACGAAAGCTCGTTATCGGCGAATGCGGGCATGCCTATCGCGTGGCCACACAGATCGGCGGGACGAATTTCTGGGGAAAAGACATCCCTTACGAGATTACAAGCATATTTGTCCTTGCGGCCGAGGTCATTCGCAGGGGGGGCGTAAAGATGGACAACACCCGAAACCCCATGGCAGTAACTTACCACGATCCCTGCAATTACGCCAGGAGCGCCGGTTTGATCGAAGAACCCAGGGAGGTTTTGCGCGCATGTGCCGGCGATTTCCGGGAAATGACCCCAAACCGGGACTACAACTGGTGCTGCGGGGGGGGAGGCGGTTTGGTTGCTCTGGAAAGCTCGGAAGGAGTGTCCGGAATGGATTCCTTCTATGAATATCGTATGACCCGTACCGGCAGAAAGAAGCTCGAACAGGTCGATCAAACCGGGGCTGCTTACGTCGCGGTCCCGTGCTACAACTGCAAGCGGCAAATAGGGCAACTTATGGAGCACCATCGCCGCGAAGTCCAGGTTGGAAGCGTCTTTGACCTTGTAGGAAAAGCGATTGTCCTTAAGGGCTGAGAGATAGAGCCCTTTCACTGTTGAAACATGGCACATTTTTCTTAAGGAGGTTTACATGCAGACATTGGAAAGAAATAAGAAAACCTATCTTCTTGACGACGATGGTTTCCTGCTCAATCCGGGGCAGTGGGATGAAGATTTTGCCGAAGGGATGGCGCCGGCGCTGGGAATAAAGGATGGTCTTACCCCTTCTCATTGGAACGTCTTGAAGTTCATACGCTCGAATTACCTGGAAACCGGTTCATGCCCGATAGTTCACAAGACTTGCAGGGCCAACACGCTGAAGCTCAAGGATCTGCAAGAGCTTTTCCCGTCCGGCTACCAGCGTGGGGCTTGCAAGCTTGCCGGCGTGTCCTTTATGGCGGGAGGAGCAACCGCCCCGTATTATCCTGCGCCGGGGGCTTCGGCCGGAGCGGCGGCCGTCGACAAAAAGACTTACCGGGTGAACGTACAGGGTTTTCTTGTGGACCCGAATGAATGGGATGAAGATTTTGCGGTGTTTAAGGCCCGCGAACTTCAAATGGCCGAGCCTCTCAGCGAAAAACAGTGGCGGATAATCAAGCACATTCGTTCGGAGTATAGCAAGAGCGGTGAAGTTCCGACCGTTTATTCAACGTGCGAAGCAATAGGGATAGATATCGATGAATTCGCTACGCTTTTTCCCTCCGGCTATCACCGCGGAGCCGTCAAGATTGCCGGACTGAGCCTGGCAGCAAAGAGGGGGTAGGGCGCAGCGGTTGCAAGGCTTTGACCCAAAATTCAAGTTGAAGATTTTCGAGATCCGATAGGGGGCAGACGGAATATTCGTGTGCTCCCTTATCTCTACTGCACGCATGGATGCGGCCGCTTTTACACTTGGCCGCCCGGCTTATGGTTGCATTCAGCGGAGACCAGAAACTCTTTCCCCTCAAAGCTAAGCTTCCGGAGCTTTCCCAGCCTCTGAAGCTTCAGCGATTCCTGCTCCACCGTCCTTGAGGAGGCGCCGAGAGAAACGGCAAGTTCAGCCACCGTACAGGGCCGCCTTTCCACCGCTTCGAGTATGCGCAAACCGATCTCCTCTTCGCCGAAGTCATATGCATTAGACTCGTCGAATACGCCCACTGTCTGCGTGTTAAACGAGCTAAAAAATGAAGCTGCCGACGCCATCCCGGCATCGGTGAGGCCGCGCGTGCCGGGGAGCGCCGGAGGGCGGACGACAGTATTCAGTTCGACCTTATCGGGTCCTATGGACTCGATGGCTTTCGCGAGTCCGCGAAGTTCCCCCGGATTGTCGTTCACTCCCGAAACCAGCACTATTTCAACGTGCAGTTGACCTTTATACTCAGTGCGAAAAGCCCGAATACCCTCGCGGATCAGCTCGGGTTGAAGCGATGGATGAGGTCTGTTGATATTGCGGAAAACTTCGTCTGAGACGGCGTCAAGTGATGGGACCACACGGTCGGCCCTAAGAAGAGAGCGCCTTACCGCAGGCTGCCACAAGAGCGACCCGTTGGTCAGCACGATCAACGGGAATTGGGGGTGGGCCTTTTTTATGGCCGCAATGAGTTCGCCCAGACCGGCATAAAGCGTCGGCTCACCGGCGCTCGAAAAAGTCAGAACGTCCACCGAATTCGGATGTAGGCGCAGGAAGGCGTTCAACTCATCGAGTATTTCGGATGGATCGACGAAATTTTCCTGTTTGACGCTTAAATGGTTGGTGGGTCCCGATTCGCAGTAGATGCAGTCGAAGGAACATTTCTTCGGAGGGATGACGTCTATTCCCAGGGATTTTCCATAGCGGCGTGACGGTACCGGACCGAATATCGAGCTCATATCGACTGGATTATATAAATTTACAGAATAGTTTTCAACTCGAAGGGTTAGGTGTTTTTGCTTTCAAAATGACCGGAAATGTTTTAATTATTACAAGTTTAGACTCTTGTCACGTCAACCGGCAGCCGACCGAAGGAGATAACCGAATGCGAAGCGATCTAATGAAAAAGGGTGTGGAAAAGGCCCCCCACCGCGCACTTTTCAAAGCCATGGGCTACACCCTGAAGGAACTGGACAGGCCTATCATAGGCGTTGTCAACTCAGCCAACGAGATTATTCCAGGGCACATCCACCTGGATAAAATTGCCGAAGGGGTAAAGGCGGGCATACGCATGGCGGGCGGCACGCCGATTGAGTTCAGCACCATCGGCGTCTGTGACGGCATTGCCATGAATCACGCGGGCATGCGCTATTCGCTTGCAAGCAGGGAGCTGATAGCCGATTCGGTCGAAATAATGGCCATGGCCCACCCTTTCGACGGGTTGGTCCTGATCCCGAACTGCGACAAAATCATACCGGGAATGTTAATGGCCGCCCTGAGGCTCAACATCCCCGCGATTCTCATAAGCGGCGGCCCGATGCTGGCCGGTCACGTGGGCGGCAAGCCGGTCGATCTTATATCGGTTTTCGAAGGTGTGGGCGCGCTGAAGGCCGGCCAGATAACCGCTGGCGAGCTTGAAGAACTGGAAGATGAAGCATGTCCGGGATGCGGATCGTGTGCAGGCATGTTTACCGCGAACTCGATGAATTGCCTGGCCGAGGCTGTCGGACTGGCGCTGCCCGGCAACGGAACGATCCCGGCTGTTACGGCGGCAAGGGTGCGCCTGGCAAAAGAAGCGGGGACGGCCATAATGGAACTTGTGGCGAAAGATTTGAAACCGCGCGATATAGCGACCAAGGCGGCTTTTGAAAACGCCATCACCGTCGATATGGCCCTTGGCTGTTCCACGAACACGGTCCTTCACGTCCCGGCAATTGCAAACGAAGCGGGAATAGGCCTCGATCTGGGCGTTTTTAACGATATCAGTTCCCGCACGCCTCACCTTTGCAGCCTGCGTCCCGGTGGTGAGCATTTCCTGGAAGACCTTAACTCGGCGGGCGGCGTGCAGGCGGTTATGAAGGAGCTTTCGCGAGGCAGTTTAATAAATCTGTCTGCCGTCACCGTAACCGGCAAAGCGGTCGGCGAGAATCTTGAGAAAGCGCGGGTGCTTCGCGAAGAGGTTATCAGGCCGCTTGAGAATCCTTATCATCACGAAGGGGGGATCGCAGTTCTTTACGGTAATATAGCGCCGGAGGGCGCTGTGGTTAAGCAGTCGGCGGTGGCTCCCGAGATGCTCAGGAGAAAGGGCAGGGCGCGCGTGTTCGAAAGCGAGTCCGATGCGGCGGACGCCATTCTGGACGGAAGGATAGTGGCCGGAGATGTCGTGGTTATACGCTACGAAGGTCCTAAAGGAGGACCCGGCATGCAGGAGATGCTGACCCCGACCGCTGCGATCATAGGGCGAGGCCTTGGGTTGGACGTGGCGCTGATAACCGACGGCAGGTTCAGCGGAGGCACAAAGGGAGCGGCTATAGGGCATATTTCTCCAGAGGCGGCGGTTGGAGGTCCGATCGCTTTGATCGAAGAGGGTGACGAAATCCTCGTGGACATTCCCGGCAAAAGGCTGGATCTCATGGTGGACGACGCCGTGCTGGCGAAGCGGAAAGAAGCGTGGAGACCGCGGGCGCCAAAAGTCACGAGCGGATGTCTCGCCAGATACGCCCGCATGGTCACATCCGGTTCCCGCGGGGCCGTATTGCTCAGCGAATAGAATCACCTGATGCAAGGGTTCGAAGTGGGCTATGTTTTCACTTTAGTTGACGCCGAGCGCCATGAGAAGTGGTTCAGCACTCCTCGGGGGCGAAGAATGCTGGCGTTTGAACAGGAGCTTTTGAGAAAGGTTTGGACACCCCTTTCTCCGCAGCGTGTCCTGGAGGTGGGTTGCGGGAGCGGGCTATTCCTGGAATGGTTCAGGTCGCAGGGGCACATGGTGGCAGGGATCGAGCCTTCATCTCCCAGCCTCGAATTTGCGCGCAGGCGGCTTGGGCCGAAAGTTCCGCTGATCCAAGGGTTTGCCGAAAACCTGCCTTACGAAGATAATGAATTCGATACGGTGGCGCTGATTACTTCCCTGGAATTTGTCGACGACCCATACCTGTCTCTTAAGGAAGCTTTCCGAGTGGCTCGCGGCAACGTGCTGCTCGGTGTGCTCAATAAGTATTCCATGGGATACCTCCAATACTGCATTGAAAAATTTTGGAAAGATTCGGTTTTCAACCGCGCGAGGTTCTTCAGCATTTTTCAACTCAGCAGAATGACCGCCGAGATTCTCTCCGGCGCAGTTCCGATAGAATGGCTGACCTGTTTTGCCTTTCCGCTGCCCGCCCTGCGGTACGTCTATCCCCTGGAAAGGATCCCTCTTTTTCAGCGGCATCCGTTTGGCCATTTCATTGCGATGAGGATCGACATGCGATGCCGCGTACGCACGTTACAGACGCCCGTTTTCGATGAGATCCCGGCCGGCGCCAAAGTATCCATTCAATCTCTGGGATGCTGGCGTGCTCCCGGGGGCAATTTTGATAGATCTGCGAATGGGTGATCGACTATGAAAGAGGCGATGCTCTACAGTTTGCTTGACGAAAATCGGGTGCACTGTTTCCTCTGCTCGCAACACTGCCATATAGAACCGGATGGAATCGGAAAGTGCGGAGTGCGCAAAAACGTGCAGGGCAAACTTTGGAGCCTGGTGTACGGCAAGTTGATCGCTCAGCATATCGACCCCATCGAAAAAAAACCGCTTTTTCATTTTTTCCCGGGTACGACCAGTTATTCGATTGCTACAGCCGGTTGCAATTTCCAATGTCTTTTCTGCCAGAACTCCGATATATCGCAGGTTTCCGGAACTCACGACAGAGTTTACGGCCAAAGCGTCTCAGCGGAAAAGATCGCAGAGAGCGCGAAAAGGGAGGGATGTGCGACTGTCTCCTATACATACACCGAGCCTACCATTTTTATGGAGTATGCTCTCGACGCAGCCGCCCGGGCAAAGGAATTGGGACTGTCAAACATTTTCGTGACAAACGGCTACATGAGCGGGGAGGCGCTGGATGCGGCCGCGCCTTTTCTTGGAGCGGCCAACGTTGACCTCAAATCTTTTAGCGACGTGTTCTACCGCGAACAGTGCGGAGCACGCCTCAAACCCGTCTTGACGACGCTTGAAGGCATGAAGAAAAAAGGGATCTGGCTTGAGGTGACGACTCTGGTCATCCCGGGTTTAAACGACAGCGAAGCCGAATTGACTCAGACGGCGCAATTCCTTGCCGGCCTCGGTCCGGATACTCCCTGGCACGTCAGCCGCTTTCATCCTGCATATCGATTGAATGACAGGGGGCCAACGCCTGTCGAAACAATCAGGAGAGCGAGACAAATAGGGCTGGCTGCCGGTCTTCGTTACGTATATACGGGAAATACACCCGGCGACGAAGGTGAGAATACGTTTTGTCACTCCTGCGGCGCCGTGCTTATCAGTCGAATCGGCTATTCCATCAGAAAGCAAAACCTGAAGCATGGCGCCTGCGCAATATGCGGGGCGGCGCTTGCAGGAGTGGGGCTGGGTTGAGCGGAAACAGAAGGGAGCTTCTGAAGGAGATATACGCCGGGTTGTCCGCCTTTTTCGGTCCCCAGGGGTGGTGGCCTGCCGAGACCCCGTTCGAGGTCATACTGGGGGCCATTCTTACCCAGAATACCGCATGGAAAAATGTGGCAGCGGCAATTTCGAACCTGCGCCGCCATGACCTGCTGATCTTCGAGAATATCTGCAGGGTTTATCCGCAGCACCTTGCGGTGCTTATTCGTTCCTCGGGCTTCTATAATCAAAAAGCAAAGAAGATAAAGAATTTCTGCAATCATGTACTGACAAAATGGGGTGGCAGCCTTGAGAACTTTTTGGCCCTTGACTTGGAGCCGCTTCGCTCGGAGCTTCTTTCAATCAGGGGCATCGGCCCGGAAACGGCTGACAGCATCATCCTCTACGCCGCGTTTAAACCCTCTTTTGTGGTAGACACGTATACCTACAGGATCTTCTCCAGACACGGATGGGTTGAGGAGTCAATTGGCTACGAGGATCTGCGGGAATATTTCATGGGAGCATTGGATGCCGATCTCGCGCTTTTCCAGGAATTTCATGCACTGATAGTTCGAACCGGACATCTATACTGCCGTAAAAAGGCTTTGTGCAGTGGTTGCCCTTTGAATGTCTACCTGTGATTGGTTTACTTCCGCCCGCAGACAAGCGGCGCCCCGCTTCGTACAGTTTCATGGGGTCTTTTTTGCCTGGAAATAATGTGTTTACCCCATTTTACTCTAAAAGAAATCGATCATAATCTTCAGAATCGGGTAGTATATGCATAGCGGTCCGACGGCGGTCAAGCAGTCTGGAAATCAAAGGCATTGTTTCATTTCCGCCGTTTCGACGAGAAAGGAAAAAGGGCATGAATCCAAACGGAAACGATCTTTACGGATGGCAGTTGAATAACCCCGACCAGGACGCTTTCGATGTGGAGATCATGGAAGTTTTCGGAGAATGTGTTGACTGCGAGCGCGCGGATGAATGCACCTTCCCATGTGAGGCGGTGCGTCGCCTGGTTCCAAAAGAGGGCAGGATCGTAGCGCTGGGCCATAAAAAGGACGGCATTGATCCCGGGATTAGCTACTTTGCTCATCTCAACCATGATGATGTGAAGTTCATTGTTTTGCGGACCCCTGATTATCTCTGGGCTACGGCCAGTTATGTGGCGCAGGAGCACGTGCCGGCGTGGGCCTTATCACAATTGGATCAATGGAAAGAATAATTCAAGTTGGTGAGGGCGCTAGTCTGGTTCTGCGGACTTGGAGCGCCCCTTCGATGTCCTGCCGCCGCTCACCGTTCTTTTGGCGGCTTTCTTGGTGGAGTGAGCCGCAACGGGCGGCGATCCTTCCTCGGTAATTTCCGTTTCGCCTGTAAAGTGCTTGTTCCGGGCCTGTCCTGCATCGCTTTCTCCGGAGCGGGCATCGCCTGCCGATGTTTCAACCACCTGTGCCTGATCTTTTTCGGAGTTTTTGCGGGCGTTTAAGATCGCCTCTTCGAGATCGATATGAAAGCGAACCGGGCCCCTCGACATCTTGCAAGCTTCCATAGGAGGCTCGCCTTCCTTGGGAAAAAGAGTATGAAGGGCGCATCCCGAAGTTGGAATCGACCAGGAGGTTGCAATGGATGCATGGCCCTTCGGGAAAATGCAGACTTCAGCATCGATATAATCCAGTGCGGCAAGCGAAGCATCCCTATCGACCAGATCATCTCCATCCGCAATACAGATAAGCCATGGGATTTTCATATCTCTTAGTCGTTTCAAATTGAGCCTTCGGCCGAAAAGGGAGATTGGAAGGCGCCCTTCATTATCGATTGGAGTCGAGTAGGAATCAAAACTCAATTGCGCAATATTTACTGGTATGTCTCTTTGATCATGTGCAAGCCAGTAATTGATGGCTGCGGCGGTCTTGCTGATCTTGGGGTGTGGAGTTCGCTGGCCGTAAAACATGGCGATGTCGCGATGAAAAGAAGCGATTGGCGATTCGGTTTCCAATTTTCGCAGCTTTTGGACCCAGGACAGGAGGGCGCCGTCAATGACCCTATTTCCGTCCGGGAGCACCTTTTCGGAATATCTCATGTCTCTGAACCTCTCAGGGACACTCTTGAGAAAGCGCACAAAAGACTTGCTGCGGCTCCCGTCGACGGGGGTGACGCAGGTAATCAGGGCGTCCACCATGCCGTCCAACTCCCCTGACAAAAGCGCCGCAATAGAGAGGTAGCCGCCCTGGCAAAAACCGTTCAGAGTGACCGGCATATTATGTCGCCCAACCAGTTCGCTGCAAAAAAACCGTATGTCGCCCGCGTCATCTTCTCCCGTCATAGTCTGTACCGCCAAGGACGTATATATATCTTTGAGCAAGCGGATGTAGGTAGGGGCCCCCTGATTCGCATAGCAATGAACATAGCTCCTCTGTTCTGCCGGCAAAAAGGCCAGGATATTGGCGCCCAAAACATAGGGCGGAATGACGAGAATCGGTTTCATTCCAGGCGTAACCCCCTTTTGTGATGGCAACACCTGATAGAGGTCGAAACGCTCGGTTTCGGCCGCCTTCACATACCCGCCGTCATCGAGGCGCAAGCCGAATTCGCTTTTGATCTCCTCTATTGCCTTGGGATATTCGTTTACCGTAACCTTGAGGATCTCCTCGAGCTTGTCGGAATAGTCGCTCAGGCAGTCCTCGTCTTTGACCGTATTCATCCAGGCTAGAAAGGTCTGGCTCAGCGCGGCGTAAAAGAAACCGTTGACTGCTCTCACACTGCTTGCCATGGCCTCTGCGGCGAATCCGACGTTCATGACGAACAATTGACGGTAATCTTCCAGATTTTCAGCTGGAGAATGTGCGAGCAGTTTTTCCATCTCAGTGTTGATGAAGGCGTTTAGAGCATTTGCGGAGGGCTTCATAAACGCTGTGATATACTTGAATATTCCGCTCCAGTAGTACTGGACTGCTCGCGTCTGAGCAAGGGCGGCCCCGCCTAGTTTAGGAGCGGCCTGCGAGTATCTGGATATAAAAGAAGTTGCAGCGCCAAAAGTTTCGAAAGGTGTGTCGAAATAGCTATGCATATTTCCCCCGTTCTCCGGGATGTAAAGGTTTGGCGGCGCAATCGCCAACCAATGACCATAGGAAACCTCCCATCCGGCGCTTTTTATTTCAAGAAAGTACTTTTGAGAGACTGCTATTGCAAATTTGGTGCTAGTTGATGCAAGCCTTTAAAAAGAAAAGACAAAAGGCCTGGATGCGGCCCATTCGACAAAACAAAATGATGATAATGGCGTAGAGAATCGGTGTCAATTTGTCGGGAATTTAACTCTGCTATGGAAATAGTTCTTGCAATTCCTTTCGTTCAGAGTTAAAGATGAATGGTTACAATTCGAGGATGGGATTATGGATCAAAATTTCAAGAATATTGGTTTCTGGTGCTGGTGGTATAGCGGTGGAGGTGCGCGCCTGACCGGTTAACCATCAGTTCGAAGAGGAACATATGCTGGGACCGTGGGCCGCACGAAGGCTCACGGTCCCTTTTGTTTTGCAGGAAGGGACCGTGGAAGGAGAATCCGCGGTCCCTTTTGCTTTTTGGTGGCGCGTAAGGGTTTTTTGGGCCTTGCCCGCAAAGAGGTGACTTCAAAATGCTTGTCGTGATGAAAAGAGAGGCAACGCCGGAGGAAATTGAGGCGGTGGTGGACGGGATAGAGCAAAGGGGCTATGTCGCCAGGCCGATTCCAGGGGGAGAACGGGTGGCCGTCTGCATTCTCCATAATGACGGGCCGGTGGACGGTTCTTCTTTCATGCAGCTTCCCGCAGTCAAGGAGGTCATTGCCGTGACCCGTCCGTACAAGCTGGTAAGCCGGGAATCACAGGCATGGGACACAACCATTGACGTGGGAGGAATAAGAATCGGTGACGCCAAGCTCACCCTGATGGCGGGGCCTTGCGCGATAGAGAGCAAAGTTCAGGCCCTCACGATAGCTCGGATTGTCAAGAAAGCCGGCGCGCATATTTTCCGTGGCGGTGCGTTCAAGCCCAGGACCTCGCCTTACGCGTTTCAAGGACTTGGAGAAGAAGGACTGAAGATTCTGGCTGAAGTGCGCAGCGAAACCGGGATGCCGGTAATTACGGAGGCAATCGATCACGAACTCTTCGATCTGGTCGAACACTACGCGGACATCGTCCAGATCGGCGCCAGGAATATGCAGAACTTCACGCTCCTGCGGCGGGCTGGAAAATCGGCGAAGCCCGTTCTTCTCAAGCGTGGTATGGCGGCTACCGTAGAAGAGTGGCTGATGGCAGCCGAATACGTCATGGAGGGCGGCAATGACAAAGTTATTCTGTGCGAACGTGGAGTCCGCACATTTGCGCACCACAGCCGCAACACGCTGGATCTTTCCGCTGTTCCCGTCGTCAGGCAGGAGAGTCATCTGCCCGTCATCGTGGACCCCAGTCACGCCGCAGGTTTCAGGGACCAAGTGGTCCCACTGAGCCGGGCTGCCGTGGCGGTCGGTTGCCACGGCCTCATGGTGGAAGTTCATCACGCACCTGAAAATGCCATGAGCGATGGGCCTCAGTCGCTTTATCCCGCTCAGTTTGCCGATCTGTGCAAGCAAATAGAACCGATTTTCAACATATACAAAATGTCAAATAAGAACCCGGGACCTTAGACCGAGGGCTGAGGAGAGAGAGATGGAATTGGGGTTTTACCCGAAAAAATCGGAGTTTTGCGCCATGGCTTCAAAGGGAAACCTTATTCCGGTTTGCCTGGAACTGCTGGCAGACACTGAAACTCCCGTATCCGCGCTGGCCAAGATATATGGCGGTCATGGGCAAGTTTTCCTGCTCGAAAGCATGGAGGGCGGTGAGCGGTGGGGAAGGTACAGCTTCCTCGGAAATTCGGCTACAACCTCCGTCAGAGTTTTTCGTGATGAAGTTGAAATCGAGAGGGGAGCGGAAAAGGAGCGAGTGGTCCACCATGGAGATCCGCTCGAAATTCTGCGTTCCGTTATGGCTCGGTTTAAACCGGTCAGGTTGCCCAAACTCCCCAGGTTCTGGGGCGGTATGGTAGGTTTTTTCACCTATGAATTCGTCTCTTTTTTTGAAACTATCTCAAACCGGTTGCCGCCCGAGACGCCGATGGCGCATTTTATCCTGCCCGGTCAACTCTTCATTTTCGATAACGTCCGCCACACGCTGATACTGGTCGCCTACGGCCTGGTCGAGAATGGAGATGCAAACAAAGCCTATGACAAAGCGGTTGAGACTTTAAAGGAAATGAGAGCGAAACTCGAGAGTTCGCCCAAAACGGCTTCCCGGCTTCATGCAGAGGGATTCGATTTCGAATGCCAGGTCGGACCTGAGAACTTTCACTCCGCAGTGAACAAGATTAAAGAATACATAAGGGAGGGCGACATTATCCAGGCGGTCTTCTCGCAAAAGTTCAGCTCTCCGGCTCCGGACCCATGGTCCCTCTATCGGGCTCAACGCTTCATTAATCCGTCGCCCTATCTATATTTCCTTCATTTTGACGATACGGTTTTGGTCGGATCGTCTCCGGAGACAATGGTGCGGCTGGAAAACGGTGTTGCCACCCTTCGACCTATCGCGGGCACTCGCCCTCGAGGGAAATCCGAACAGGAGGACAGGTTGCTGGCCAACGAACTGCTTCGTGATGAAAAAGAAAGGGCTGAACACCTCATGCTGGTCGATCTGGGCAGAAACGACCTCGGACGGGTTGCAGAGGTCGGCACCGTCCAGGTGACTGATCTTATGGTGGTGGAAAGGTATTCACATGTGATGCACCTGGTATCAAATATAAATTGTGATTTAAGGGAGGGATCGGACGCTTTCGACCTCTTTAAAGCTGCTTTTCCGGCCGGGACCCTTACGGGCGCTCCCAAAGTCAGAGCCATGGAAGTTATTGCCGAATTGGAAGATGAGCCACGTGGCCCCTATGGCGGCGCCATTGGATATTTTTCCTTCACCGGGAACATGGACCTTGCGATCACCATTCGAACTGCGTGTATTCGGGATGGCAGGCTGACCGTGAGGGCAGGGGCAGGCATTGTCGCGGACTCCGACCCCGAACGCGAGAGGCAGGAGACAATCAACAAGGCCGAATCTATTCAAAGGGCGCTGAAGATGCTCGAAGGACACGAGGGCAAGGAGCTTAGCAATGCTTTTCATGATCGATAACTATGATTCGTTCACTTACAATCTTTTTCAGTATTTCAGAATGCTTGGCAGTGAAGTGAGGGTGTCCAGAAACGACGAGGTCTCCATTGATGAGATCGAAGCGCTTGGCCCTTCGGCAATCGTGATTTCCCCCGGTCCATGCAGGCCGGAAGACGCGGGTGTCTCTATCGCTGCGATTCGAAGATTTTCCGGACACATCCCAATCCTGGGGATCTGCCTGGGCCACCAGGCAATCGCCGCCGCTTTTGGAGGCGACGTGATCCACGCCAAAAGGCTCATGCATGGAAAGGTTTCCACAGTCAGTGCGGACGGAAGGTCTATATACAGAGGGGTTTCAAATCCTTTTCAGGCAATGCGCTACCACTCTCTTGCCGTGGCGCCGGGCAGCCTGCCGGAATGCCTGGAAGTGACTGCCCGTTCGGAAGACGACGAGGTCATGGGAATCCGTCATAAAGAACATCTTACGGAGGGGGTGCAGTTCCATCCGGAATCTATCATGACGCCCGTTGGAAAACGAATTCTGAAAAACTTTCTAGACCTCGCCGAAAGCACAACGGGTAAGGAGGGAAAATGAACGTGATGCGCGAACGGCTCCGGGACCTGATAGCGAGAATAGACCTGAGCGAAGAGGAAACGGCCGAATTGGTTGGCGAAATTATGTCAGGCAGCGCGACAGATGCCCAAATCGGGGCTGTAATGGCGGCGCTGGCGACCAAGGGTGAAACTTTTTCAGAACTTGCCGGGGCTGCACGCGCCATGCGCCGAAGAGCCACAAGGATCCAGACAAACGCCGACGTGGTGGTGGATACCTGCGGAACGGGCGGCGACGGCTCGAACACATTTAATATTTCGACTACGGCAGCCTTTGTGGTGGCTGGATGTGGGGTAACGGTAGCCAAGCACGGGAACCGTTCGATCTCCAGCAAGTGCGGCAGCGCGGATTTGCTGGAGGCGCTGGGCGTAAACCTGCAAGTCGGTCCGGAAGTGGTGGAGGAGACGGTCAGGCAGATCGGCATTGGATTTTTATTTGCGCCTCTGTTTCATGGTGCGATGCGGTACGCGGCCAAGGCGCGAAAAGAGCTGGGGGTGCGTTCCATTTTCAATATGCTCGGACCGCTTACCAACCCTGCCGGAGCTAACTGCCAGTTGATAGGCGTATATGCAGCCGAGCTTACGGAAATGTTTGCCCATGCGCTCCAGCGCCTTGGAGCCAGACGAGCTTTCGTCGTGCACGGCCATGATGGTCTCGATGAAATCAGCGTGTGCGCTCCGACCAGGATTTCGGAATTGAACAACGGCTCGATCAAAACCTATGACATGACTCCCGAACAGCTTCTGGGACGTACCGCTGATCCATCGGATTTGGCCGGGGGAAGTCCGGCTGAAAACGCGGAGATAACGACGAAAATTCTGTCCGGAGAGGCAGGGCCGAGACGCGACGTCGTTGTGGTGAATTCGGCCGCTGCTTTGCTTGCGGCAGGCGCAGCGTGCAATTTCAGCGAAGGCATCAGGATGGCGGAAAGGGCAATTGACGAGGGTAAGGCAAGGGAAAAACTTGTGGAGCTGGTAAAGCTTACCGGCCAGAATTGAGTCGGACATGTCAGATTTTCTTTCCAAGATTCTCGACCTCAAGAAGAGGGAACTGGAGGAGGCGGCAAAGGCCGTACCGGAGAAGATCCTCAGGCGTGAGGCCGAGAAGTTCGAAGGCCGAGGGGCTTTCATTGAACGGTTGGCCGTACAGGGATTCAACGGGATGAACGTAATCGGTGAATTTAAACGCGCCTCTCCGTCTAAGGGAGAGATTCGAAATAATGTGGACCCGGCCGAACATGCCCGGAAGTACGAACTGGGAGGCGTCGCGGCTGTGTCCGTTCTAACGGAGCAAAACTTTTTCTGCGGCAGCCCCGATGATCTGAAGAAAGTTAAATCGGCAGTTTCACTTCCAGTACTCAGAAAGGACTTCATAATCAGTTCTTATCAGGTCTATGAATCCGCTGTCATGGGGGCCGATGCGGTATTGCTCATAGTGCGGGCGCTGTCGCCGGAAACTCTGCGGGAGCTGTTGTCATTATGCTCGGGCATCGGCCTGGACGCTCTTGTAGAGGCGCACGACGAAAGCGAATTTGAAACCGCTTTGGAAGCCGGCGCGCGTCTCATCGGCATTAACAACCGCGACCTCACGACCTTCGAAACTGATATTTCGACCTCGATCGACCTTGCAGGGCGTGCCGGTGCGGGTCGGGTTCTGGTCTCAGAGAGCGGAATCAACAGCCGTTCGGACATCGAACGTCTTCTCGATGCCGGAATATGGAACTTTCTGATTGGTGAAAGCCTCATGCGGTCTAACGATCCGGTAAGATTCCTGGCGGCTCTGCATGGAGTGCAGGGATGAAACGACGCAGGCAGGTCATAAAACCCAGCGGACCTCAGGTGAAGGTGTGCGGTTTGACCCGGATTGATGAGGCTGTTGCCTGTGCTGAGCTTGGCGCTGACGCGATAGGCCTTGTGTTCTATCCTCCAAGTCCTCGCCTGGTTAGTGGGCAGAGGGCTAGAGAAATTGCGGCGGCCCTTTCTTCCGGGGTCTGGAAAATAGGTGTTTTTGTCGATGCGCCTTTTGTGGAGGTGCTAAAAATGGCTGAATTCTGCCGATTGGATGCCGTCCAACTCCACGGGGTTGAGCCTCCCGACATGGTTGAATCGCTCGAATTGGCCGGAATAAGAGTCATCAAGTCGCTTTTCGCCTCTAGAAAGCCTTTCCTGTCCGACGTCGGCCGATACCGTGTTTCGGCCTGCCTGATCGAGAGCGGCGAAGGGTTTGCCCCGGGAGGGGCCGGGCTAAGTTGGAAGTGGGGCGGGGCGAGAGAATTTTTGGGTGGGCGTCCGTGCATTCTGGCCGGCGGCTTAAGTCCAGAGAACGTTGGGGAAGCGATTTATGAATTCGGTCCGGATGCGGTTGACGTAAGCACAGGCGTGGAGTCGGAACCCGGACGGAAGGATGTCGGTAAGGTGCGCGCTTTTATAGATGCGGTGCGGGGTGCGAAATTGAAATCCCCCCTTTTTAACGAGAGGATATTCAAATGAAGTTGGCTGAAGAACGTTTGGGGTCTGTTCCACTTAACGCAAAGGGCGGACCAGGTGAAAGCGCTGGCGAAATATTGGCTGCTCAACCGGATGCGGCCGGGCATTTCGGTCCCTACGGAGGGCGCTATGTGGCTGAAACGCTTATGCCTGCATTGATCGATCTCGAGCGCGCCTACTTGTCAACGTGTTCCGACCCGGCTTTCAACGCTGAATTGAATCTCCTTTTGAAAGACTATGCCGGGCGGCCTACGCCACTTTTCAGGGCTTCCAGGCTCGACGCCAAGATCGGCGGGGCGCGTATTTACCTCAAGAGAGAGGACCTTGCCCATACCGGAGCACATAAGATCAACAATACGCTCGGGCAGGTCCTTCTGGCCAAATGGATGGGCAAGGACAAGGTGATCGCCGAGACCGGCGCAGGCCAGCATGGGGTTGCCACGGCAACGGTTGCGGCGCTCTTTGGCATGGAATGCAAGATTTTCATGGGTACGGAGGATATTTCGAGACAGGCCCCTAACGTGCTCAGAATGAAGTTGCTGGGCGCCGAAGTCGTGCCGGTTGACTCCGGGACCGGGACCCTGAAGGATGCGATGAATGAGGCCATGAGATATTGGGTCGGCTCCGTGCGGGACACATTCTACGTCATAGGCTCGGTTGCCGGACCGCATCCCTACCCTGTAATGGTTCGTGATTTCCAGCGGGTGATCGGCGACGAGGCGAAGAAGCAAATCATGGAACGCGAGGGAAGGATGCCTGACATGCTTGTGGCATGCGTGGGCGGGGGAAGCAACTCGATGGGTCTTTTTTATCCTTTTCTCGACGAACCGGTGGAAATGGTAGGGGTTGAAGCTGCCGGCAGCGGAATTCATACGGGAAAGCATGCGGCTACGCTCGGAGCTGGATCGGTTGGGGTTCTCCACGGTTCCAAATCCTACGTCTTGCAGGATGAAAACGGACAGATCAAAGAGGCGTACTCGATATCCGCGGGTCTTGACTACCCGGGCGTGGGACCGGAGCATTCCATGCTAAAGGACATGGGCCGTGTACGCTATGAGAGTGTCTTGGATGAAGAGGCGCTTCGCGCATTTCACCTGCTGAGCTCGATCGAAGGAATCATCCCTGCGCTCGAAAGCGCTCACGCGGTTGCCTGTGCCATTGAAAAGGCTGCTAGCCTGCCAAAGGAAAAGATTATCTTAGTTAATCTATCGGGGCGTGGCGACAAGGACCTGGGGATCGTATCGGCTTTCGGGCGCGCAGTCCCCGATGCAAAGGATAAACTTTCATGAGCAGGATAAAGGAAACATTTGGCAAACTGCGGGCGAGAGGAGAAAAGGCCATGGTTGGCTTTATTACCGCCGGAGACCCGAATCCTCTCCAATCTCTCGAGATCGCAAGGCGGATGTGCGTCTCCGGACTGGACCTGCTGGAATTGGGCGTGCCTTTTTCCGACCCTACCGCCGACGGCCCGGTTATACAGCGCTCATCGGCTCGGGCGATCCGCGCCGGCGTGAACATGAGAAGAGTTTTCGAAATGGTCGGCGAGGTAAGAAAGTTCTGCACAACTCCCATCGTTCTCTTCAGCTATTACAATCCCATCCTGGCATATGGGGCCGAAGCATTTTACAGGGACGCCGTTTCTTCAGGAGCTGACGGGACGTTGGTGGTAGACCTGCCGCCTGAAGAATCGGATGAGCTGACCGGAGTCTGGGGGAACGGGCTCGATTTTATTCGGCTCGTAGCTCCCACCACCTCGCCGGAGCGCATGGCGCGCATAGCCTCGAATGCTTCAGGATTCATTTACCTGGTTTCTATGACAGGCATCACCGGCAGCGGCGGGTTGAACCGCGAAGAAACAGCACTCGTGGCGCGCGACTTAAAAGAGGTCTGCCATGGTTTGCCGATTTGCATCGGATTCGGGATTTCCACTCCGGATGACGCGGCGCAAATGAGCGGTCTTGGGGACGGAATAGTCGTGGGAAGCGCTTTTGAAAGACTGATCGAAACTAATCTGGCGGAGAGCGACATAGCCGAAAAAGTGGGGAACTACGTTGCCAGGTTGAAGGAAGCCATTTCGCAGTAAAGAAAGAGTCGCGGCCGGGAAGCGCGGGTCAAACCGGCGCTTCCCGTGGGCACGTCAACTTTAAGTATTGTTCCAGATCTTCTGTGAGTATTTCAATCCGCTGTTAAAAACCATTATGCTTCTCGGATGGGTCCTTGCTTCTGCAAAGGAAGAAGGCCCTCTTCCGCCTTGCGCCCGTCGCCCGGTTTTACATCCAGGATCTGCTCCGAATTGACCGCAATTAGCGGAAAAATATTGTTGACATACCAATATTTGATATGTCAAATATAATGCCGTAGATAAGCGGCCCCAAGCAGAACTGAAAAGGAGGACGACTTATGCCGAACCCAAACCCTGAGTACATCCGTGAATTAATTGAAACCATGAATACATGCCCTTACTTCGAGCACATGTTTATGCGGCTTTCCGAGGTTGCGCTGGACAGAGCTGTGCTCGAAATGAAGACCGATCGGCGCCATGTCCAGGCGTTCGGTATTGTCCACGGGGGTGTGCTTGCTACGCTCATCGATGCGGCGACGTTCTTCGCTTGTTTCATGAGAATTCCCGAAGAAACCGGCATGGTGAATATAGATCTGAAACTGAATTATCTGAAAGCGGTCCAAGACGGATCATCGTTGACTGTGGAAGGCAGCGCCATCCATTCGGGCAACTCGATCAGTTATGCTGAAGCAACGGTATATAATGAGTTTCGGAAGCCGGTCGCACACGGCGCCTCCACCCTGTTGACGCTGCAAGGAAAAGGGATCAAATTGCGTTCTCCAAAGTTTTTCGATCAGTAATTCGGGGTTGTCCCAGTGCAAATTTAAACCTCGCAGACGTGCATTCAAAGGAATACAACCAACGGAAAGCTTATTATGTCGACGGATGACCGGCTGATTTTTCTTCTTTCTAAGGCCCATAACAAGCTCCAGAACTATATCAGGGGTCAACTTGCAACCGCCGGCGTGAAAATTAGCGCTGTACAGGCCGGGATTCTTTTTCTGCTCAAAGAAAGAGACGGTCGAACGATGACCGAGCTCAGCCAGATCCTCTCGACGGATAATTCTGCCATTACGGGTCTGGTGGACCGTCTGGAAAGGGCCGGGTTTATTTATCGCAGAATGCCGCCAAGTGACCGCCGTTCTTACCTTATTTGCATTACTCCGGATGGATTGGAAGAAATCAACAAGGCGCGGGAGATAATCAGGAGGGTGAATGAGGAGATTAAGGAGGGTTTCTCCGCAGTAGACATAGAATCATACAAGAAGGTCCTCAACGGCATTCTCGAGAAATTAGGCAAAAGCGGGCAGGGGTAAATGGCTTTAGGTGATTTCGATAGATCGGAATCCGCTTGAATCACACGACTTATAGATCGGGAGGAATGAGATGACGGAACTGGTGACGGTCAGCAAGGCTCAAGGCATTGCTTCTGTGTTGCTGAACAGGCCGGAGGCATTCAATGCATTCAATCTTGATATGATTGGTTCCTTTGCAGCGGACCTCATCACGCTTGCAATGGATCCATCCGTGCGGGTAATCATTATTTCCGGGAACGGGAAAGCCTTCTGTGCAGGCGGAGATCTCAGATGGACTCTTGCATTCCCTCAAGGGCCTCCCGCCGCATTTCACGAATTGGCGGCACGTTTTCATCAGGCCGTTTTGGAAATTCGGCGGATGCCCAAACCCGTCATAGCTGCAATCAACGGCATTGCGGCCGGAGCAGGCTTCTCAATAGCCTTGGCCTGTGATTTCAGAGTAATGGCTGGGTCTGCCATGCTACGGCAGGCATACACATCAAACGGCCTGTGCATCGATGGCGGTGGGTCCTTTACACTCCCAAGACTGGTCGGAATAGCAAGGGCAATGGAAATTATGGCATTTGACAGGCCGATCTCGGCGGAGCAGGCTTTGGCGTGGGGACTGGTAACCAAAATTGTACCCGATGAAGCGGTGATTGAGCAGGCAACGCTTATGGCCCGTGAGCTGGCGCAAGCCTCCAACCACGCTTTCGGGTGGTCAAAAAATCTGCTCACGGATTCCTTCAACAGCTCGTTTGAGGCTCATATTGAACGGGAGCGGACTGGTTTGTCCACTTGCGCCGATCATCCTGACGGGAGAGAAGGACTGAAGGCGTTTACAGAAAAACGTAAGCCCGTATTTTCCAGCTAAACCGGGAGAGACATTCCTATAGGAAAGGCCCTTGAATGAATACACTTCGGGAAGGAAAGCCTGACTCGGTCGGAGCCGTTCAACATGGTCTAAAGGATATCGGCTACATTTGCACGAAAGAGATCGCAACCGCTGTCTATCTTGCCAGCCATATGGCCAAGCCCATTCTGATCGAAGGACCCGCCGGCGTCGGCAAGACCGAACTGGCCAAAAGCGTGAGTCTTTTTATGAACCTGCCTCTCATTCGCCTGCAGTGCTACGAAGGTCTGGACGAATCGAAGGCGCTTTACGAGTGGAAATATGGGAAACAGCTTCTCTACACGCAGATGCTGAAAGAGCGGGTGGATAAGATCATCGTGAATGCCGAGGATCTGGACCAATCCATAAGAAGGTTGCATCAATACAACGATGTTTTCTTCTCACTCGACTTTCTCGAGCCGCGACCTCTCCTCAAGGCGCTTCAGCACGAGCAGGGCGCCGTACTTTTAATCGATGAAGTGGACAAATCCGATCAGGAGTTTGAGGCCTTCCTTCTGGAGGTGCTTTCCGACTTTCAGGTGACCATCCCGGAGTTGGGCACCATAACCGCAGTTTCAAAACCGCTGGTTTTTCTTACGAGCAACAACACCAGGGAACTCAGTGAAGCATTGAAGCGCAGATGCCTCTATCTTTTCATTGCTTATCCCGATTTCGAGCTCGAAAGAGAAATCATAAGAAGCCGCGTGCCCGGAATTTCGGAGAAGCTTGGGACTCAACTGGTCTCATTCATACAGCGGGTGAGGGTGCTGGATTTGAGAAAAGCTCCTTCTGTGAGCGAGACCATAGACTGGGCAAAAGTGTTGCTGCTCCTTCACATAGAAGAACTCACGCCGGAGGTCGTCAAAGAGAATCTCAACATTATTTTGAAATTTGAAGAGGACATCAGGGCCGTTAAAGAACGGGTTCACGAAATAATCGGAGGCTCCGGCCGGGGAAGTCTATAGTGGATCGTGTTTTGGAGAAGTTCATTTTATCTCTGCGACGATCGGGGGTGCGAGTGTCACCTTCCGAGAGCATGGATGCTCTCGGAGCAATTGAACTGCTCGGCTACGACGACAGAATGTCGGTGAAGAGCGCCTTGTCCGCCTCTCTGGCCAAATCGGAAATGGAGAGGAAAATATTCGATTTATGCTTTGAATCATTTTTTTCGCAAAATGCATTGATCAACAATCATGGTTCTGACGGGGTTTCTCCGCGGAAAGTGCCCGACCCGGATATTCTTGCTCAAGCAGCGCCTCTTTCCGGAATGTTACTTTCGGATGACTGGGCTGGAATTGCCGTTGCGATGCAGATGGCATTCGAGACTATAGATGTGGCATCTCTACGGTTCTTCACACAGAAAGGGCAAAATATCGCCAAAATTCTTCAGCGACTGAACTTTGAAGATATCGCCCGGGATGTCCAGCGCATGAGACAAGAGGGATCCGTGGGGAGTGCGGAATCAGCGGCGGCGCTCGAGGAAACCGCAAATGGACTATACAATTTCATAAAGCATTACGTTCAGAGACAACTCGCACTCCATGTTCCATCTACCGATGAGGAATATTACTCGCATCTGAAGCTCTCGGAAATCGATGAACGAGACTATCGGCGGATGCAACCAATCATAGCGAGGATGATTAAACAGTTGAACAGCCTTTACGCGCGCAGGCGTAACGCGGCCAAGGCAGGGGCCCTCGATTTCAAAAAAACCTTGAGAGTTAATCTGGCCAACCATGGAATTCTCTTTGACACCCGATGGAGAAAGAAAAAACCGGACAGGGCCGACGTTATCGCAATCTGCGATATCAGCAGGTCTGTGAGGAGCGTCACAAGATTTTTCCTCCTGTTTCTCTATAGCCTCACTGAGATCGTATCCAAAATAAAGACGTTCGTTTTTTGTTCAAACCTGGTAGAAGCAAGCCACATTTTTGAAACGTATCCTCTGGAAGAGGCAGTCTCGAGGATCGAAACCGGCAGCGGTCTGCCGATCCTGATGGGGCTGACCGATTACGGTCGGGCTTTTTCGGAATTCAAAGAACTTCATCTAAGCGGTATTTCTCGCAAGACTACCGTCTTCATCATTGGCGATGCCCGAAACAACTATGACAATCCCGGGGCCGACATTCTGGGTCTCATCCGGCTAAGGTGCAGGAAAATCGTCTGGCTTAACCCGGAAGACCCGCGGTTCTGGCAGACAGGGGATTCTGTGATGAAGAGCTATCTTCCCTACTGCCATGTTGCGCGAGAGTGTAATACGCTGGACCACCTTTTAAAGGTCTCTGCGCTTCTTTGCCGCGTTGCGCGTTGATAAGGAAGGAGTGAGAATTAAGAAGATATCGCCAACGAGACGGTAGATTTTTAGATATGCACGGCTGCCGGTGGATAATCGGTTGGGTTTCTGTTTCGTTCGAGTAGGGAGCAGGAAGCGGGAGCAAAACCGTCCGTCAGTTTGCTGCTCCCTGCTTCCTGCTAAGGGCTACGTCAATCCTTCTTCATCGCGCTCAGAACAATGCTGCTGATGTCCCTTATTTTCATGTCTTCTTTGTCCAGGTTCTTTACGCCGTCCATAAACATGGAACGGCAGTACGGGCAAGCAGTGCAGATGGTTTCAGCGCCGACCTCAAGGGCCATTTTCGAACGCGCTATGTTGATGCGTTCACCCTCGGATTCTTCCATCCACATTCCGCCGCCGCCAGCGCCACAGCAGAAGCTCAGCTGGCGGTGTTTGGCCATCTCGGTAGGCACCCTGCCGGTCGCTCTCCGTATAAGCTCGCGGGGCTGCTCATAAATTTCATTATACCTGCCTAAATAACAGGAGTCGTGCCACACGAGGTTGCCCAGATCCACCCTTTTTGCAAACTGGATCTTGCCCTGGTCGAGAAGGTTTTTGATGAACTCCGTGTGGTGATAGACTTCGTAATCGCCGCCGAACTGTTTGTACTCATGCTTTAAAGTATTGTAACAATGCGGACACACAGTGATGATCTTCTTCACATTATAGCCGCCGAAGATCTCCACATTGCCCTGCATCATGGCGGAGGAGAGGTATTCGTTGCCGAGGCGTCGAGCCGTTTCACCGCAGCACATTTCCTCCTGGCCAAGGATCGCGAAGTTCACGCCCGCAGCCTGGAGGATTTTCGAGGTATCCACGGCGATGGTCCTGTTCTCCTGGTCGATAGAGGCTGAACAACCAAGATAGAGGAGATACTCGGGGGCGTTGTCGCCGGCTTCGGCCATCGTAGGGATATCCAGGCCGGTTGCCCATTCGGCCCGCAAATGCTGCCCGATGCCCCACGGGTTAGAGTTCTTTTCCCAGTTGCGCATTACGAGCTGGACCTCCGAGCTCATCTTGGACTCGGTCAAGACAAGATAGCGCCTCATGTCCATAATCAGCTGCACGTGCTGAATCCACACAGGGCAAGCGGTCTGGCAGCCCTGGCAAGTAGTGCAATTCCAAATGAATTGCTCGCTGAAAACGTCGCCGATAAGGTTCTTATTGAGGATCTCGTACTTCTCCTTCATTTCCTCCAGTTTTTCGGCGGACATCTTGCCTTCCTTGAGAAGAACGGGCGCCCGCTCAAAGAGGTGTTCCTTCAGGTCGTGAACGAGACCCTTTGGTGTGAGCGACTTCTTGGTGTTGTAGGCCGGGCACTGTTCCTGGCAGCGACCGCATTCGGTGCATGCATAAGTGTCCAGGAGCTGTTTCCAGCTGAACTGCTCCACCGCATTCACCCCGAATGATTCAGCTTCTTCGTTTTCGAGGTCCATCTTGTTGATGACGCCCGTGGGGCCGAAATCGCGAAGGAAAATATTTGGAATGGCGCCCAGGAGGTGAAGGTGCTTAGAGCGGGGAATATAGTATATGAAGAAAAGAAGCGCCGAGAGATGAATAAACCACAAAACGGCGAATACCGCCTTGGCTCCCCCCGTTACCGCTCCTTCTTTCACCGCAGGCGTCAGACCGGTCAGAAGGTTTGAAATGGGCGCCCATGTGGCGCTGACTTCTCCGGCCTGAATTCTCATTGCGCACATGAAGTAGTAGCTTATGATCAGCGTGCTGATAAGGCCCAGGATGATGAGCGCGTCAATTTTCCCGGATAGAGGGCCTTCGAGTCGCACAGGCTTTATAACAAAGCGGCGGTAGAGAGAGATTGCGATGGCTATCAATACTCCAAGGCTTATTATGTCAACGATCAACCCGATTAAAGGAAATCCGGGCAGTTTCCAGAAGGAGACCTCCGGGAATACCGCGTTGATAAGGAATTCCAGGGTTGCCAGGGAGATCATTAGAAAGCCCCAAAAAATCACAAAGTGACCGACGCCTCCCAAAAACATCAGAACGCGTTTCTGCCCGAATACGAAGGTCAGCACACTTTGGATCCTGCCACCAGGGTTGTCGAACCGGGGTTTCGGGTCGGGAATACCCAGGAGCAGAGCTTCTACCAGGAACTTGGCTCGAGTTGCAAAAAGGTAGATGGCGCCGAGAAAAGCGAGTACGAATAGAATCCTGACAAGGATAAATTCGCTGGGAGTTAGGTATGAGTACATGATAAAACCATCCTCCTGTGTAGTATTTTGGTGCAAGTTACGGGAAGGATCCAGACAATGCCTGGAAGACGTGAAATATATCTCATATTGCACCTTGCCGATAACATACCCTCGATTGGCTGTCAAGCAGATGTTTTCAATGTTTTTTTCGGCGCTTCATTCCAAGAATAATTCGCGAACTATCGCCGTGCAGCGCAAAAATCGCTATAACGCACCGGGTTCGGCATTTCTCGTGTCCGCCGCTTCCGAGGAATCGGCAATTAAAGACGGCTGCTCGGGTATGGAGATCGACCGAATCGGATGAACCTTTCTTGAACAAATTTCTCAAATGTGTTTAGAATACGCAAATGTATTCTTGAAACGGCTCGGGCAATCGGGAAAAATGAAAACATTCGAAACCGATGCAATCGTTTTATGCACGCGCGACCATGGCGAGTCTGACCGCCTGGTGACTTTTCACTCCGCTGGTTTTGGTAGACTGCGCGGAATTGCCAAGGGCGCCAGGAGGAGCAAAAAAAGATTCGCAAATGTTTTCGAACCATGCAGTCTTGTGAGCCTCGAATGCCGGGAGAGGAATTCTTATATCTGGATTGAGGGGTGTAGACTTTTGGATCCCTATTTACCCATGCGCGCTGACATAGTGAAATGGGCATATGCGGCGCTTTTTTCTGAAATCGTTTTGGAAATGGTTCCTGAATGGGAACCGCACCCCGATCCTTTTCTTCTTCACAAGGAGACTCTTGACAGATTGGAGCGGGACAAGGACCCTCAAAACGTGTTATTATTGGCGCTGTTGCGGTTTCAGGCCTTGATGGGATATACGCCCGCCCTTGATGGGTGCGCGGTTTGCCGGCGCAAGATCAAAACGGGCCCAACATGGTTTTGGCAGCCTGCACACGGAAAGCTGGTTTGCGAAGACCACTTTTGCGCAAATACGGGCTATGTCGGGCTGGACTTGGGGACATTGGCTCTAATACACTATATGAGAAAGATTCCGCTTGAGAAGATCTGGCGACTTCGGATGCGCCGTGAGATGAAAGCACCCCTTTTGACGGGCCTTCTCGATTGGTTCTGCTATCATACCAGAAAACAAATTCAGAGTATTAAAGTGCTTGAACAGATAGATGGAAAAGAATGCGGAAGGCGGTGTATTTCGAAACTAATTGCCGATTCCGTCGAACCTGGAATATAAGCAGGGCGAACAATGGAGTGGATCAGTCAATTCGAGGGAATCGCTCACAGTTCGCCGTGGCTTGCAATTGTTCTTTCCTTTGCGGGAGGCGTTCTGGCAAGTTTTACCCCATGCACCTATCCCATGATGCCTATAACGGTCGCCTTTATTGGCGGGAAGGCGAACGGCAGCAGGAGAAGGGGTTTTCTGCTTTCAGTTTTTTACGTTATGGGCATGTCGTTAGTTTATTCGGCGTTGGCTGTTTTTGCCGCTCTCACCGGACAATTGTTCGGTGCTATTACAGCCAGTCCATGGACATATTTGATCGTCGGAAACATGTGTCTTTTTTTTGGACTCGTGATGCTCGAGGCTGTTCCTCTTGCGCCGCCGGGTTTTCTCAATAACTTAAAAGTTGCAGCCTTTTCCGGCCACGATGTGTTCACCAGTATGATACTGGGCGGGGCATCCGCTTTAGTGGTAAGTACGTGCACCACCCCGATTCTTGGCGTTCTTCTTGCCATGGTTGCGGCAAGGCACCAGGTATTTCTTGGAATTGGAATGCTTTTCGCGTTTTCAGTAGGGTTGGGAGCGCTGGTAATCGTAGTGGGTACTTTCACCGGACTGCTTGCTTCACTGCCGAGGTCCGGAAAATGGATGCTCCGTATCCAGAGGATCTTCGGCATCGTGATGATTCTTGTGGCAGAATATTTCCTGATAAAGATTGGAGAATTTTTGATATGAGGTATTTAGATAGCAAAAAGTGCACAGCGTTTTTATTTTTTACTGTCCTTTTATTAACGGCACTTGTCTGCCGGCCCGCCGGGGCGGTTGAGGAGAGCAAAGCGGCCACCGCTTTTGCCGCGCCCGATTTCGATCTGCAGGACTTGCAGGGATCTCACGTCACCCTCAGCCAGTTTAAAGGACAAAAACCGGTCCTTCTCTATTTCTGGGCCACTTGGTGCCCTCACTGCATGGCTGTGCGACCGGATGTGATCAAGCTGCGGAAGACGACCTCCAATGACGATGTGGAAATCATTGCGATCAATGTCGGCCAGGGAGACTCGCTTGCCAAGGTAAAGCGTTTCGAAGAAGCCGATCCGGCGCCCTATACTGTTTTATACGATACCGGCACCAAGGTTACCCGTTCCTACCAGGTCGAGGGGGTACCCCATTTCATTTTATTGGATAAAACCGGCGTGGTAAAATACAACGGCAGTGAGCTTCCGTCTAATCCAATGGCTCTCCTGAAGCAATGAAAGATGTACTGACAATCATCATGGCCGGGGGCAGGGGCACGCGGCTTATGCCGCTGACCGAGGACCGGTCGAAGCCTGCCGTTCGTTTCGGGGGCATATACCGGCTTATCGATATACCGCTGAGCAACTGTATCAACTCGCAGCTCTATAAGATCTTGATCTTTCCACAGTATAAATCACAGTCCCTGGTGGACCATCTCGACGAAGGTTGGAACATTTTTTCCACCGATCTCGGCCATTATTTGCGGGTAGTGGCTCCTCAGCAGAGAATGGGCGAGGAATGGTACCGTGGAACTGCAGACTCTGTGCGTCAGAACCTGTATTTGATAAAGCGTGAAATGCCCCGGCATGTGCTGATCCTGTCCGGGGATCATGTCTACAAGATGGACTATGCTGCTTTTCGGGATTATCACGAAAAAGTCCAGGCTGACGTAACGGTTGCTCTTCTGGAAGTTGACCGGGCGCAAGGCCATGAGTTCGGGATTGCCGACGTGGATGGCGATTTCAGGATACGCGCCTGGGAGGAAAAGCCGAAGGAACCGAAGCCCATGCCGGACGAACCGGAACGGTGTCTGGCTTCGATGGGCATCTATCTGTTCAGGACCGAAGTTATTCTCGAAGTGATCGAGAAGACGGACCACGCTGATTTCGGAGGCGACATAATCCCCAGAATCTTGGACAGATTGAGAGTCTGCGCTTATCCCTTCAGACGCATGAACAAGATTCGCGATTATATCCTCCAGGCGGATCCCGATGGGGTGAGAAGGTCTCATCTGGTGGAAGCTACGCGTGATTCTCAGTACTGGAGAGACGTCGGTACGCTTGATGCGTACTGGAACGCCAACATGGATTTGACCGGAATAGATCCCTTTTTCAATCTCTATGGGCGCCTCTGGCCTGTAAGGACCCGTCCACACCAATATCCGCCGGCCAAGTTCGTTTTCAACCTGCCCGAGGACAGCGAACCCAGGACAGGGACAGCGGTGGATTCACTGGTCTCGCCGGGCTGCATAATCAGCGGAGGGACCGTAAGAAGTTCTGTGCTTTCCTGCGACGTTACGGTCCGCAGTTGGGCCCAGGTTGATGAGTCCGTTATTATGGACCACGTGGAAGTTGGACGTCACAGCAAAATTAAAAAGGCGATCATAGACAAAGATAACGTTATTCCTGCCTACACTGAAATCGGGATAAACCCGCAGGCCGACCGGGACAAATTCACGGTTACTCCTCGGGGAATAGTAGTTGTGCCCAAAGGATATTTCAAACCTCAGTGAGCGATGGGCACAAACCGCCCTAAGACTGGGCGGCCCACCTGGCCATCAGCTCAGGTTCCCTTTCGATGTATTTTTTCATCTCTTCGCCGGGCAGGGGACGGCTGAATATATAGCCTTGCACCTGGTCGCATCCATGGCAGCGCATAAATTCAAGTTGATCCTCAGTTTCAACCCCTTCAGCGATAACTTCGAGGTTAAGGCTGTGCGCCATTGCAATAATTGCAGCCGCGATCGCCTCGTTGTCCCGGTCCCCCGGAATGTCGCGAATAAAAGAGCGATCTATCTTGAGTATGTCGAGCGGAAAACGCTTGAGATAGGCTAGAGATGAATAGCCGGTGCCGAAATCGTCGATTGCGACCCGCAGTCCCATTTGTTTGAGTTCGCGCAGTATGGCCGAAGAGGTTTCCATGTTCTTCATAATTGCGCTTTCGGTGAGTTCAATCTCGAGCCAACTGGAGTCAAGGCCTGACATTTTCAGGACGCGTTCTATGGTCTCGACCAGGCTCTTGGGTCTGAACTGAATGCTCGATATGTTGACGGAAACACGTCTGGGAGGCATTCCCATTTCTTGCAGGGTCTTGTTATAAGTGCATGCAGCGCCTAGTATCCATTCACCTATCGGCACAATAAGGCCGATTTCTTCTGCGAGCGGGATAAAATCGCCGGGAGGTACAAGTCCCTTTTCAGGGTGCTCCCACCGAAGCAGGGCTTCCATCCCGACAATCTTGCCCGAATCTATATTGATCTGGGGCTGATAGTAGACGAGGAACTCCTCTCGATCCAGCGCCTTCCTTAGAGCATTTTCAAGCAAAAGCCTCTCAAACGACGAAGCGTTCATCGTCTCCGAGTAGAACTGATAATTATTCCTTCCCTGTTCTTTGGCGTTGTACATCGCGGCGTCCGCGTTTTTCAACAGCGTATCGGGGTCCTCGCCATCCATGGGGTAGACCGTGATCCCGATGCTGCCGGTGACGAATATCTCGTGGCCCGCTACAATGAGAGGTCTGGATAAAGAGTCCAGGATGCGTTTTGCCACCTTTGCCGAGTCCTGGACATGCTCCATTTCCGGCAGCAATATGGTGAACTCGTCTCCGCCCAGCCGCGAAACGCTGTCTGAAACTTCCGACTCAACGTTGCGGGCGGATATATCACTTTTGCGGATGCCTTCCTTTATCCGTTCTGCGACGCTTTGAAGCAACAGGTCTCCCACTTTATAGCCAAAGGTGTCGTTTATACGTTTGAATCTGTCCAGATCGAGAAAAAGGGTCGCAACATGACGGTTGTGACGCTGGGCTTGAGCAAGCGCAAGGGCCAGATGTTCCTTGAAAGAGTTCCGGTTGAGCAGTCCCGTAAGGATATCGTGATAAGCCAGGCGGAAGATCCGCTCCTCGTTCCTCTTGCGGTCTGTAATGTCGCGGACTATGGCCACGGCGTCTTCTTTACCGCTGCGCACAATTCGCCACTCATAGTACCGGCATTCTTCACCTACCTGGAGGGTGTGTTCAAAAAATTGCATCCCACCTACAGTGAGCGCCAGTTGCAAGTTCTGCACAATCGGCAGGGAGACCTCGTCGGTAAATACTTCGGTGATTCGTCTGGATAACAGTCCTGCAGCGGGAAAAAACCGGTCCAAGCCACCCGATTCTTTCATCTCAAGGATATGCCCTTCCTTTGACAAGCGGAGTAAGAGATCCGGCATGGCGTCAATGAGCGCCCGGTTTTTCATCTCGCTTTTTCTGAGATCGTCGCTCACAAGCGTCGACCGCCATATATAACGCAGACGATGGCTGAAGATGGTCCAATTTATCGGTTTAGTGATAAAATCTGTGGCGCCCGCATCATAGGCGCGATTGATGGAGTCGATATCGTCAAGACCGGTCATCATGAGTATCGGGATGTGCCTGCCTTCTTCCGATCTGCCTCTTATCTTCGCGCAAACCGAAAAGCCATCCATCTCGGGCATGACTACGTCAAGCAGCACTATGCTCGGTTTGAACCTTTCAAAGGCCGACAAGGCCTCTATTCCATTCTCGGCCTCTTCGACAATGAAGCCTGATTGCCGCAGCAAAGAGCTCGTGATAAGCCGGGCTCCACGGTCATCGTCTACGACGAGGGCAATCAACCCATCGACACGGCTAAGATCATCCATCAAGGAACCTCTCGCGCCTCACGCTCAAGTGCTTCTTTAACCCTCCCATACTCCGAACGGATGCGTAAGATCAGCGCGTCCAGGCCCTCAATAGAATTTCCACGCGCAACACTCTCAACCTGCCTGCACAGCGCGCCAAAAGCGCATGCTCCAACGCCGGCGCTGGTCGATTTGAGCGAATGCGCCGCCAAGGCCATACCCTCCGCATCACCCGCGTCGAAAGCCGCGATTAATCTGTCGAGCAATATCGGAGAATCATTCAAGTAAATCTCAATGATCGCAGCAAGCATTACGGGTCCTTGAGGTCCCAACGACCTTATGCTCTCCAGCGGACTGCGGTCGAGGTAATTTGCGGTCTCACTTTTCGATGGCGCCGAATTTAACTGAACTTCTTCGGGTTTGCCTGCCGAACCGAATGCGGAGGTTCCGGGGCGCCACTTCTCGATCATGTTAAAAAGATCCTGCATCCGGAAAGGTTTGCCCAAATAATCGTCCATCCCTGCTGCGAGACAGCGATGGCGGTCTTCATCTGCGGCATTGGCAGTAAGCGCTACGATGACAGCCTTGGGCGCCTCCAGCCGATTCTCACGCTCCCTGACCGAACGGGTGGCTTCGAAACCATCCATTAGAGGCATCTGGCAATCCATAAAAATAATATCGTAGTCGGCGGACTTGACCCGATCGAGCACTTCCAGGCCGTTGGAAGCCACATCTACATAAGCCCCGAAAGACTCGATCATAGTGCGACCGACCTCCTGGTTCATAAGATTGTCTTCAACCAAAAGCACGCGGCAATTGCTCATCGTCATTTTCCTGTGAAATGCGATTGTCTGCGATTCACGCGAAATTCTTTTCGTGCCAAATAAAAGATCGGAATCAGTCGAAAAATCTTAAACTTTTCTCTGCGCCCTGATGCCTTGCCGCTGCGGACCAGCAATTTGCAATTTGTCAAAAAACCGCGCTCGGCAAGGCCTGCCGAGGCGATCTTCGAATGCCTGAGGCTACTGTCGTAGAAATTAGTTTTCCTGTTGATGCGATTATCGATGCCCCCATGTAATGGTAATTCAAGGAGGCGCCGGCAAGATTTGGCGCATGACCACAGGGCGTGAATTATAGCTGCAACCGCAGGAAACGGCTTGGCAGGCAGGCCAAAGTCGACTTTCAGAAGTTTGAAAGGTCTATCTTGAAAGATCTTCGGACCGGCAGGGATACGAAACCCCTGCCTGTCAGGGCAACCCCCCGATCACAGCGCAGCGTTGAAATCAGGGTCGCGGATCTGGCCGCAAGTTGAAAGAACCGAGGGCTTCATACCTAAGATCTGCGATATATAGACCGGGCATGATTTACCACCAATAAGGGCGATAGTAAG
>Ga0326728_10005995_pt1 | contig 33336 bp, 17 predicted proteins | sample MB3enrmetagenome_FD_207602 | JGI IMG/M metagenome (GOLD analysis project Ga0326728, IMG submission 207602) | Lab enriched peat soil microbial communities from McLean, Ithaca, NY, United States - MB31MN | ecosystem: Environmental > Terrestrial > Soil > Wetlands > Peat | place: USA: New York... | reverse complement strand
GGCCGCAATCCCCAGACCGGCGAGGCCATCAAGATTCCGGCCAAGACGGTGGTGAAATTCCGCCTGGCGAAAGCGTTCAAGGACGCCGTCGTGCCTCCTAAGAAGAAGTAGCTAGGTGAAGTCGATCCAACATCAGCCAGTCCGACCCCGCCTGCGGGCAGTCTGGTAGGCGGGTTATCCTGTGTCGTCGTGCTCCTGGAGACGCATGGGCGCCGCCTCGAGAGGGCACCGAAAAGCCGTTGCCCCGCTACGGGCCCTGGGAAGAAGGATGCTGTTGAGAGTCAGACCACAGCGCTACAAATGTCCCCATTGCAAGTGGGACTTCGCCTACAGAAAGAAGAGGTGTTGTCCCGGTTGCGGGACGCTTCTCCTGATCGCCTCCGACATGCTCTCCGACACCGAGCTCACCGAGCTCCGGAGTTTTTGGATGTGGGAACCTTTGAAGGAAAGATGGGACTACATCCATGATTGGGAGGAGCACAAGCGTGAAGCGATGCAAAGGTTCCAGGAGTACTCGAAGGCGCGAATCTGTGGCCTGGCGGAAAACGAACAGACGCGCCAACCACTGACGAAGTGGATCCAGTGACGCTCTGCGGCTAATCTGCGTCCACGATGCCCAGCATGAAGCGAGGGACTGCAAGGGGGCTAAGCGAGATCTTACCGTTTGTTAAGATCCCTCTCGTAGCGAATGCGCATCCACTCCAGGTCGACCCTGGGATCGGCTTTCTCCGCACTTTGGAGGGCTTCAGCTTTGTCAGCGGCTAGCCCTTGCCAGACCATCCACTCGTGGGCTCCCGGCCGGTCTGCTTGTTCGAGTAATTTGGGATTTTTGAAGATCCTCTCAGCTTGAAGTTGCCACTTACTCCAATTATACGGCTGCACAAACCCATTCTGCTCAAACGTCTTCATTAGATTCCAGACTATAGGGTCGTATTCCACATCGAGTGGCTCCCGTCCAGGTTTCGAGATCTGATTGGGTGGTAAGGATTCGATCTTTTGCAGAAAGGCAACAGCATTTTCGATGTTGCGTGGAGTGATGGGCTGAAAAGCATTGGCTCTCTCATTCATGGTTTCACTACAATGGTTAAAGTATTTTGGGAACGCTCTCAGAAGAGATCACCATCGGCTCGGCGTCGGCAAGGCGGCGAATTGTGCCGAAGCCGAGCGACTCCTCATCCCATTTCACGCCGTGGACGGGCACGGTTGCTTTCGGGCGAATGGCCGCGGCGAAAGCGCGCAGGTCGGCCGGAGAGGCATGGCCGCTCGTGTGGATGTAGGCGATCTCGGCACCACCCGTCCGGCACCAGTCCAGAACCTCAGCGACATCCGGCTCCGACAGGTAGCCGCGCCACATCGAGAAGTTGAAGGCGTCATCGGCCGTGGGAACAACACCGCCGCGCTGATAGTCGGCGATCAAGCCACGGCGCAGCATGATGACGCTACGGCCCCGCATGAGGTGCCTCGCAGCCAAGCCATGAGGCGCCATCCTCGCGACGAACTCCCCGCGGCTCTGTTTGCGGTAATAGCTGCCAAGCCCCCTCGTCACGACGACCTTCAGGTTCGGGAAGCCTGGGCGCGGCACACGGGTAACCGTTGCTTTGGTGGGGGCCGAGCAATCTACCCACTGGGGGCAGTCTGTCCGCTTATTCCCATCTCCGACAGACGGCCGCCGGTCCTTTCGTTCTCACTATTCGTTGAACTTCGCTCGCGTGGAGGTTTGGGGTAGTGGCCACTGATTCGCCCGATCAGTGTCAGATGCCTCGTCGGATTCTTCTTTTCTTACGTTTCCCGTGAGATCTGTGTGCAGCATGTGTGCAGTGCATCAGTACGGACCGATCCAACCTCTGTCAGGTTGTGGTCGAGCGTGCAGGTCTGCAGAGGAGGTCGCCATAACTTGCGACACCATGGACCGCGGGCGGCCTTCGAAGAGAGTGATCTTGGTCGGCCGGGCATAATTTATAAACCGCTCAAAGAAGGCGGTCGTGTGTTTCACAATTTCCACCCCGCCTTAATCTTTTCCAGCACGCTATTCGCAAGGGACAGATCACCCTCTCCCTTTGACTTCACAGTGATCCTAACTTCGATCTGGGGATCCAGGCCGGCCAGCGGTTTTGTCAGGGTATGGATTTGGTCTGCGAGATCCTGAATTTCCCCAAAATTTAATACAGCAAGACTCGAGGCGCGGCGGCCAGCTGGCGTCTGTGTTGGTGGGGGCTCGGGTGGTTTCGGTGCCGCGCTCCGAATCGTTAACTCAGTGCTGCCATCATTCTGCAGTGAAATTATCGGACCGCTTCCGCTTACCCGGTGAATGAAACCTTGTCCTAGCGCTGCGTTCAAACTATCCAGGAAGAGCTTTGGTGGCCATGGACGGCCGCGCGTAGCCTTCAACTCTGTGTAAATTGAGGATACGGTAGTCTTTGGTTCCCCTTCCTTAGTCCACGCGTTCGGTAAAACTGACGGAAGAAGATCAATCGCGGCCAATTGCGCAGGCGGTCCGAACAGGAGAGCGTCGGCGTCCATTTGTAGTTCAGTGGGAGCCTCCCCGAACACGCTGTCGTTTCCGAACACCAGCCAAAGGCCGCCGTCATGAATGGCTTTCGACACGGCCTTCTTCACGATGGTGTAATCCACCTTTGGGATCGGCCGCGCCTCGGGAGGATACCCGGGCTGGGTCTCCTCTTCATAATTGTGAGTGCCATCAAACCAAGTGAACAGATCGGATAGTTTGACACCATCGTCTGCTTTAGGCCACAAACCAGAGAGTGCAGATGGCAAGATGGCGGCCGAACTGAGCGCGTTCAGTGTCGCCTGTCCGGGCAGCCACGCTTCAGCGTTTTTACCCCAATCCATTACATCAATCCCAGAGCGCCAGAACCACGCCTCGGACAGGTCCGAGCGGACACACCGAACCGCCAAGACGCCGCGCCGGACCGCATCTTCGATCGTGTTCAGAACAGTCTTGCCACTGAGGAGCTTCGGCAGTCGCGGATCGCGCCCAAATTGTTGATACAAGTCGGCGACGCGGATATGCGAATCGGATGTTGGCCATACGGGGTAGAGACCGTTCGGCATGATTGCTTCCGCGTCAATCTTCTCGCGAAAGAGTCGCAATGCCGACTCCTGCAGGAGAGTGGCAAAGAGGGACTGGGCGCCAAGGGTAATTCTCTTGGCCTGGATGGACCCATCTTTTTCAAGATACAAAATTAGCTCGTATGCATTCTTGACGGCGGTTTGGGCAGCCTTCAGCGTGTCGCGCTTTTTGTCCCTTACGGTCTTCTGCTGGAAGTTGTCCAGCTCCTGGAACTGGCTCGAACTTTCGATCTCCTCCCATGCAAGCCACTCTGCGATCTGTTGTTCCGCTTGATGCAGTCCCGTCACACTGGGCGTGGCAACAAGGACAATATTCTGGTACGTCCGCACATCGCTTTGGGAAGAGTGCGTACGAAGGAACTCCTGGGCCTTCGCAAGTGGCGGGTCGCCGACGACACCAGCGTAGTCAGCGCCCAACACAACCAATCGAAATTGGCCGTCGTCATCGACGTCAGCAGGTGTATCCGGGAGCTTGTGCGGCTTGATACCTTCTTCGACCGCGCCTTCATAAAGGGGGGCGCACTTTGTTTTCGCCAGATCGTCGAACCGGCTCTTTGCGTGCTTCAGCACACGCTTTTTGTAAGAGTCGTGGAGTTGGTTCAGATTCGGTTTTGGTCCGAGCCTCCAATACTTCGGAACACCCGTGCCGGCCTCCGTCGAATCACACTCTTCCAGATACCAGGAGGCTTTTGACCAGGCGATTAGCCCGTTGTTTAGGACCGCCGGCATTTCACAAGCTGCAGCAAGGAGCCATCGAAGATCCGACAGGTCAGCTTGTTCGCCGATTGGCTGCGAGAAGACGAACGCAGCCACGCACGCGGCCTCGATCTCACGCCCTGTGAGGGTGGCGGCATCTGCTTTCTGGGCTTCGAGCGAGCGCGGCAGCTCAGTTTTGAGGTTCGAAGGCCACTGTGGGTTCTTAAGACGGTCGGAGTCCTTCGCAGCCTCTGCCAACTTGAGGAGCGCTTCACTCAGACCATCCTTGCCTGGCGCCTCGAGGAACACCTGCGGCCCAATCAATGGTGATTCGTCCCATTTCTCCGCATCGCGCAACGCCATGGCAAAGGTCTGCAAGACTCCGCGCGTGCGCTGGAACTGGTCAAGGTCGGTCCACTTACCGAAAAAACGATCCAAGAGGTCCGGGTGGAACGGATACGCCGTTTTCAGCCGGTCGATCGAATCCGGTTGCTTGGCGCGGACGCCATCGACGGCTTTCATTCGCGGCCAGAAGGCGACAATGTGTTTCTCGCGATCTGCAGGGTTCTCCGGGAACTTAGCGAACAGCCGCCGCCGGAGTAGTTCGGCAAGGTCGTCCTTTTCGACGGGAGATTGGAGCGATGCCTGGCGGTTCAGGCCATTGTTACAGGCATTGAGGATCGCTTTCCCAACCTCATCATTTTTCTGCGGGTCCGTTGCCAGCAGCGAAACAACGAGGCAAGACCGCGAGGAGGACTCCGTCGCCTGCGAAAGACGCTGGAAAAAATTTTTGAACCGGTCATACCAAACCGTGCCACGGTCCTGCTTTTGGCCCGTTGAATCCGGCGATGCCGCGTCGTGTGCCCACATCAGGAATTCATCGATGAGAATGAGCGCTCCGCAGCCCGAAGCTTCAACCTCGCTCAAAATCTGGGTCCAAAGCGTGTCTGCTGGTGGCGTATCGAAATCCGCCTTGGATTCATCGCGCGCTAGAATATCCAACCCCTTTTGACCGAGAAGCTGCCAGGCAATGAGATTCCAAGGCATGCGGAAGCTGCGTTTCTCTCCTGTAGGAGACACAACTTCGCAGCCCTTTACCCAATCCACTTTGTCGAAAGACACGGCGGCGACTCTGGCGATCGGCGGTTCGGAAAGTTGGGCGTCATTCAGAATCGTGCCCACTGACGTCTCGCTCTTCGGCAACTTCGCGCCGAGCGTCGTGAGGTAGTAAAGCGTGGTGAGAGTGTGCGATTTGCCTCCTCCGAATGTCTGGGCGACGTTGATCACGGCCTCACCGCCCGACGCCTTGGCGAGCCTCCGAAGCACTACCTTGCAGAACTGTCGGAGGTTCTGGGTCGCATAGGTCGTGCTGAAGAATTGTTCGGGATCGCAATAGAAAGGCATGTCGCCGGGCCATCCGTTGATGACCTTGTAGAGGTCCACGGCGAAGTCGCTGGCAGTCAGTTTTCGATCCCGGATCTCCGGGCGAAGATCACAAGTGGCCTTCCACGGCTGAATCACTGATTGTTTGCTCATATCGACGATTCCTCTCTACCGTGCCCTAATTGATCTGCACCTGGCCCACGTCTTCCAGTGAATCAAACAACGGCACTTCCTTCATTTCATTCTCGACGATGATCGTCTTTCTATTCATGCGGAGCTGCGTCGCAAGAGCCTCGACCAATCTGCGCTCACCGTCTTGCTTGTCGCGAACCGCGAGCTCGCGGACCGCCTGAAGCAGGGGTTTGAAGGCTCTGTCGTTCGAGAGGCCCCATGCCTCGAAGAGCTGCTGGACCTCCACCGTTCGATTCTGCTGAAACAGGAACATTAAGCGGTGGAGCTTGTCGATCAAGGGGGCGGGATTGCCTGCCTTATGTTCGCCGAGGCCCTCCGCGGACGCTCGCTCTTGCCAGGCCAGTAGACGATACTCATTGCCTTTGCCCTCAGGCGATTCTTCCGTAGTGTCCTCGACATCGTCTTCATCCTTGCGTGGACGGCCCTTCTTCTGCTTACCGCCTTGTTCGAGAATGTTCCAGACCACTTTCAGCTCAGTCTCATTCTTTCCGCACGCGTTTGCGAACAGAATGCATGCCCCGGCAGGCGTGGGTTCCAAACTAAAATATGCCCGATGGAGAAGATAGTACTGGGTAACGGAATCGATTTCGAGGCTTTCGCCTCGTCCTTGCGTGTCCTTTTGGACATCGCGGAATCCCGGAAGCTCCCCTAGGCTGAAATGCAGCACCAGCTTTCTTACTTCGCCCAGAAACTCTTCCACCTTCATCACACCGCCGCCGGTCTTCTTGACGTAAGGATGGGCGCTGTATGCCTCCAGGGCGGGTCCGAGAGCCGCCCAAATGAAGTCTGGGCCTTGGATGCCAAGGTCAAAACAATATTGGAGAATATTGGATCCTCCGAGCGGCTCTCGCGGATCAAACAGAATCGTTTTCATCTTATCTATTACCTGCTCTTGCCATCCAGCCTGGACCGCCTTGTCACGCTTCCGGCAGACTATCCAGACGGAAGAGGACAGTGCGGCCGAACTCACACCTCGAGTGCGATTGGGCATTTCAGTTTGAATGGGCCAGCTGGCATCGACTACAAAGCCTGCCCGAATCACAGCCGAAACGAGAGCCTCCCATGCTTGTGACTGCTTGTTGGCAAAGACGATAACGAAACGTCCGTTAGTGCTCAACCTATCAGAGCACGCGCGGAATGCTCTGAACATGCCGTCTTCATAAGCGAGCCTCGATTTAACGTTGTCGCCCGAGAACCGACTTGAGTCGTCGATCAACTCGCCGTCATTAGCTGAATGATCCCACTTTGGCGCAAGCGGCTGACTAAATACAGTGTCAATCTCAGGTGATAGACCGCGGAGATTTCGTCGAAGCCAAACATAGAAGAAGTCCATTAAGTCTGAATAGGGAATTGCATCATAGTAAGGAGGATCAGTAAGAATCAGATCAAATTCAGAATCGCCAGCCGAGATCGCGGACTGAGCCAATATCGATGGCGAGGGTGCTTTGTGAGTTGCTTGTTCGGCATGCTGAAGAACTCTCGCGACCCAGTCTAGGCAGCCAGAATAGTTCCCAGAGGAATTCGAGAGAGGATTCAGCTCGGCGATGTCCCACATCATTGGCAAGGCGAAGCGAACAAAGACATGGCTCATTTTTTCGCCAGTTATATGCCACGTGCACAGAGCTGCGATGTAGTCAGCGAGCTTGTCACAAGTCAAGGCGAGCGCGGCGGTCACGGCTTCGACCCAATCGGCGGAATAACCCATTTGACGCATTAGGACAGATGCCGCTCTTGTGTGTTTTGTGAATGTGCCCAATGCAAGCAGCTGACGAGGTGTAAACAATTTCTGCCACGTATCTAGACCAAACAGCGGCGCGGTGAAGGCTGAGCCCCCACCTTTGCGGCTGCTGCCTGTGGCAATGGGCTCGGAAGGCATGCCAAACGGGATTTGAGCAAAGACCTCCTCCAAATCCTCCACGGAGACGTCCGCCGTTTTGATCTCGTGGTCGGTTGGTAGTCGGTATGTTTTGGTAGTGCGCTTCGTCCCGGGCTTTACCGCCTCAACAACCACGGCGGTCATCTGCATTCCAACCAGCCCTTGTTGGGCTTGTCGTCGAAGATCTTCCATTGTGAGAGCAATCATGCCGGGACGACCACTGATCGGGCTCCACACGCCAGATTGGTTCTTTGTGCCTGACTTGATGAATTCGAGAAAGCTTTCGGAAGTAACTTCCCATCGTCGCAGGATCGGATTGTCATCAATGATCCTCTGCGGATTTATGAGATCCGCTTCCGACAATATCTTGAAATACACTCCAGACGAATCTTGTTTCGGCAAGGGTAGCAAAGCGGACCGGCGTCCGCGCTTTTTGCAGAGCCAAAACGTTTTTAGTAATGGTATGACGCCAGACGTGGCCTTATCCCGAGCTGTGCGCGCCCAAAAATACGCAACCGTTGGCTCGTCCTTAACCGTTGGATAACGGTATGTTAGTTCCGCTGCGGCGCGCTCCTGAACCCATCTACCCCATGCTCTGACTTGCCAGGAGAGGTTGCCTGGAGGCATGTCGATCAACTGGCGTTGAGTCGGATCAGAAAAGTGTGCCCTCTGGTGAGGGCGCCTTTTCTTGGATTTGCCAAGAGAGAAGTCATCGAGGAAGTCAGGCCATTCCTTCACGAAATCCGGCAGAGCGATCTTTTGCCCTGCGAACCTGTTGGGGTAGTCCAGAGTATTCTTTAAGATGAACCAAGCGACAGGGTTGAGATCCGATGCTGTGACTTCTGCACCCAAGCGCATAGCTTCAAGCGGAATTGCGCCACCACCTGCGAAGGGATCGAGTATTCTGGGTGCTCTGCCTCCAAAGTGCGTTCGTATCTCCAACGCAAGCTCAGCGAGGGCTTCGGAGTCTTCCTGGCCCCACGCCAATACACCGCCTTCCACTACCAACTTATCTTCAATTACGGTATTGCCATCATCGTCGGCTTCCTCGACGGTCTTGGTGACCACCGACCCGCCGATCTTGTCGAGCAAGGCTTTCCGTTTCTCTGGGGTGCCGGGGTCTTGCAGAAGAGTGGCCAATAGGGCCGCGCGACAAGCAGCAAGCGGCCGACGTGCGGGCCAAATGTGCAGTGTCGAAACATGCCCGTGCCTGACGTTCTTCTCATGAACGCTGGCGATCGACGCCTGTTTCAAAGGAAACGCAACCTCAATGAGCCTTGGATTCTCGTTCATACTGTTGTGCCATCTCCCCCAAATAGCCCGAGCTGGGCCGGGCGCGGTGTCGGTATACTCATTCGGGTTCCGCCTCCCTGATCACTTCGCCTATGTTAATGGTGAACGACTGCCTCGTCTTGAACGCCAGCCGGATTGGGTCCCGGACACGGAATAACTTGGGATCGCTGGCGCAGTCTGCGACCACGTAGAGCCAGTATTTGTCACGCACGTTCGCAGCCGTAGGCCACTCGTTGTCAGTCAGCTGAACCGGCCCACGCCCAGCCCGACCCTTGACTTCGATCACAACCTTGTCACCGTTGGCCCGATGGCTTTCGAGATCATAGCCGCGAGCGAGATGAGGTGATGAAACATCGAATACACGAGCCTGGTAGTGATCGATCTCGAAATTCCTGGCTATCCGCATGGCAATTGCTTCTATGTCTTTGTCGAAAGCCTCACGCGCTTCCGGTGTCGGATCCGGCACTACGACGGCAAAGGCAATGCGCTCCAGCTTGACAACGTCCACCAGGTCCGGACGCTTCTGCTCATACAGCAGGGCTTCCGCTTTCTCAGCATCCAGGACCGCCTGCTGTTTCTTCACTTCCTCCAGCTCCGCAGCCAGCTCTTTTTCGCCTAACCGGACTCGGCGCGCCAACTCGCTGCGCTTCTCTGCCAGTTCGCCACCCTGGAAATCGAACCCACGAAGAAGATCATCCATCAAGCCTTCGGATTGCGCCCTCATTGCCGAGCGGAGTTGCTGTAGATACGTGGTCTCCGCCAGCATCCGGGCATATGAGTCAGCGCGAGCCGCGCTCTCCTCCGGATTCAATAGTAGGTTGCCAGCTTTCCAGAGCAGCGATTTCGGCGCTGGCTGGAGAGCGAGCAGGTGATTCGGTGCCCCCACCGAGAATTGCCCGGACTCGTCCCATCGAATGCCTATCAACCGCCGGTCGAATCCACTTGTCTTCCCAGTCCGTCCATCGGCGAAGGCAGGTTCTCCGAGCTGGCAGACATAGACACCAAAGAAATACGGGCAGTCCGCCGCGGGATCACAGAAAACCGCGCCGCGCTGAACATCGCCCTGGAACTTTCGTTTGGCTTGTTCACACAGAGCGTCGAAGATGATGTCGCCGGGACGCAGAAAGCAAACCCGGCTGCTATCAATACCGGGAATCACGGAGTCCCGGCGAACGGTGAGGAACTCCGGAAGACCGTTAGGGAAACGTGGGCTGAGGTTGCGCAGCCACGCGCCGTCCTCGCCCGAAGGTGCGAACCGCGCTGATTCGGTTATGTCACCCTCGATCTGTATTCCAAGTTTGGGGGCTGCCTTGTCGACAAAATTCTGGATGTATGCAGGCAACAGTCGACTAAACCGTTCGATTTCGATCTCGCTGTTCAATTGGCCGAGTCGTTTGGCAACATCGCCGTAGGTCGAAGCCGTCTTGCGCTGTTCCTCAACGGCCACTCGAAGTCGCTGCGTGGCGAAAAGCGAGTCGAATTTCTTCTGCGCAGAATACGGCGCCGTCTCGAACAACGCGTCTCTCATAAGGTCGCGGAGGGAAACTTCCGCAAGTTGCTGCCCGATGACGTCGAAGACCTTGTCGCTACAAAGATCCTTTCGTGCCTCATCGAGTTTGTTGAGCAATGTTGTCAGAACATCGCCCTCACGAGTACCCTCTGCGACCATGTTGAAAATGCGGACTTCAGCATGCCGTTGGCCAAACCGATGGAGGCGACCCATGCGCTGTTCGAGCCGGGCAGGGTTCCATGGGATGTCGAAGTTGACCATGATCCAGGCGAACTGAAGGTTGATACCCTCGCCAGCAGCGTCCGTCGCAAGCATGAAGCGTGCGGTCGGCGCATCGGGATTCTTGATCCCTTGCTCCCGCCGGATATCGGCGGGCATGAAGAATATGCGTTGCTTCTCCCGCTCCTCGACGTCCATCCCCCCGTGGATGTAAGCAAGCTGCCCTGTGTATCCTAGCGCTTCGAATCGTTGGCGGAGGTACTCGAGGGTGTCCCTGTGCTCGGTGAAGACCAGGAGTTGCTGGTTTCGAAAGTCAGATGATTCGATGAGTTCCCGCAACTTCAGGAATTTGGTTTCCTGCTGAAGTTCCCGAACTTGGTCACCGAATGACATCACAAGGTCGATGTACTCAAGTTCTTTCTGAAGCTGTGTCGCGTTATCTGGGCGCGCCAGGGACAGGGCTTGGCTTTCCACGCCCTCTTCCGTTTCGTAGCCGTCGCCATCCTGATCGTACTCGTCAGCCGTGCTGGTGTCGAAGTAGGAAGTGATCCGATCGAGAGAGACCTGCGTTGAGCCTGGCGCAGGAACACTGTCTGTGATGCGTTGCCGCCTCCGCTTAAGTGATTCGAGCATTGCATAAGTTGAACTGGCCAGCCGACGCTGCAAGACGGCAACAACCATGGCGGCAGCGTTCTTGTTTCCAATCCGACTGTGTTCGTAGCTCCACTTCAGGTAATCGGTCGCCGCATCGTAGAACCGTTGCTCCGCTGAGGAAAGCCGAAATGCAATGGTTTGGCAGAGGCGAGGCTTGTAGATTGGCAGCCCGTGGTAATCGACCATCTCTTCTTTGAGGCGCCGGATGAAGTATCTGGTGCGCTTCTCAGGAAGTAAGGTATCAAACGCATACTGCGTCGAAAGGACCTTCGAATCCAGTAATCTCCAAATGGCGTAATACGGGAAGCGCTTGCCCATATGTGGGGTGGCCGTGAGCAGCAGGAGATGAGTCGCTTGCTCGCTCAGTGATTCCGCTAATCGATACCTGCGGGTCTTGGTGTCCGGGCGACTTGGATCGCCCCATGCGAGTTTGTGCGCCTCGTCGAAGACAACCAAGTCGAACCTCGGGAGCATATTCGACGTCAGTCGCTCCTTCACTGCATCTGTGGCAGCCGTATCAACACTAATGATGAAGAGTCCCGCTCCGGGTTCCGAAAGAGGATCACCCTTTGCAAAGTTGGAGCTCCTCAGAATCGTGAAATTCAGGTCGAAGAAGTGCTGGAGCTCACGCTGCCAGTTCCAAGTCAGTCCCGCCGGCGCGCAAATGAGCGCTCTCTTTAGTCTTCCGCGGTTGATCATCTCGCGGATATAAAGCCCGGTCATGATGGTTTTCCCTGCTCCGGCATCATCGGCCAAAAGGAAGCGCAGAGGGTTCTGTGGCAGTAATCGCTCGTAGACAGCAATCCTCTGATGCGGTAAGGGAATGACCCGTGAAAGTTCCAATCCGAAAGCTTTATTAAAAAGGTGGCCATTTTGCAGCCGGTAGGCGTCGATGACAAGCTTCACAGCGTCGGCATCACCTTCAAAATCCAAACGGATCTGGGGGAATGGCAATTGAGGGGCTGCTAAAGCCGCCGAAAGCTCGGACCCAAGCATAAGAGCTCGTAAGCGCTGAATACGATCACTCTGGGGCTTAGCCTTGCCGTTTTCCCACCTATTCACCGTGGCGAAAGACACACCCAAAGCCACCGCAAACGCCTGTTGTGACATCTTCAGCCGAGTTCGAAGTTGTTTAATCTGCTCAGAATTCATCAAAACTCCATGCGCTATATATAGCATACGCCATATAGTTTGTGTCAAGCAAATTATTTACGCCAAATCTAGCTTGACAACGCTATATCGCATATGGTATAGCGTTGATATGATGGTGACCAAAGGAATCTGCTCTGGTGATCGAAAGTGAGGAAACAGACCCATGACGACAAAGGTTACGTTTTTTCCTGTTGAAAACGGAGATATGACGCTGGTGAGGCTCGGTGACGATCCGGGAGCGACGCTGCTCATCGACTGCAAAATTCGTCAGGCGGCTGACGAGGATGAAGGAGCCGATCGAGTTCGCAAGAATTAGGGGTTAGCGATGATCCTTTCCGACAACGAGACGAGGGTTGATCTTCTCAACAATGAACCGATCGCCAAAACGATCGTGATGCTCCTGCGTAAACAACAGGATCGACCAATCACAATCGGCGTCCACGGTGATTGGGGCGCGGGGAAATCAAGTGTTCTTGAAATGATTGAGGCGGAACTAAACACGCAAGACCGTGTTTTGTGTCTAAAGTTTAACGGCTGGAGGTTCCAGGGATTCGAAGACGCGAAAATTGCGCTGATTGAGGGCATCGTATCCGGTTTGATAGAAAAGCGGCCCATGCTCACCAAAGCCAGCGCGGCGGTAAAGAATATTTTTCGTCGTATCGACTTGTTGAAGGTCGCTAAAAAGGTCGGGGGCCTAGCATTGGCCGTTCACGCTGCGCACGCCGGCATGCCTCCGATGGAAGCTCATGCCCTGATGAGTGCGCTCGAAAGCGCGCTCCCTGACCCTGCAAAACTCTCGCAAGAGAGTCTCGACTCCGCGATTTCGAGCGTGAAGGGTCTTTTGAAACCGGACACGGAGACAACGAACGTACCGGAAGAAATAGCTGGCTTTCGAAAAGCATTTGACGAATTGCTAAAGCAAGCCGGTATAGATCAGTTGATAGTCCTTATCGACGATCTCGACCGTTGCCTCCCTGAAACCGCAATTGAAACCTTGGAGGCCGTGCGTCTCTTTGTGTTTACCTCTCATACCGCGTTCGTGGTCGCTGCTGACGAACCGATGATCGAGTACGCCGTACGGAAACACTTTCCCGATCTACCGGACACTACTGGACCGCAGACTTACGCGCGAAGCTATCTTGAGAAGTTAATCCAGATTCCGTTTCGTATTCCCGCGTTGGGTGAAGCAGAAACCCGTATTTATGTGACGCTCTTGTTTGTCGGCGCAGAGCTCGGCGAAGACGATGCGGCCTTCGCCCGATTGATCATCACCGCACGCGAGCGGCTGAAACGTCCCTGGGCCGGCAGTGTTCTAGATGCCACAGCCGTGAAGAGTGCTTTGGGTGAGAAGGAGAGCCGTGCACACAATGCACTTCTCCTAAGTGCGCAAGTTGCCCCGATTCTTGCGAGCGGTACCAAGGGAAACCCTCGGCAGATCAAGCGTTTCCTCAACACGCTATTGCTACGCCAAGCTTCAGCGGAAGCGCGAGGGTTCGGGGATGATGTGAAACTGCCGGTGCTGGCAAAATTGATGCTGGCCGAGCGCTTTTTGACTCGTGTATTCGAGCAAGTCGCCGCAGACGCCGCCTCGGCAGCGAGTGGTATTTGCGCCGACCTAGCAATATTGGAGGCTGCGGCGAGTAACGAGAACAAGAAGCCAGCGGCCAAACTATCCGCTGGTGCGGAGGTTGCAGCGAAACAGGATACCGCCAAAGTGGAAGTCGAGAAATCGCACGAAAGCGTTCAGTTGAGCGAGTGGCTGTCATCTCCGGCAACGAGGGATTGGGCGCGGGTGCAACCGCCAATCGGCACGATTGATCTTAGACCCTATCTCTTCGTCGCGAGGGAACGGAAGAATTATTTCGGTCCGACCACACTGCTGGGACAAATCGCCAGCGTGGCGGAGAAATTGTTAGGCCCGAAGCTGGTTGTCCAGGTCCACGAATCAGAACTGCGTCGGTTGGCTGTTCCGGAGGCGGCGCAAGTTTTTGAAGTCGTTCGAGGACGTATCATTGGCGCTGATGCATTTGATACGGAACCTGCGGGAGTTGCAGGACTTGCCGTTCTAGTGAAAGCACACCCAATTCTTCAAGGTAATTTACTCGACTTTCTGGAATCTTTACCAAGTGACCGAACGGGCGCATGGGCATGCAGCGGTTGGGAAGGTTCGATTAAAGATGCTGATTTGGTCAGGCGCTTCGAGCATCTCCTCGACGTATGGAGCCGAAATGGAGCGGATTTTCTGAAAGTTGCTGCCGCCGTCGCACTTCGGACACGGAAATCTGGAGGCCGATAGTGGGCACTTCGAATTCTTACGGAGGTCAGGACGGGAGCAAACCACTAGTACCGAGTTGGCTCCCCGACGAAGGACCGCCTGCGCCGACGCCACAGCCAGCACAGATTCCGTTGCCAGCACCGACTTCAGATAAGGGTGCAGCGCCAGACGGTCTGCCGTTTCCTGCACCCACAGTACCTGTGCTTCCGCCGATACCCGCGCCGGGCGACTCGGTTAGGTTTGCAGCGGCGAGAAATAACTTTTCGCGTTTCGCAAGTTCCGGCGGCCATGCTCGTAGGAGTCTTGGGCGGGCGATTTCTAATTATGTATCAAGGTCATCGGGTGGCAGTCGAACTGCGGCACGGCGGATGGGTCCGTCTCGACGTAGCAACACACGGCTCGTAAATGTTCTGTCGAGTGCCATCGTTAACGGTCCCGCAGAAGCGTTACGCACACTCAAACTCGGCAATTTAGTTGGTCGTCCCATCGAGGAGGTCTTTCTCGGGTTAGTTGATTACGTTTGTCCAGAGGGCGGTACAATCGACGATGGCATTGCACGCGATGCTTTCATCGAGACCGTGGGTGATCTGGCGGACAATGGAATCACGAACTTCGATACCCTCACAGTCGATCAACTTCAGACGGTTTTTGAACTTTATGCATCGCATGCGATAGAAGCTCGTCTATGCAACGATATTGGCACCAACATGGTTACTTTCCCAGCGAGCGCGGGGGATGCCGCCAATGTGCAGGCGCAATTGACGGACTTCATCAGGCGTAGTGTAGCGGACGCCCTCACAAGAGCAGGCACAAGCATTCAAGCTCTGACGCTTGGTCTAGTGGCTGGGTTCGTTTCAGGGGTCTACGAACAGGCTTTCGCCATCCTCCAAAGTATGGGCGAAGCGGAGGTGGACGCAGAATGAGACGCCACGTCCTCATCGGAAGATTCGGATCTAATGACAAGGTCGAGGTTCCAACAGCCAGCGCTGAGGTCTCGACGAAACTCGATTTTGTCGTGGCGAAAAAGCGTCTAGAGCACGGCATCGGTTCAGCCTTGGACGACCTCGCCAGGTTGGGGGTGTTTCCAACAGAAATCGGACTCGACCTCCTTGTCTTGGCAGCTCATGTCCAAGCGACCGATACCCGCATTTCTAGAACGACAGAGTCTCAGGACAATTGGACCCGTGAAATACGCCTGGTAGTTCCAGTCAGTGATGTCGAATGTTGGATGAAGACAACTGCCGCGCTGGAGCGTCTATTGAATTTCCTGACGGGCGACCTTTGGACAATCCACTTCAGACCCCGTCCGGCTGGGTTCGAAACGTGTGTACCAGGCAAACCTAAGCAACACACAAGCCCGCCGTTCGATAGTCTTGCGCTCTTTTCAGGCGGACTTGATAGTCTCATCGCTGCGATAGATAGCCTTGAGCAGGGGCGAACTCCGCTTTTGATAAGTCACGCTGCCGAGGGTGCGACAAGCGATTCTCAAAATACACTTTTCCACGGACTGAAAAAACACTATGCGAAGGCCGCGTTTGAGCGGCTGCGGATCTGGATGGCCTTCGCTGACGGACTTGTAAAAAATGTCGCATCGGAGAAGACAACTCGGGGCCGTTCCTTCCTGTTCCTTGCTACGGGCGCATTCGCCGGCTCCGGGCTGAATGGCACGTTCACTCTTCGGGTGCCCGAGAACGGACTCATCGCTCTCAACGTGCCGCTCGATCCGCTCAGGCTCGGTGCCCTTAGCACACGGACAACGCATCCTTTCTATTTGGCGCGATGGAATGATCTTCTGCAAGCGATAGATATTCCAGGGCGGATTGAAAATCCATATTGGAACAAGACGAAGGGAGAGATGGTCGCCGGTTGCGCAAATCAGTCGCTGCTTAGTCGGCTCCTTCCGGCCGCGCTTTCATGCTCTTCTCCTACCAAAGGCCGGTGGCAAGGCCATGGAACAGGACACTGTGGATTTTGCCTGCCCTGTCTCATCCGGCGAGCTGCCGTGCTGAAAGGATTCGGCCGCCCCGACCCTACGACCTATACTCTTTCGAACCTCTCTGCCGAAGTCCTCGATACACATCAGGCGGAAGGTCAACAAGTGCGGTCCTTTCAGTTCGCAATCGAACGACTCCGCCGAAAACCAAAGTTGGCCTCTCTACTGATTCACAAACCGGGTCCGCTGTCAGATGAATCGCCGGCCCGGCAGATAGCCCTCGCGGACGTATATCGCCGCGGCATTGGCGAAGTAGCCACTCTGCTCGCTAGTGTCCAGACCAAGCCAAAGTAGCGACCCATGACTTTTCCCCTTGTGGATTTTCATTGTCATTTGGATCTCTTCCCAGATATGCCCTCCGCCGTGGCGGATGCAGAAAGAGCGGGTGTATACACACTCACGGTGACCACAACGCCAAAGGCTTGGCCGCGCAACTATGAATTGACCCAAACAACCCGACATGTCCGGGCAGCGCTGGGTCTCCATCCGCAGTTGGTCGCAGAGCGCTCAAGCGAAATCTCTATATGGGAAGAGTATTTGCCACAAACTCGGTACGTCGGGGAGGTCGGTGTAGATGCAGGTCCGCGTTATTACCGTTCTCTGGACCTGCAGAAGGAAATATTCGAGCGAGTTCTGCAACGCTGCACGGATGCGGGCGACAAGGTCTTGACGGTCCATAGCGTCCGGGCCGCGACCATAGTTTTGGATCTCATTGAGAGACATTTATCCTCTGAGAATGGTCGGATTGTCTTGCACTGGTTCACCGGATCAAAATCGGAGGCCAGGCGAGCGGTTGATCTCGGCTGCTATTTTTCAGTAAACGCTCAGATGCTGCAGGCCGAGAGGGGACGCGACTTGGTGGCAAGCTTGCCTCTAGACCGACTGCTGACAGAGACCGATGGACCATTTACGCGAGTCAGCGGCCGCCCAGCTTGTCCATCTGATGTAGCAAATACGATAGAGGCTCTCGCGAGTTTGCGAAACTTGGCGGCTGTTAGAATGGCGGCACTCATCCGTGGAAACTTGAAGGATCTTTTAGCCCGACCCTAAGTAACGAGAGCCAGACAGCAGGTAGGTTAAGCAATCTTGAGGAAAGGGGGCAAAGAACCGGTGGTGTTTGACGGCAGTCGCAGGATTCGTCGTGCCGTGTCTAACGGCGAAAGGCAATCATCGGAGAAAACAGAGATTGGGGGCCAGGTCCGGCGGTGGATGAAAGAGAATAAGAAGGAAAATGGGCGGCTGGAGTTCAAGCTCCGAATTGACCTCAGCGCTGTTGGGGCTAAAGCGCAGTTCATTCGCGACGTTAACCACTCTCCCCTTCCGCGCGTGCCAAAGGGTTGCTCCACGCGTCAAAGGTTGCTGCTTGGCAGTTCTCCCTCACGACTTGAGAAACTGCTCCAAGGTAGGCGGTTTGATGTACACTAGCTGGCGGCTGGGAAGCCGAAACAGAAATCCTTGCTCCGAGCGCCATTTCGTAAGTGTTGGTTATCAGTAATAATTATGAAACGGAGTGAACAGCGTGAAGGTGACCCTCTTCTCCTGTGGGCCCGCAGCCAATGAGAGCGAGCTATTTGCCTTCAAGCATTTGGAAGGCCGCCTGCAATCCACTCATGGCGATGACGAATGGGTTCTGCTGACGAATCTCGCGTTTTCGGTTACCAATCATCTTCAGTCTGATGAAATCGACATAGTGTCAATTGGCCCGCCGGGCGTCCGGGTTATCGAGGTCAAACATTGGACCGCGTCATGGGTGGACGCGCACATCGAAGATCTCGTGGCGCAAGAAGCCGAACGTGTCACCCAAAGGGCACGCAAGATCGGCACCACGCTCCGTAAGAGCGTACTGACCCTGCCACGCGTGGATGGTGCGATTCTGCTGACACAGGAACCTTCGAAAGTCAAACGGCTTGTCGGGACTCAGGCACGGGGCGTTCCATTCTATTCGCTCAACGAATGGAGGGAAGCTGTCGGCCTAGATTTACCAGCAACATTGACCCCTCAACAGGTGAGACTTTTGGGGCGCGCTCTGGAACCCAAGAGTGCTGTCGCGGTGGATGGCTCACTGCGCCGGTTTGCCGGCTATGCCAATCTGGAGCTACAAACTCCCAAGGAGCAGCGATTTCACCGCGTTTACAAGGGTATCCATTCGGCAAGGCAGGATCGAGTAGTTCTCCATCTTTATGACCTGTCGGTTCGCGATGAAGGAAACGCGGAGGCCAAAGCGCGCCGGGAGTACGAGGCGCTCCGGCGGCTGCAGCTGCACGCTTGGGCACCGCGTATCCTGGACTCCTTTCAGGACGCGCCGGGTTATGCGGGCGAGATGTTCTTCTTTACCTTGGTCGATCCTGCGGCTCCCTCAATTGAAGAGCGCGGGCGCGATGCTTGCTGGGATACAACGGCTCGATTGGCATTCGCGCGCAGCACGGTTCGCGCTCTCAAGGAACTCCATGATGCAGGTGCAGGACACGAAGCGATGGTACACAGGAACCTTACGCCTAGGACCGTCCTCGTCAAACACGATAACTCCCCAATCCTGACCGGCTTTGATCGCACGAAGATTCCTTCGGACATCAGCGTAGCTTCCCCCGGAGGCCCGACCACCGATTGGGACGCCACGACGGCTCCTGAAGTCCGCACCAATGGTCTCGGCGCGGCGGATCATCGTTCCGACGTGTACTCGCTTTGCGGTTGCCTAGCAAAGCTGTTTCAGGGACGAGAGGACAATGTGAGTCGCCGGGCCATCGACAACCTTGCCAAGGGCATTGCGGAAGATCCTGAGGCCCGGGCCACCCTACAAGAGCTTGATATCGCGCTTTCCGAGCTACTCGGTGACTCTGTGGCACCGCCGCCGCCGCCGGCCCGGTTTTGGACAGAAGATCAGATTATTCGATTTCGGGAGCGCGACTATCGGATTGTCACGCGCCTTGGTTCTGGAGGTGTTGGAACAACGTTTAAGGTCGTTGAGGTGGACCGGTCGACGAAGGAGGACCTTGGGACTTACGTCGCAAAAGTGGGCCACGGTGCGGATACTGGCCGCCGCGTTTTGAAATCCTACAGTTTGGCACGATCCCATCTTGGTCGTCATCCAGCTCTTTCTGCGATTTTTGAGGTGGCACGCGAATGGCAAGACAACGACTTCATCGCGCTCCTTACTTGGATCGAAGGTGCGCCGCTTCGCGATTTCATTGGCGTGTTTCCGCTGCTGGCGGAAGAACAACAGGAGCCCTCGGGCGAAGCATTGGCGTTACGATGGCTGCGTCTCGTGTGCCAGGCATTGTCTGTGCTTCATCGCAATGGCCTTGTTCACGGTGATATCAGCCCCCGCAACTTGATCCTCTGTGGTGCCGACCTCGTTTTGACGGACTACGATTTTGTGGGCAAAATCGGGGAGGCCGTAAACGATCCCGCCACGGTGCTGTACTGCTCACCTTCCCATGAGGAGAAGCGGCCGGCTTCTCCTTCGGATGACATTTACGCACTCGCAGCCAGTTTTTTCCATGTCGTGTTCGACAAGGAGCCGTTCCAATACGGCGGAATCCTGGCCAAAGGGCGCGGGCTGAACTGGGAGGGAGTAAATCGCGACGGTTGGCCCGCGTTGATCGTGTTCCTGGATAGGGCAACCCACCCAGATCCTGGGCAACGGTTCGCGTCGACCGGTGACGCGCTCATGGCACTTCAAGCACCACAGCAAGCGGAAGTCCAGACCGCTACACGAGAGACGTCGGACTCGGTAATGCCGCCACCTGCTGACACAAGAGGCAGCACCCAGACCGTGCTGCGTGAGCAACAAGTGACATGGTTACTCTCGCTGCTTCAATCCTATCCGGGTTCGCGATGGGGAAACCGAGACACGCGTGGGCTTGACACGGATTTCGCCGCCGAGACGTACGTCGAAACGAGCCTAGAGCAAACCTTATATCGCGATCTTCTCGCGCGGCGACTCCGGCTAGTCGTTCTCTGTGGGAACGCGGGTGATGGAAAAACAGCGCTCCTTCAGCATCTTGCCAAGCGTCTCGGACTCGGCAAGCACGCATCATCTGAACGTATCCTCGAAGGACGGTTGGATGATGGACTTCTTGTGAGAATGAACCTCGACGGCTCTGCGGCATGGCGAGGACGTTCTGCGGATGGGCTTCTCGACGAATTCTTAGAACCGTTTCAGCAAGGTCCCCCGACCCAGGATATTGTGCATCTGCTCGCGATCAATGACGGGCGCCTGCTGGAGTGGATTGAACGGGGAGCTGAAACGCCGCTCGCCGAGGAGTTGGACAACTTTCTTCAGGGAGAGTCTGTGACGCCCGATTCTCATGTCAGATTCATCAACCTGAACCAGCGTTCCCTCGTCGGTGGGATTGCCTCAGATCGGAAGCGAGTCGAGACACGCTTTCTAGAACAGCTCCTGGATCAACTGTACGGGGGCGAGCGAGCCTCTACTATCTGGGCTCCCTGCCAATCATGCTCTGCAAGGGACCGCTGTGAGGTGTTCCGGGCAACCCAGATCTTCGGTCCAGACGGACTTTTTTGCGCTGCAATGGAGAAGGTTCGCTTACGGGCCAGAGAGCGTCTCTTCGAGGCACTTCAGGCTGTACACCTGCGGGGAGAGACCCACGTGACCGTTCGTGAGCTGCGGGCGGCTCTAGTCTATATACTCTTCGGTGTCCATTTCTGCCTAGATTATCACGGAGAGAGCGATACCCCAGTTCTACCCTACTGGGACCGGGCGTTCGTTCCTGATTCAGCAGGTCGACAAGGTGAAGTTCTAAGAGAAATTGCCCGCTTCGACCCTGCGCTCGAAGCGCATCCGCAAATTGACCGGTACCTGCTAAGCAGGCCCTCTCCCGATGCTACGAAAGCTGCCCCTCATTATGATCTACTCGCCCTGGAATCTGCAAGACGGCGCGCGTTCTTTGAATGGACGGAGGAGCACATCGAAGAGATCGCTGGTGAGCCAGATGCCTTGGGACTGGCGCGAGGCCGGAACCTACAACTTTTCCGAAGCCTCGCGATGGAAGCCGACAGCGAGAAGCAAGCAAGACTCTGCGCTCGTCTGTGCCGTGGCATTTCGCGGCTTGAAGACCTTCCCCCGCAGGCCCTCGACCGTCCAGGAGCGGTGCCTCTTCGAATCACGCCCCGAACACCCACAGAAACAACATTTTGGGTGGAAAAGCAACTGTCCGCATTCCGACTGGAAGCGGATATTCCATCAACAACAGAAGTGGACCGGCTCCATCGGCAGGCATTCTTGATTTACCGTTACCGCAGCGGGGCCGAGGAGCGGCTGCGACTCGGCGCGGAACTATTCCATCTTCTTTTGGAATTGAGTGACGGTTATCAGCTAGGCGACGTATCTACCGATGACACCTTTGCTCATCTGTCCATTTTTGTCCAACGCCTGATTCGTGAGGACGAACGCGAGCTCCTGGCCTGGAACCCCATGACAGAGGATCTGCTCTACAAGGTCTCCGCTCAGATCGAGCAAGTTTCCGAAGGGGCCCGGCAGCGAATGGTCCTCACTCCGCTCACGGTAGGGGGCGACGCATGAGTTCAACAGCCCGTGCCATTGTTGATGATGTGTTCGGCCGCGATACGACGAGAGAGATATGGTCGGGGAACTATACCAAAGCCCTTCCGATTTCGGTGCAGGATTTCGATCTAACGGCGGTGCTTCCTGCGGTCTTCTACATGTTCCGCTTTGGTCATCGACGTGGCAAAGGCAAGTTTCTCGACGTGTTTGGTGAACCATCCGCCTCCGGTATACGAGGGAAGAAAACTGCGACCGTCGACCGAGTCGCAAGCAAGCTAGCGGAGAGCGATGACTTTGAGGGTTTCAATGGTGACACAGAGCTGGCGATCTTGGGCGATTTACTGCTCAGCTTTTGTCTGGAGAACGCCAAGAAGGCTCTTGGTCGTAAGGAACAGGTGCAGCGGGTCGCCCCAGCCCATTATATGGCATCCTGGGTAGACCTCCCTGAGCACATTGCAAATCTACGTTACGCTCCCGAAATGATCGTTGCCATGCTGGCGAATCAGAAGGGGGACCACGTGTTGCAGAACCAGGGAAGTGACCGTACCTGGTTTGCCGTCGGGCGAGGGTTTGAGGAGAACGTCCTCCTTCGTGCTTTCTGTCAGGGCGTGACGCGTGGGGGGGAGCTGAGCAGCCGCAGGTCAGATCGCTTTGACCAGGAGGCGCAAGTCGGGCTGGACCAACTGTTGATGATTCGCCTCGCACAACAAATGAAAGAGGCACCGGATAAGCTGCGTGGAGGTGAGGGTGAGAAGATTTCCAATCAGCGTCCCATTGCAGAGAACGCGGCCTCGGATTTTTCGGAAGACATTCGCCGATTCGTTCGCTCCTATGCTCGGGTCATCCCACGCCACGCCTTTGTGGAGCTGTTGGAGTCTTGCATCGCGATCGGCCTCACCACGATTTTTACGAGCGTCGTTGAGATTCTGTGCGCATGGGCGGAAACGGGTGATGTCCGGACGAAGTGTGAGCAGCAACCGGCGCAGCTCTTCGTGGATTGTTCAAATGGCGTTGACCGACAGCTCAGGGCGCTAGCCGAGCAATCGCTAGAAGATTTTATGCGGCGGGTCGAACGCTTCCCTGTCATTCTTATGGCGCTTCGTCTGCTAGACCGCTGGGCAAGATTCGACCCAAAGATCAAGGCGTTGGGGATCTTAACGAGACCGTATGCGACAGCGTGGGTTAAGATGCTTGGCGAATTGCTGCACGACCGCCGCCCGGAAGCACAAGCTATCCGCTATGACCTGACACGTCAAGCGGAGCAACTTGCTGAGAGACTGGAGGAGGATTACCCTGAATTTGCACGTACGCTCGCAGATTCAGAAAGTGAACCCAATTCGATCTGGCGCCTTGCAGAATCACTCACGGCTTTGCAGGGCCGGAAGAATGCTCAAGGCAATGTCATCTCAGTGCTCGACTCTGCTTCACTGGTTGATCGCCCAAATGGACTTGCTCTAAAGAGGATTGTCGCGCGCAGCACTGCCCTGCCAGGGGCGAGGCAGAGGCACGAAATTCGTTCGCTCGCGTTCACGGATGCTGCCTTAGATTACCTTGTTCACTTGCAAATTCTGCCGAGTGGCAATCGACACAGTATCAGGTATCTTTCGCTGAAAGAGTTCCTACATAAGCTTCACGGTCGTTATGGGTTCTGCGTAGACATACCTCCGCCGGGGATGACCATTTCGAACGATCTTTTGCAGGCGAACCGGACAACACTTGAACGGCGGTTGCGGGACTTGGGATTGCTGGTAGGTGTCAACGACGCCGAAGCCATGAAGCGTCTGCGGCCGCGCTTCGACACGGCAGCGGGGGAGGATCAACATGCCATCGACGGAGCTCCATGCGAAGCTTCTGAGCCGGGCCCTCGAAAGAATTCTCGGGAAGCCTGATCCCGGTTCGATGGCCTTTATACGGTGCTTCACACCCGATGTAGTGCAGACCCTCGCTGGTGAGCCAGCATTTGCGCCTCATGGTTGGCAAGTCTGGAGAGTTGCAGACTCGGAAAACGAGGGAGCCCGGACCACCACGGCGGATCGCGCTGTCGAGATGCGCGAGGCGAAAGCCGATGCTGTGCTGCTCGTCGTGGACACGGCGCGTGCCGGAGCTGGCATGGACAGCATCTACAGCGCTGCGCGCGAGGTGGACGAGTCCAGCTTATTCAAGGAAGCCTTGCCTCTCGCTGAACGTGAAATCACACGGCAGCTGTCTGCTGCCAATCGTCGCTATGCGGAATTTGCTGTCAAGAGGGCGCGTGGATTCGGCCGTCGCATTAGCATGTCTTTATGGACCGAATTCGATTTTCTCTGCCGCGTCGCCGCAGACAAGAAACATCCTGGAGAGTATTTGAACCTCTTGGGTCTGTGGCCCGTTCAAGCGGCTGAAGAGTCGGACCCCAGAGATGACTTGGACATTTCGGGGATGTTTGTTGAACGCCTTTTGTCTAGGAATGTATCGGAGATTTCTCCAGCCCGACGAGTAGAATCTCTCAGACTGCTGGAGCCTACACCACAACAACTCATAGATCTCCAAGCGTTCTTACGCTTGTCGGCTACCAGGCCGCTCCTGCCAGCATTGGCGGAGCTTGTCGATAGGAGACATCTCTGGGTGAACAACTTGCATCTCGAAGGAGCAGCCCAAACCATCCAGAGCATTGAGCTGCTGCCTTGGCGGACGAACACCGGCAGAATTGCTAGGTGGTCTGGATTGGTTGAAGAAGGTGAAGCCGATGCACCCCCCGTTCTGATTCTTCAAGGTGACGCCGATAGGACCGGCGACTATTCCAAATTGGAAGTGAAATGGAAAGCACGACCTGAGAATTTGAAAAAGGGCGCCGTGGAGTATCGTGTGGCAATCGTCGCCGACATGGAAGAGGAGCTTGCATCTCGCGAAGTGACGCACTCCGGAAGGAACGAGGAGAAATGCCGGTTCAGCAACGAAGACTTTTCCGCATTGAGCGAAGATGCCTTGATCTCCGCTAAGGTAGTAGTTTCCGTCCTTGCGGATGCTCCGGTCCGATGTGACGAGAGCGAAGAATTTGTCATTCGCTTCGGACAGCCCCCGGAACGTGAGCACGGTGGGGTGGGAAAGAAGGTTCGGACGTTTAGCGAAGGGCTGATAGAGATCAATGATCGAGACACAATTTCAACTCTCGCATCTGCCACAGGAATCTTCCCTGAGGATAGTAAAGGATTTGTACTGTTGCGTAGCCACCAGCCCGGAAAAAGCTTTCGGGTATATCGGCCGAGATTGATCGATGAAGTGGACAAGCAGTGGGCCGAGCGAGGAGGGGTGATCGGGCGCTGGAGCGTCAAGGTGCGTTCGTCCGGAGCGCGAGCGACGGAGCTGGAATTCATCCCGTTCCCTCGGCCGGATTCCTCTGCGGCGGCCTCGCTGCAAGACTTGTGGGATCGCGCCGCAATCGCAAGTCGACGTCTGGCGGAGAGATTTGCCGCCTCTGCCGGAGGCGTCGGACAAATCTACGATGAAAAGTCAGCAGTCTTCAATACGGTAGTCAAGGAGTATCTGCTTGCCTGGGCGGCCCTGCTCGAAGAGGGCGAGCCGCTGTTGGGCCTCGCTAACACCGTCGAGGTGCAGTCACTGTCTGGTCGGACCATTGGCCTCATCGTGCTGCCCAGCCATCCTTTGCGCGTGGCTTGGCTGGCGGCATATGACAACCTGGTGCTTCATACGGCCTTCGAACAAAAAATGAAACCCAAGGATATCCGAAACGAGTTCGCCGTTCTGGACGGAGCGATGTTTCCGGCATTCTTGCTCGGACTTCAAGCGGGAACCTCATTTGTTTTTGCCGATACCCTTGGTTTCCACGCCATCGGCATGGTCCCAGATACCGATAAGGAGCCGAAGGCCTCCGTTGCTATTCTTGCAAGAGCACTAGGAGAAAGCGAAGTCGCAGACGCAGTGCCGACTGTGGGAAAGCAGAGCGCCACCATCCTCGGAAACGAGATCGCCAAATACTTGGAGTGTCACAATACGGCGAGGCTGCTGCAGATTCACGCTCTGAGGCCCGGCGATGGCTTTACAGTGGCGCGTGCGCTTGGTCGTGTTCACGAGTTGCATCGCCCAACCTCCTTCGGCGAGGACCCAGATGAGACTGAGCAACACACAGCCCCTGGATTCGTGTTGGAGCTTTATCCCTCAGAGGGACAGCGTGCGATTGCGGGAAGGTTCATAGGGGAAGCCCGCGAGAAACGTCGTAGCGGTGCCGGCGTGCTGGCCCCAGAGGACCAGTGGATGCTCGAGTCGCTGAATCTACCCGGGGGGGTCAGCCTGCCCAGGCTTCGCTGGGCCCGCAAGAGCGACCAAGAGCCGCAGACGGCAGCCCATTTGGCTGTTGCCTTTGACACGTTTGACTCTCGCGTCGTAGCGCAAACGGAACACCAAGAAACGCCAAAATCCAGGCCACTGTATGCATTTGGCATGCTCTCGTTTTTCGATCGGGCATACTCAAGCCAGCCTTCCCCTCTGTGGTGCAGTACTGTTCCAATTTCAAGTGATGGTGAGAAGCATCCGTCGGACCGCACTCACACGGACCGACTTGTGCGCCTCCAGCAGGCCCTGCAAGGAACGGTATTGAGAAGTCTTGGTGGGCAGGGCGGCCCTCCCGCGTTACGGACCGAGGTTTCGCCAGACAAGGCGCAGAACCTTCGGCAGTTGCATCGCCTTTGCGACTGGGTGATTACATTGGACCGGAATGCAGGCATCGAATACTTTGATTCACCCAGAGACAACAAAGAGATTTACGACGCCTATGTGATCGATTGCGTTCCCGAACGCGAAGACCTCGGGTGCCTACAGTTGATTACTTCGACGAGCAACTTCGAGGAGGTGCGGAATCTTCTCGATGCGGCGCTCGACCAAATGGGACTGAGTCGCAGCAGGCGCAATGCAGAGTTTCTCATGGACCATCTCAAGGCCCTCAGCGGCCGACTGGCTATTCGACTCACTGGCGACAAAGGGCCAACGTCAGAGCTGATCGCCCTTGCGCTTTGTCACGCCAACTGCCGGAGCCTCCGGATAATCAACGACTGCTGGTTGTCTCTTGAGAGCGGCTTCTTTATTTCAGCAGACGATGTCCGCGATTTATTGCCTCCCTTGGTCCTTCAAGAAGAGACCGGGGATGAAAAAGAGTCGCGTCCCGATCTCATCTACGTTTCGGCCGTGCCACGCAAAGGTTTGGCCTTCCAATTTGTCGAGGTAAAGTACCGTAGACACCTTCGCACAGCGCGAAGTCCCGAAACCGTGAACAACATTCGTCTACAGGTAGAATCGCTTCGCGCCCGTTGGGACGACTGGTACAGTAGTCATGAGGCTTCCGCCTCTTTCAGGGCCGTCCGGCGCGCAAAACTGGCTCGGGTATTGCGTTTCTATGCTGACAAGGCATATCGCCACTACTTGCCAGGAGAACAGCACGACATCATTAGGTCGGAGATAGACCGCATGATCGAGAAGGCAGCGGACTATTCATTTGCGGCAATCGAACGGCCTGACCGAGGATGGGTATTTTGTCCTGAGTATGCTGGCGAGAGCCCCATGGAAATTGGGCCCAGCGAATGGAATACACGCATATTCTTGTTTGGACCGGACCTCCTACCCGACTCCGACTTGCGACGTGACTCTGTCGTGCTCCCTTCTCAGCAAGCGGAGGGGTTATTGGAACCGTTCGTTTCCGAAGACTCTTCGGCTCGCGAGCCGCAGATCGGCTTGCGGATATCAGAAACCGAATCCGGGCAAGCATCGGTAAATGAGGGGTATTCTGATGACACTACCTACAAGACGGTCAATGACGCTCCGTCGGTTTGCCTTGGTGTCGATGCGCTGTCAGGCGCGGAAGTCCGATGGTCGCTGACGGTCAAGGGGAACCCGCATCTCCTCATGGCTGGCCTGCCGGGAATGGGCAAGACAACCTGTCTTCTAAATCTTTCCAAGCAGATGTTAATGGCGGGGATTCGGCCAATCATCTTCTCTTATCACCAGGACATCGACGAGAAACTCCAGCGTCTCGTCGACTCCGTGCGTTTCATCGACTATCACGGATTAGGCTTCAACCCCCTCCGAGTCATGAACCGAGAAACCAGAATGTCATACCTTGACGTGGCCGGGGCATTGCGAGACATCTTTACGGCCATTTTCCCTGAACTTGGGGATATCCAAGGCGAACGCATTCGAAGAGCGATCAAGGACAGCTTTATTGAAGGGGGGTGGGACGACCCCAATGCCGTTCTTGCGGATTTGCACGAGCCGACCTTCAAGCGATTCCTGGAGATTCTGCGAAATGATCCCAAGCCTGACCGCGGCCTGCGGACCTTGCTTTCGCGCTTGGATGAGCTGGACGATTACGGTTTCTTTGATTTGCGTGAATCCGATTATACCCTGTGGGAGAGCGAGCGGCCCATCGTCATTCGCATCCACACAACGCAAAACGACAACCTGCAGAAGGCGTTTGCATCACTAGTCTTCTATGGTCTCTACAAGGAGATGTTTCGCAGAGGCCTCCAGGATCACATCACTCATGCTGTTGTATTTGACGAAGCACACCGCGCGGCGGGCCTGAAACTTATTCCGACGATGGCCAAAGAGTGCCGAAAGTACGGAATATCGTTGGTCGTTGCGTCCCAAGAAGCAAAGGATTTCAATATTTCGCTTTTCTCTGCGATAGCAAATTACCTCGTTTTGAGACTGACTGAAGCCGACGCCAAGGCGTTGGTCCGAAATGTTTCCAGCTCGCAGCAAGAACGAGTGCTGGTAGACAAGATTAAGCAAATGGACAGATTCCGCGCCCTGTATTTCTGTGAGGGCAAGAGTAGACCGTCTCTTGTTGCTCTTACCCCCTAGCCGAACAAGCCTTCTTGCTCCGATACTTCTGTGACGTACTAGGTCCTTGACCGCCTAAATAGATTCCTTTTATAGCCGAACTTTGCACGTGCCCTCTTGCGGGTGAATTTCCAGTTGATCTTGACTCGATGCCGATTGACTTGGTGGTTCCAGGCGCGGGACTCCCGCCGCAAGATGCTCAAGGTGGGAATTCTGCGCTTGCCCAGGCATTGCTGGGAAAACAGGCTGATCTCGATTTCCGCCTGGTTCAGCCAACTCCCATGCTTGGGCGTGTAATGGACCGTGAGGCGGTTCCAGATCGAGCCGCCCCTTTTCTCTCCGAAATAGTCGGTGAGGGACTTCCGGCCATGGATATTCAGGTTATCCATCACCAGGTGGATCTTTCGCGCACCGGGATAGCTGCTCACGACCGTCTCCAGCGCCTGGGCAAATTCTGGCGCCGAGCGGTTGGGGGTGGGCAGGGTGAAATGCCGACCGGCTTTCGGCTCCACGGCGCAGAAGACATTGGCGGTGCCGCATCGTTTGTACTCGTTGTCCCGTTTCGCCGTCCGACCGGGGGCAGCGGGAATCGGAGGCCGGATGTCGGCGTGCAGCGAGACTGGCTTCTCGTCCAGGCAGACGACTGGTTCAGCAGGAGTGTAAGGTTTTTCATAGGTCGCCAGAACGTCTTCCATCTTTTGGATGTACTCCTGATTCAGTTCCGCCACGCACCACATTTTTTTCCCGCCACGGCTTTAGGTCATGGCTGAGCAATAAGATTCGCGCCGTCTCCCGGCCTACTTGGGGCACCAGTTTGCGCTTGACGGCCTGCTCGGCGACCAGACGGACGGTCCAACGGGCGTAGCCTTCCGGCGGCTGGCTACAAACCATGGCGATGATCCGCTGTTTCTGCGGTTCGTCCAACAGTTGCTCGGCACCCCGCCCTTGCCGCTCGTAGAGCGCACCCGGCAGCCCGCCGCGCTTATACCGATGGCCGATCCGCCGCACCGCCTGCGGGGTCAAATGCACCATCTTGGCCACCGCCGGTGCAGTCAAGCCCGCCGACAACTGCTCCAAGGCAAGGGCCCGCAGGACCACTCGGACCTGCTGAACGCCGGCGCGCAAAATTTGCCGAAGCTGCTTCTGATCTTCAGCCGAAACTTTTATGTCAAGGGGGCGTCGCGACATGCCCCAGTATAGGCCCAAAGATTCCCCAAAAACAATATATTATAGAATCGTTTCATGCGGTCAAAGACCTAGATCCAGTTTGAATCCGGCGTGAAGAACCTGATATGCACGACCAGGTCCTTGTTCTTTTCCTGCGAGTAGAGCGGCGGAAGACACTTCCGCAAGTCTCCGCTGAGCAGTGCCATTGTTTCCTCAGTATACGGAATTGGTAAAAACAGCAGGCCGTGGAGACTTAAAAAAAGTTAACCCACCGAGATAATCTTCGGTGGGTAGCGAGGCGTGCGCGCCTCTTTGCCTCAGTGGTCACCCAAAACCGGCACAACGGAGACACTCTCCGGGGCATTGACTCCGGCCTGAGGATTCGCATCCTCGGCTGGTATGAGTGACGAAAAGAAACAACAAGTCTTAGCTTTAGGACGGCTCGGCTGGTCGTTGAGGAGGATTGGCAAGCCACGGGTTTGCGCCGCGAAACCGCGAGCATCTACTTGAAAACAGCGGGGATCGCGGTTCGACCCGCCGGTGGATGGGGGCGGCAGTCCGCCCTGCCGGGGTCGGCGAACCTGATTCCTGAGGCGGGTGTCTGTCCCTCTACCGACGCCGGGAGAGGGGCCGATTACGGTCGGCCAAAACCGGCCACACCTCGCTCCTCCGCGTTCGTGGCATCCAGGGCACCCACGGTTTCATCCCTGAAAAGAGTTTCGTAGCGAATGCCTTCACCCTGCCGCATGTTATAGATGGCAATACCCAGGTTGACGGCTTCGTTGACCAGAACGAACTACCCGCCCGAGAGCTCACCCACGAGACACGTACGGTCAAGGTTCTTGTTGCGGACCTCAACATCGAAATCGTCTACCATCTTCGAACACTCAGACAGATGGCATCATCCAGTGAGAGCCGTTTCGCCGCCTGGAGACACCTGCCCACCATGCACCTCTAGGATCCGATCTGCCAGTTCCCAAACAAGCGGCGTATGGCAGATGAAGATGACTTGGTGGAATCCGCCAAGGTCCATCGCACGGCGCAGCATGCGCACGTACTCCTTGCCATTGACAGCATCCAGCGATCCCACCGTTTCGTCTCGGAACAGCGTTTCGTAGCGAATGCCCTCACCCTGCCGCATGTTATAGATGGCGATGCCCAGGTTGACGGCTTCGTTGACCAGTACGAACTGCCCGCCCGAAAGCTCATCCACGAGGCAGGTTCGATCCAGATTCTTGTTGCGGACCTCGACATCAAAATCGTCTACCATCCCCTTGCCGTCCGCCTTGGGGCGTTGCGTCCTGAAGCGGATTTCGAACTTGTTGTCGAAGCACCCCTCAAGCAAAGAGTTCACCAAGGTCGAGACTTGTGGTCCGGCGGTCTGGATCTCGCAGAGCTGAATCTCGTCCGGACCGAAGACCCTGGAGAGATAGCTGTAGTCTTCCTGTTCAGCCCTTGCCGCCCCGAGTTCAGCCTCGACCTGGGCCAAGCGAGTCTGCGCCGCCTCCAGTTGCTCCAGGCGCTGTTTGATTTGTGCTTGACGGGCAATAAGGCTGTCCCGTTCGCGGCGGCAGGAGATGATCAGCCGATCGGTGTTTTCAATTTGTCGTCGTGAAGCCTGCATCTTGCCGTCGAGACCAGGGAATGCGGAGAGCGCGGATTCCTTCCTTGCCAACTCCGCGGTAACTTCCGCTCGGCCCTGAGCGAGGCGCTCCAAAGCCTTGAGCCGTTCCTCCCGGCGTACCTCAACAGCCCGTAATTCCTCATATCGCTGTCGTTCTTCATCGACTACCCTGCGCTGCCGCTCACAGCCTTCAAGTGTCCGAGTGAGCTCGAACGAGGGCGTGGCAATCTGAACCAATGAGTTGCGTTGGGCCTCGACTTCAATTGAGAGTGTGGCAACCTCTCCCTCAAGTGTCGGAATCCTCACGCCGGCCTCGATGGCGCGCCCAATCTTCGGGCACGAGGCGTAGGGCCCCTCGCCCCGGCAAGGCACTATCGCAAGCTCTTCACGCTCCACCCGAAGACGTTCAAGTTCGGCCAGGTTGCCTCTAAGCTCGGCATCCAGAGTTTGGACTGTTCGCTCGGTATCACGATTGGTTGTCTCCAGACCCTGTATCTCCCGGATCTGCCGATGGAGTTCTTCGATGCGAGTAGCAAGTGTGGCCCCTCGTTCCGTCAAATCAGCGAGGTCCTTCTTTCCCGTCAGAAGGCTCTCATCCCTCCCTATCTGGCGTTTGGTTTCTGTGATCTCAGCATCGGTCTTGCGCAGTCGCTGTTTCAGAGTCTCAACCTCGGCCAGGAGCGGCTTCCGACGGGCCTCCGCTGCCTGAAACTCCAGCAGCCGTTGTTGTGCCACACGCTTCTCAGCTTCCAGGGTCTCAAGACGGGATGACACCTCTCGAAGCCGGGCCTCGACTTCCGCGGGCTCTTCAACTCCGCCCTCCACCACCTCCTTCAGGCTTCTAGCCTGCCCTTCCATGCCAAGCGTGGTCCTGGCCACTTCGTCGGCCTTGTCTTTGGCCGCGGCCGCAATCAGTCTCAGCAGGTCCAGCCCGAGCAGCTCTCGGATGAACAGCTCTTTCCGCTCGCTCCTCTCAAGTGAGAGAAAGTTACCCGTCCGTTTCTGGCTCGAGAAGATGCTGCTGAGGAAGAAGTCGGGCGTGCCAGCGCACTTGCGAATGAGCTCCTCGAATGGCTCCTTTTTGCCGTTGGTGAGCGGTTTCCCCTCCCCATTGAAGAGATAGCTCTCCATCTGGCGGGACTTGGGATCGATCTTGAGGAGTGACCGGTAGCGGGCACCATTGACACTGAACGTCAGGTCGATCTCGGGCTGGGGATGAGTGGCGAAGTCATAAAGCGAGCGCTTCTGGCCGGGCAGTTGGCGAAACAGAGCGGCGAAGACCGATCCGATCAGCGTAGACTTGCCGGCGCCGTTTTCGCCCACCAGGGCGATCAGCCCCTCTCCCAGACTATTGAAGTCGACGCAGACTTCATTTGGGAATGCCTCAGTAATTCCCCGGAGACGCAGGGATAGCGGCCTCATGAAATGTCCTCCCAGGGGTAGTCAACGACAGGGTAAATGCAAATAAAAGATCCGGGTGTTCAGCTTTCTTGACTGGAGAGTACTGCCTTCTCGACTTCCGCCAGCTTGGCCAGCAACCGCTCCTGGCGGTCGGCCGGTGGGGCGTCTTTCATCGTCCAATAGGCACGAAGTTTCTCCTCCGCTGAGCGAGCGGCAGCGATCGGAGCAGGCTCCGAGGGAAGGTCCGCATCGTGCTCGATCTTCACCTTCAGTTCGGCGGGGTTGGCAGCCAATAATTTCTCCCGGAGATTCTCCTGCTGCTCGCGGCCGAGCAGCTGATCAGGTCCATTGGGGACCGTCACCACGACCTTCACCCGAGAGTCTTTCAAGGTGAGCAGATCCAAGTTGTCGGGTAGCTGCAGCTCGCCATCTTCGTAAACGGCGCGAAGCTCAACC
>Ga0326728_10005994_pt1 | contig 33337 bp, 33 predicted proteins | sample MB3enrmetagenome_FD_207602 | JGI IMG/M metagenome (GOLD analysis project Ga0326728, IMG submission 207602) | Lab enriched peat soil microbial communities from McLean, Ithaca, NY, United States - MB31MN | ecosystem: Environmental > Terrestrial > Soil > Wetlands > Peat | place: USA: New York... | reverse complement strand
AGCCCACTGCCTCGCTCGACGCGGTTGCGGCCCGTGACGTGGTATCCCTCATCAAAGAGTTGAAAGGGGAGGGTACCGCCATGATTGGCATCTTCCACGACCGGGCTCTGCTCATGAGCCTTTCCGACCAGGTCGTCGAGATGGCGCCGGTGCGCGTCGGGGGAGTGGCATGAAGGACACGGGCCTCAGGGACACCGTTTTCATGGACGTGCGAATCGTGACTCCCGAGGCCGTGCTCAAGCGGGGCGTAGCGGTCATTCGAGACGGAAGGATCATTTCCCTCGCACCCGGGAGCCGGCACTCATCCGTGCCCGCCGACGCGGCGGTGGTCGAGGGGCGGGACCGGCTCCTGATGCCGGGGTTTGTCGACCTCCATAATGACGGGATCGAGCAGGAAATAGAGCCCCGACCGCGCGCTGTCTTTCCCCTGGCAGTCGCCCTCCAGTCCCTGGAGAGCCAGCTCGTGAGCCATGGTATCACGACGATTTTTCATTCCTTCTCCTTCATGGATGGGCGTGAGGGCACACTTCACCCGGATGTACTGGAGCCCACAGTGCGCGAGCTGAATGCCCTGCGTCGCTCCGGCAGCATTCGGCACCTCGTTCACGCGCGCTACGAGATGGTGGAAGTGCATCACTACGAACGGTTTCGCCGCTTGATCGACGAGCGCCTCGTCAATCTCGTCTCTTTCATGGACCATACTCCGGGGCAAGGGCAATACCGCAACCCCGAATACCTCGTGAACTACTACATCCGAAAGTACAACACCCCGGTCGGCGAGATCCAGGCGCTTCTCCGGGAACGGGAGGCGAAGGCCCGCAACCCGGCCGTGGGGGAGGTGCTTCGCAAGCTTTCGGCTTATGCCCGGGCTGCGGGATTGCCAATTGCATCCCACGACGACGATACTGCAGAAAAGGTAGCACGCATGGGCGGGTTGGGCATCACGATCAGCGAGTTTCCGGTCGAAATGGCGGCTGCGGTGGCGGCGGCCCAAAGCGGGATGCACGTCGCTGTCGGTGCCCCGAATGTGCTGCGGGGGAAATCGACTTCGAATAACCTGAGCGCTTTGGAAGCGATCATGAGCAACACCGTGGACATCCTCTGCTCGGACTATTACAGTCCAGCGCTCCTCCACGCGGTGTTTCGCCTTGTCCGCGAAGGGCGCCTGACGCTGCCGGAAGCGGTGCGGATGGTAAGCGCCAACCCGGCCCGGGCCGCCGGTCTCGACGCGGAACTGGGTTCTCTTGAGGTGGGAAAACGCGCGGATATGATCTTGGTCAACGACGCCGGAGAGCTGCCTTCAGTGGTGGGTGCCTGGGTCGGGGGGCGACGCGTTTACGAGAAACACGACAGCACCTTGAACGCGCTGGGAGACCAGTGGGCACAGGAAGTCTCTTCTTTCCGAGAGGAGGCAGCGCATGCTTCATGACATCGACGTCCGTCCGAAGAAAAGCCATGATCGCCGGGCTGTGAGGCTTTCAGAAACTCCCTTCATCCATGAAGGGGCACGAATCGAAAAAAGCCGCATCGGCTCGTGGACAGAGATCGGCAGAGACAGCCACATCGTCGAATCGACCATCGGCGATTACTCCTATGACGACGGCGACGTTTCGATCTTCTACGCCGAAATAGGAAAGTTCTGCTCTTTAGCGAATAGGGTGCGCATCAATCCCGGCAACCATCCCCAGGACCGTGTCAGCCAGCACCACATGACGTACCGAAGAAAGCAGTTCGGCCTCGACGCTTTGGACGATGAGGAGTTCTTCGACTGGCGTCGGGGCCACCCCTGCGTCATTGGACATGACGTGTGGATCGGACACGCCGCCGTGATCCTCCCAGGCGTGCGCATCGGAACGGGCGCGGTCGTGGGCGCAGCAGCGGTAGTCACCAAGGACGTAGAGCCGTACCAGGTCGTCGTGGGAGTGCCCGCGCGGCCAGTGAGGAAAAGGTTCCCTGATAATGTCATTGCCTGCATTCTTCAAAGCGAATGGTGGAACTGGGACCGGGCGGCGCTGGAGGAGCGCTGGCGGGATCTGTGCTCGGTCGATGCGTTCCTGGAGAAGTATGGTGTCAGGTGAGGCCGCCGCCCGCCGCGGGCTGGATGTGAGCATCTCCGCGATAAGAAGCGTTGCCATCGACGCAGCCACCTCCGCCGGCGAGCTGATTCGAGGAGGCTTCCGTAGTACGTTGGAGGTAGACTCCGTGGGGGCGCACGACCTAAAGCTGCGCCTCGACCGCACGTGCGAAGAGAGTATTGTCTCGATCATTCGCCGGCGCTTTCCGGCGCATGGGATCTTGTCGGAAGAGATGGGGTATGCGTCGGGGGATGATCCGTACCTGTGGATCGTTGATCCGCTGGACGGGACGGTGAATTACTTTCACGGCATTCCTTTCTTTTGCACCTGCGTTTCCTGCCATGCAATTCACGGAGCAAATGAGAGGAATGCCTCAGGAAGCCATCCCCTGCTGCCTGACGGGCGGATAATCGGCACGGCGGCAGCTGCAGTCGTCTATGCCCCCCTGGGCAAGGAGCTTTTCGTCGCGACGCCGGATGGCGGTGCGTTCATGAACGGGAAGGAGCTGGTGTTGGCTCCTATTTCCAGCCTTTCCGAAGCAATAGTATCACTCTCCTTCGGCGCTCGGGACGGAAGCACGGCGTACATGAACAGATTGCTGCCCTCCATGATCGAGCGCGCCCGCAAAGTGCGAAGCCTAGGGAGCACGGCGCTGGAAATAGTGAATGTCGCCGTGGGGAGGACCGGGGCTTTTGTCCAACGGGGAACGAATCTCTGGGATTTCGCTGCGGCCGCTGCCATCCTGAACGAAGCAGGGGGCATCGTAGACAGGGAGGAAATTGCGCCCGGACGCTGGAGAATAATCGCAACCAACCCCGGCCTGTTCTCTGAAGTCCGTCAGCTGGCCGTTGGATGAGCAATCCCGTCAGGTTCATCATTATAACCGTGCTACCGAAGGAAGTTGCGCGTCGGTTCGACGAAGCCCGTCGCAGCGTCTGCGAGATCGGAGGCTCGCAAGCCGCCCTTGCCTACCCGCCGCACGTGACCCTGAGAACGGGGGCACTTGTCCCCGGGGAGTCTGTCGACGCTTTCCTGACGGAGTTCGGTGAGACCGTTGGCAGGTGGGACCCGTTCCCCATGGCGACCGAAGGGCTCCTGGTTACGGATTACCGGGACGGCGAGCGGCGGAAATACTTGGTCGGCTACCAGATTCGAAAGGACCCGGAACTCGTCATCCTGAACGAGCGGCTGTTGCGCTACGAGAAATGGCGCGCGAGCAACCGACTTCACTTCGAACCTCATCTTACGCTGGCTTTCGATGACCTGACGGAGGAGGGCATTCAGAGGGTTCGGCTCTGGCTCGACGAAAATCCGAGCGAGCTTCCGGTCGGGTTACAGTGGTCCTGTGACAACGTCAGCCTCTACAAGCGCCATGGTGACCGCTGGACTCTGCACAGGGAATGGAGGGCAAGGATCGGCCCGTGACCAGGGCGATGGTGAGAGGCCGTCGTAGCCTTTGACGCCGACCTTCTAAACGGCAGTTGCCATCACGTGGGGATTGGCGGCCAAGAGAGAATTGCACTCCCGGGGTCTGCGCAGGTTTTCCTCCGCACCGTCTCTGACCACATTGTCGAATACGATGAGGCTTCCGGAATGCGCCGGATGCAACTCTGATTTCGAAGGAGGCAGGTTGTTCCGTTTGTCGGCCTCGACAAAAAAAAGCCAAACCTCCGACGCATCTGCCTCGCAGGCGCGGGGAGCGAATCCTGCGCGGGGCCGACGCGCACCTCGATGGCGTTCCTGAGCCGGCCAAGCTCGATGTTGCTGCGCAACCCGTACATGGCCTGTATTCGCTTCTAGCGAACCGAGCTTCCCGCCCTTCGGAAGGGTGTGCGCGAGCCACAACGCGCTGCGGCGGGGTAGATCCCGAGCTTCAGGACGGAGCGCACGCCTTGATAGCCTTGGTTGGGCGTTGCGTTTATGGAAGAGATACCGGCGAGGCCGGCAGACTCGAGCGCGCCGTCTATTACAGCCTCTGGTTGGAATGAACGTTTCGTTGATAGATCTATCCATCTGTGGCCCACCCATCCTGCACCCAGCCTTCGTTGCCACTCGCTACCCCGCAGTCGGGCAGAGAGTCCAGTCGGACGGCGACGGAGACTTGCGGATTCACGATAGTTTAACAAACGCTTAATCCGCGCAAAACAAATTCAGCTCAAAATTGGAAGCGGTTGAGGCATGGAAATCGCGGCGACGCGCTGTAGCGTGTTCCGCCTATCGAAAGGAGCATTTGCATGAAGAGAGTCCCTTTGCTTTTTCTTGGTTTGATTCTGGCGTCCCTGTCCCTTTTGGCGGGTTGCACACCGGCGGGCAAACCAATAACGATCGCATGGCTGCCGAATAATTCCGGTGACAACGAAAAGGCATTCCGCGCCGAGTTCGACAAGGTGATCGCGGACGCCACGGGTAAGAAGGTCGAAGACAAGCTGACGACCGACTACAACATCGCAACCGCCGCTCTGGATTCGGGCGATGCGCAGTTGGGCTGGTTCGGGCCCTTCGAGTACTTGACCGGCCACGCGAAGAACCCTCACGTCGTTGCCCTAGTCGTCGAAAGTGGAGATTCGGGGGGGCTTCAGGACTCCCTCTATTACAGCCGTCTCCTTGTGAAGAAAGGGAACGAAGGCCAATACAAGTCCGGCAGTTCGTTCTCGATCGACAAGATTGTCGGCAAGAAGATCTCATTCGTTTCCACGAGCTCGACTTCGGGATTCAACATGCCGTCCTCGGCAATTATTGCCTCCTTCCACACCCAGGACAAATGGAAGAACCTGACGCGGGATGACCTGATGCAGGGCGGGCCCGGCAAGTTCTTCTCTGAGGTCATGTTCTCCGGTTCCCATCAGCTCTCCCTCGCCAACCTTCTCCTGGGCAAGGTCGACATCTCCGCGGTGGACGACATCGATGTGAGGAGCTACCTAGACCTAACGTCCGGCACTGACAACCAAGAGGGCGCCGTCTATACGATCAGGAAGGGCGCCGAGGCCCCCTTCGACACGCTCGGAGGCGCTGAGTTCGTCGTCATCAAGTCGATCCCGGTCCAGAACACGCCGCTTGAGGCCAACGACTCCGTGTTGGACAAAGCCACTCTGGACAAGATCACGCAGGCGCTCATTTCAGACAAGGTCACGAATGACGCGATGGTGTTCCAGCCTAAGGGTGGTTCGGGCGCCGGGTTGTTCAGCCAGCCCCATCGTTTCCTGAAAGTGGACGACTCCTGGTACGACCCGATGCGGAAGGTTCTGGGCCTCTAACAGATAGATGGTCGTGCCTTTGGCACGGGGCGCAGGCCTCTTGACGCCCCGTGCCAACTTTTTGCGAAGGGAGACGGCATGGCTCTTTTGGAATTGAGGAACGTCACGAAGTGCTACAAGGGAGCAAAGCGCGCACTCGCTGACGTGAGCTTCTCAGTGGAAGAAGGCCAGTTTGTCTCCATCATCGGTTCCTCGGGATCCGGAAAGACCACCCTGCTGCGTTGTATCAACCGCATGATCGAGCCTACCGGCGGCGAAATATCCTTCGCCGGGGTCAGCGTTTCCCGACTCCACCGGCGCGAGCTACGGCGCCTCAGGACACGGATCGGAATGATCTTCCAGCAGCACAATCTGGTCGAGCGGTTGAGCGTGATCGAAAACGTGCTTCATGGGAGGCTGGGCTACAAGTCCACGATCTCCGGCATGCTGGGACGGTATACCCATGAAGAGAAGCAAAGGGCGTTTGAGATCATCGGCATCCTTGGCCTGGACGAGCAGGTCTACCAGCGCTGCGACCAGCTGAGCGGCGGTCAGAAACAGCGCGTCGGGATTGCCCGCGCTCTTGTCCAGAATCCGAAAATGATCCTCTGTGATGAGCCGATTGCCTCGCTGGATCCCGGCACCTCCAAGGTCATCATGGACTACCTCAGCGATATCTGTAGGGATTTCGGCATCACCCTGGTCATTAGCCTACACCAGGTGGATGTTGCCCTGCGGTACTCCCACAGGGTGATCGGTTTCAACAGGGGTTCCATTCTCTACGACGGATCACCGCAAGGGCTCACCCCGGAAAGGATTGCCGAGATCTACGGGTCCGAGCCAGCGGAGCTCGCCACCCAGGCGGGGTAGACCTCATCCCCATGCAGGTCGACATTTTCGTCAGGCGCAGGAACAACGGCCTGCTCATGCTCGGCCTGTTTGCCGCCGTGACCATCGGCTCGGTCGTGCTCACCCGCTACGACTTAGTCAAAGGGTTCACGAGCTTTGTCAGAGCCTTTGCCTGGGGAGTCTCCAACTTCTACCCGGATGCTCAATCGATGAGAAGGCTCCCGGACATCCTCGCAAAACTATGGGACACAGTCCTGATCTCCATCGCCTCCACAATGGTGGCCGCTGTCTTTTCGCTCTTTCTGGCGCTCGCGGGTTCGCGGACCACTCGGATCAATCCGTTCTTCACGGTGGTGGCCAGGGGGATAGGGTCGTTCTTTCGCAATATGCCGTTGGTGGCGTGGGCGATGGTACTGGTGCTGGCATTCAGCCTTAGCACGTTGACAGGTTTTCTGGCGCTGTTCTTCGGTTCCCTCGGCTTTCTCACGCGCGCTTTCATGGAAACAATCGATGAAGTAGGGGAGGAGGTCGTGGATGCCTTGAAGGCCACCGGCGCATCTCGCCCTCATATCACGACACAGGCCGTCCTTCCGTCCAGTCTGCCCCAGATGGTGAGCTGGCTGCTTTTCATGATCGAGACGAACATTCGTGACGCAACGCTCGTAGGCTTGCTCACCGGCACGGGAATCGGGTTCTTGTTCGACGTCTACTACAAATCCTTCAATTACCACGCGGCAAGCCTCATCGTGATTGTCACCGTAATCGCCGTCATAGCTATGGAAGCCATCTCGAACAGCGTGCGAAGGGTGATCCTCTAGTGGATTTCGAAGGACCGCTGCAATCACGGCAAAAGCCCCTGGCCCTGCCGGGAAGCGTCCCTCGACCCGATATGCGCGCCAAAAGGGTCACGTGGATCACGCTGGCCGTTCTGGCTGCCTTCACGATCTATTGTCTGGTAACCATGAGCAGCGGAGGCGTCAACGTTCTGCAAGCCACCGGTGAAAGTCTGAGGAACTTCAAAACGATCTTTTTCCAGCCGCGCGCGCACCGCCTCACCGTGGGGGACGCGTTCATCGAGATCGTGATGACACTTGGCTTAGCCGTGCTGACCACGATCCTCGGCGGTTGCGTCGCCTTTGTCCTTGGGCTTTTCGGTGCGCAGAACCTCGCGCCGAAATGGATCACAAACATCGTGAAAGGCATTGTCGCATTCGTTCGGGCCGTCCCCACCATCCTGTGGGTTCTCATCTTCGCCGTTGCTGCAGGACTTGGCAGTACCGCCGCGGTCATAGGCCTGTCTTTCCACACGGTGGGGTATTTGACGAAGGCATACTCCGAATCATTCGAAGACCTTGACCGGGGCGTCATCGAGGCGCTGAAAGCCACGGGCGCCAACTGGTGGCAGATAGTATTTCAGGCAGTCATACCTTCTTCCGCAACATATCTTCTCTCCTGGACCTTTCTGAGGTTTGAGATAAACTTCGCCAACGCCGTGGCTATGGGGGCCGCGGCCGGGGCCGCCGGTATTGGCTTCGACCTTTTCATGGCAAGCAGTTTTTATTTCGATCTTCACGAGGTTGGCCTCATTACGTATTTCATTCTTGCCACGGCCGTCATCCTGGAAGTCGCGGCGACGCGAATGAAGACCAAGCTCATGGAGAAGTGATATGTGGGCGGAATCAACTAATAACCCGATGGAAGAAAGGTTCGTCAAGAATGCGGCAGTCATCCTTGGCCACGCCCTTGCAGGATGGGCTCTTTGCGCCGCCACGATGGGCATTGGCCTGCAACTTTTCCCGTTGCTCACGGCGCCGATCATCCACGACATCAGCGCTCCTATCTTTTTCGCACTCATTTCCTGGAACTTTTTCAGGAGGTTCCGCTTTGCCACTCCTGCTCAGACCGCGGCTGTGTTCGTCCTTGTCGCGGTTTTCCTCGACTTCTTTCTCGTCGCCCTCGCGATTCAAAAGAACTTGGCGATGTTTGCAAACTTCCTTGGCACATGGATTCCGTTCGCCTTGATTTTGGCCTCCACCTACGTCACGGGCCGATGGTGGGAAGCGCAGGATGTGGGAGAGGGATGAGGACGAATGCCAAAGCTTGAAATACAGGCCGGTGAGACCGAGCTGGCGATCCAGATCATGCGGGAAGTCGCCCAGTGGTGCATCGATATCGGGAAGCCCATGTGGGTTCTCGAGGAGCTGACTCGGGAAAAGCTCCTGTCGGGACCGTTGAGCTCCGCCAACTTCATCGTGGCGCGGTTCGACGGAAGCCCTGCCGCCTCCATGATCCTGCAGTGGCATGACCCGGCGTTCTGGCCGGCTGTGAAAGAGAATGAGTCCGCATTCATCCATAAGTTGTGCGTTCGCAGGGATTTCGCGGGAAGAAAACTTTCGACAAAAATGGTGGGGTATGCAGTGAGCGAAAGCAAGAAAAAGCTTATCGAGTACGTGCGGCTGGACACGGATTTCGCCAATCCCAGGCTCGGCTCCCTATATGAAGGTCTGGGGTTTGTCAAAGCCGGCCGCAAGCGCGTGAACGGGAGAGACTATGCGCTCTACGAGCTCCCTGTTTCGAGCTTCAAGCCTAGCTGGCCTCACATGAGGGTGGTATAGCGGCGTGGGCGTTGTCATTCGCGAGGCTACGGAAGACGACCTCGAGCAAATCCTGGCGATCTACAAGGACGCAGGAATCGAGACGCAGGGAACGCAGTCCTTGGAGAGCGCCCGGAGCGTGCTCAAAAAGATGGCTTCTTACCCGAACTACAAGGTGTACGTCGCGGTGGTGGATGGACGCATCTCGGGAACGTTCGCACTTCTCATCATGGACAACCTCGCCAACGGCTGTCTCCCTTCCGGCGTGGTCGAGGACGTGGCTGTCCTGCGTTCCTCTCAAGGGAAGGGGATCGGGACGGTGATGATGCAAGCCGCGATCCGTGCGTGCAAGGATTCCAAGTGCTACAAGTTGGTGCTATCAAGCAACACGGCGAGGACTGGCGCACACAAGTTCTACGAGCATCTCGGGTTTGTCCGCCACGGGTTCAGCTACAGGGTCGATATCTCCCCCTGAGACTCTGTTCCATCGGTTGTTCCCAGAACGTTCCATCCTGGGCCGTTGGAATGGGCATCGTGGAACACCGCTTTGGCAGTAGCTCGATTCTGCGCCTTTTCATACTGCATTTTGCGCCTTTTGTCCTCTCTTTCGGGTGCTTTTAGGATTGGCATGAGGCTTGCTACTGAAGATGATAGCTATTTGCGACCTGCTTTTTTACTGGCTTTCTTATTGGAGGAAACAATGATGACAGGACTGGATAAGGAGCATCTCATAAAGTATCGAAAGAGAGTCCAGTCGCTCGTGCCACAGTACGTCCCGGCAGGAAAGTCTCTTGACGGACTCTTAGAGGAGCTGGCGGAAAAATGGAACCCTCTCTTTGATCCCCAGCGAAGACAGAATCTCGTCGAGGACGTTAATGCGCTCGTGCGGGACTTTATTCGCCCGCTGCGACGCAGCTTCCTCCTCACCCCGCCCGATCCTATCAGGGTCCGCGGCCTCGCGGAGCAGCTTTCCGCAAGCAAGAACCTCACGAAGATCGTGAAGAGGGACAAGCTTGTCCTCTACCTCGAGCTGTACGTCATCAAGTGCCTGGACATGGTCGTGTGAGTCGCTTTAGAAAAAGAACCCATCCCGAGATGGAGGATTCCCGAGGGGTTGGCTCGGGAAAAAGGCTTGTCGGCAAATCCCTTACAGGCGGCAAAAAACGCTATCAACGACAATTGCGGCCACCCCTGCTCTCTCAACGCTCTCCGCTCCCGCAGGGACTCTTGTCCGGGCACTGTTCCCGAGCGAGGAGTCTATCAGGACTTTGTAACCGACCGTCCTGGCAATTTCTCTCATGCTGAGCGGCCCGAGGGACATCGAGGCGTCTGTAGCGTTGAATCCTTTGCCGTCATCCTGGACCTGAATGTCCAGTTGCGCGGCGCAGCCTTCCAGGGACACGGTGACTCTGATGGGCTGTGCGTAGTAGACCGCGTTCTTTAGTAATCCTGCACGATCGCTCATGTCCTGCGCGACAGCTGCAGGGTAGATTCCAGCGCGGGCAGTGATGATGGTGTCGGGCGTCGATGTCTCTGCCGAATGCCTAGATTACTTGCCCAACTGTTCACCGCACTCCTGCAGCAGTATGGACAGGAAGTGGGATTCCTTTCCGCCCGGGAGGCAAAGCTCGGGGAGAAGCTCTCCGTGGTGCCTGCGTCGGATTGGGCCACCATCGATCCTGCGCCTGCGTTGTCGGCGCGCTTTCGAGCCATGGGGCAGGGCCTTCTCTGGCGTGCCCCGGGCCCTAGGCGACAGCCGCTGCATTCGATGCTCGGGAAAAGGTTTTGGCCCGGTCGCCTCCGACGGGCCGGCAAAGTTTGGTCAGGCGGGCCGATGTGCCTGTTCTTGGCGCTTACACGATGTACTCGATTTGGTCGGACCTTCTCATCGTCCCTTTTGCCGCCGCGCTCTTGGTGGCTTCCGCGGCGGCTGCATGCGGCAGAAGGAGGCCATTTCCGTCTTCCTAGTCAGAAGCTGATGATCTTGCAAGGGATCAGCGCGTCCTCGTTTAGCGAATAGACCGCACAAATCCGGTGGTACCCGTCTGCTATGATGACTTTTTCCCCTTCACGGCGGACAAGGAGGATGGGGGAAAGGGGCCTTCCGGCAGCAACCTTCGCAAGGTCTTTCTGGACATGAGAATTGCTGATGCCCAGGAGGGAAAGTCCTGACGCCCTGAAAATGTCTTTTGCCTTGAACTCAGTCACAGGCACCTTCTTCAGTTGTTCGACGATCTGTGAAGAATCCCGAAAGAGCAGGGACAGGTAGGAAAGGGCGGCGGGGTAGTTCAGCTCCTCCGGCTCGGGCAGCCATTCGATTAACGTGCTCATGTGTTCGCCCAGTATGCCTTTTCCGCCAGGCTTTTTCCATGGCCCTCATATCCGTGGGGGGAGGGTCGGACAGCGCGCATGGGCGTGGATGCGCTATTCCAGGACCTGTCGTACAGCGCAGTGCGGTGGCTCAGGGTCCCATCTCCGTGGCAAGGCGCCTTCTCCCCCGTGTAGAGGATCGCTGCGGAATCTGATGGCCGGCCATCAAACGGCTGCGCAGCTTGTCGACGAGCGAATTTCCCCGGCACTCTCGGACCCACCCTTTCGATTTTTGACTCATCCGTGGTATTCTATAGTGGTGGTTATGGGTTCACGCATGACGGTGAGAAGCGCATGAGAAAACCGAACCTGGAGTTTCCGGTTCGAATTGCTCTTACGGACAAGGGGGTCAGATTCTTCCTTCATAACCGGCGCAAGATCAGCCAGGTCAGGCTGTCCGACGGTGCCCTGGAGTCTGGTCTGGTCATGCAGCCGGTAAACGCCCAGGCCTTGCAAGGTATGATCTGCCGGGCGTACGTCTCCACGGTGGAAGTGGCGCGGTCAGAGTTCCGTACCCGCCGCAATGAGCTGATCGACCTGAACAAGCTGATCGTTTATGCGCTTCTCTACGAGCGCTTTGCGAACCATATCCATCGATTTCTCCTGAGCAGCGATTTCGTCGATCGCTGGAACCGCGAGCACCCCCGACATCCCATCGACGCTCGCTCGAGGTTCAGCGAGCTTCCCGTCGACCAGTTTCTCCGCAAGCATGAAACTCTCCAGGGGCGGGTTGCCGGAGTGATCATGTCCCATATGGAAGCCGGTCTTCGTGATCAGCAAGGCAATGATCTCGACGGGGCGGAGAAAGACACGCGGCTGAACATCGGCCGCCGGTTCCTCAGCCATCTCCACCACTCCACCTGGTTTCTCCTGCTGGAGTCCAGCGGGACAGACCATAACGATCGCTTGCTGGAAAAGATCGGAAAGCTCCTGGTGAAGTTCGTGAGAAAAGTGGACGTTGCAGACTGCCTGTCTTTCATCATCATGGAAATGGCCGCATACGAGGAAAGCGCCAAACTGCAGGTGACAGCCCGCAGGCTCTTCCGGGCCACGGAATGCCTGGACCTGGAGGATGACGAAATCATGCGTTCCCAGGTGCGTACCCATCTGGAATCCCACAAGGATTTCCTCTACCTCACCTGGCGCATTCGCCACGGAGACCTTCCCCACGCGGTGCGGCCGGCGCTCCAGGTTGACCTGATCAACAAGTGCTACGATTTCCATTCCCTGAAGGCGCAGATGGACAGCAGAAAGCGCATTGACGTGCGCGAACGCAGCTTGGCGGATTTCTACGAGAAGCTGCCGGAGTCTCATACGGACGGGGATTTCGGCCAATATTACCTCAGCTACCTCGAGCAGGCCTGCACAGACCTCCGAATGCCTTTCGAATCTCGGGTCAGTCACCTCGGTCCGGAAAACCTGACTGTCATCTCCTTGACCCTGGACATGAAGGAGAAGGCGCCTGGCGCCAAGGTCTGATCCATCAGCCGCGCACACGCAGCTCCGGGCCGTCAGTGACGAAGACGAGGATGAGTCGGAGAGGCGCATCAAGCCCCGCCGTGAGCCGACGCTCTTACGCGTGGCGCGGGAGGCACTTGCTGCGAGGGCCATCGGATAGTAACTTCGTATGAAAAGGAAAACAGGGAGGGGCACCTTCCCAACAGGAAAATGCCAGAGATAAGCGCTGCAGACATTCAGAGAGCCGTCCAGACATCCTTCCCACTTACGTTCACGATCGAGGGACCCGTTCACGAGTCTTTCTCCTCCCTCGACAATATCGTCGAAACCTGTCTCGTCGAGCTGGGACAAGAGAAGATCCGGGAAGCGCTTTCCTACTGCGTGAAGGAGTTGATCCTTAATGCCGAGAAAGCAAACGCCAAGCGGATCTATTTCGAGGAGCATGGCCTCACGATCTTGAACAAAAAGGACTACGAGAAGGGAATGCAGGGCTTCCGCGCCGCGCTTTCCGAAAACCTCGATCACTTTTTGGAGAAGCTTCGGGAAAAGCGCGCGGCGATCGACGTCGTCTTCCACTATGTCGAAAACGTTCTCACGGTCTCCGTAAAGAACACCGGGGAGCTATCGCCAGGGGAACACGAGAGAATCAAGGACAGGTTCAAACGCGCCCGAACGTCTCGCTCGTTTTCTGATGCGCTGGAGACATCCCTCGACCACTCCGAGGGCGCCGGCCTGGGGATCGTAATGGTTCTCCAGTTCCTGAAAAGTATCGGGTTGGACGATGAGGCGCTCTCGGTGAGGAACGAGGGTGGCATGACCGTCTCCTCTATCGTCATCCCTGTGCTCGAAGTAGGGCTTGATCAAATCAGAGCGCTGGCGCGGGAGCTCGTCCGGCACGTCGGCTCCTTGCCTCAATTCCCTGAAACCGTTGTGGCTCTCTTGCGGCTCACTGACGACCCGAACGCGAGCGTGGCGGAAATCTCGAAGTACATTTCCCGGGATCCTGCCCTCACCGCCGAGCTGTTGAAACACGTGAACTCCGCGTACTACGGTCTGCCGTCCCGCGTGAACGGCATTCCACACGCAGTGAAGATGATCGGATTGCGGAGTCTGCACCATCTCCTGTATTCTTTCGGCTTCCACCTGATTCTCGACCAACACCACCCCCGGATGAAGTCTCTCTGGGATCGTTCCCTGCGCACGGCCTTCTACGCTTTCCTCCTGGCCCGGGACAAGAAGCGGCGTCCTGACATCCTGGATGACGTGTACGTGACGGGGATCCTTCATGACCTCGGGTTCATTGTCGTTTCTACGCTGAAGCCTTCGACGCAGGAGAAAATGCGCAAGTTCTGTATGGAAAAGAACATCGCTTCCTCCGTGCTGGAAAGGTTCTCGTTTGGGATGAACCACGCCGAGGTAGGCGCCCTGATTGCCGAGAAATGGAACTTCCCGAACCAGCTCGTGGAGGGTATCAGATACCACACTGATCCCCTCCATGCCAGCCAAGACAGTAGGGATGCCGTTTTCTGCGTCTATCTCGGTAACGCAGTGTGCGACTTTGAGGAGAGGCTCGTTTCGTACCGGCAAATCGAAGGAGAGGTTTTGGCGGATTTCGGGCTTCGTACGGAAGCGGAGTTCCTCGACATGACGTCCAACCTCAAGAAGAGCTTCGAAAAGAACCTCGCAAGTCTGAGCCCTTCGGGAGCATAAACCTCTTCGGACAACCTCCGCGTTTTCATTCCTCTCGCCCATCCGAGAGTCTTTGGTAGTTCGGCTCTCCGGGACAGTGATCTCCTATCACCCTCCGAGTCTTGCAGACTCTTTCGATTGGCGAACAGCGCCCCCCGAGCCGGCGACCCTGTGATCGACGAGGGCCACGCCGAGAAAAAGGGCAAGCACGACCCCCGCGCTCATGTTCACGACGTCGATCCTTCTCGGTTCGACGGCCGTTGCGGTCCTTTCGCGTGCCGCGATGGACACTTTCTTTGTCCTCGACGGACACCAGGTCGTGCAGAATGTCCTTGCACTTCCTGTAGGACGTCTCGCTCTCGTACTTCTGGTTCTGCATCTTCGTGAAGGCGGTTTCCGAAGGGTTCCCTCCAATAGTCTTGTGCCAGTGCGGCAATTGCCCGTGGTCTTTCCACTAGGCATCGAAAGCAGGCTTGAACTCGAACCACAGGCCCGCTTTTTCCGTGGACATGGATAGCCCGTCAAACAGCTTCATCGAGTCGTCGATCCCAGACCTGAGTGTGCCGAACTGCCCAAACGTATTCTTTAGGGCTATGGAGGACCGCGCGGCGTCCTGGGTTCCCTCCCATCAGGCTGCACTCGTAGTTGTTGACTTGGGCCTGCTCTTGCGTGATTAGAAGCAGAACACCAGCACGATCAGGGCAACGATGATGAACTCCTCGAACAGCCTGGGAAGCAGAGGAACGGCTTTATCTGTTTCCTCCGTTGCAAGAGCGAGGAGAGGGTTTTTGAGCTTGATTTTATATCTTTTTTTCCCAAATGGGGAGCGGTGAAACTTTCCGGAGAGCATTATTCTTAGCTATTCCGGACGCGTTGTTAAAAAATCCCGGAGTGCCGGATTTTCAACACAATGTGACATATTCTCGATTGCGCTCCGGAGTTGGACGTGCGTCCAATGAAAACGCATGTCCCACGATACGCCAGAGGTCATTCTTGAGGTCCATGGGGTCTCCAAGAACTTCCCGGGAGTCAGGGCGCTGGACCGGGTCTCCTTCGATCTTCGCAAGGGCGAGGTTCACGCCTTAGTAGGGGAGAACGGGGCCGGTAAATCGACGCTCATGAAGATTCTCTCGGGGGTTTACCAAGCGGATGAAGGCGTCATCCTTTATAAGGGACGCGAGGTCAGGTTTCGTGATTCCACGCAGGCCAGGGATGCCGGAATTGGAATCATCTACCAGGAGCTGAACCTCATCCCGCATCTGTCCGTAGCGGCTAACATTTTCATTGGGCGGGAGCCTCTGACCCGGACGCGGACGCTGGACGAGAAAAAAATGAACAGGGATGCCGTTGCCATCCTAGAACGGCTCAACCTGCGCATCGATCCAACGATCACCCTGAACCGGCTCCCCATCTCCAAGCAGCAGATGGTGGAAATTGCCAAGTCCCTTTCCTTCGACTCCGAGGTGCTCATCATGGATGAGCCAACTAGTGCGTTGACCGAATCCGAAATTGATGAGCTTTTTTCCGTCATCCACACGCTGCGTGACCGTGGTGTGGCCATCATCTATATTTCGCATCGTCTACAAGAGCTCAAGCATATTGTGGACCGTATCTCGATCTTCCGTGATGGCCATTCGGTGAGCACGGATGCGTACGCGGTCGTCACGATGGATGAAATCGTGAGCCGCATGGTAGGGCGGAAGCTGGAGAACATATTTCCCGCTCGCCACAATGTTCCCACAACGGAAAGGATCCTGGAGGTCCGCGGCATCAGGCGGACTGGGGTGCTCCACGACATCTCTTTTGACCTGTACCGCGGAGAGATCCTGGGTTTCGCAGGCTTGATGGGCGCGGGGAGGTCCGAGCTCGCACGCGCAATTTTCGGCGCGGATCCCGTGGATGCAGGGGAAATCGTAATGAACGGCAGGAAAGTCTCCTTACGCTCCCCGTCGGAATCCATCAAGGCCGGAATCGCCTACCTTTCGGAGAATCGCAAGCAGGAAGGCCTTGCGGTGAAGATGCAACTGGCTGAGAACGTCACCATGGCCAACGTGAACGCAGTTTCCCCCCGCCTGGGCATTATTTCCCGGTCCAAGGAGATGAAGGCCTGCCAGCAATACGTGGATGAGCTTAGCATCCGCACCCCCAGCCTGACCCAGGTGGTCAACAACCTTTCGGGGGGAAACCAGCAAAAGGTGGTCCTGGCAAAGTGGCTGTTCTGCCATTCCAAGATCCTGATCTTCGACGAACCTACCCGCGGGATCGACGTGGGCACCAAGTATTCCATTTACGAGCTGATTGAGCGTATGGCCCGGGGGGGCGTGGGGGTCATCATGATCTCCTCCGAGCTTCCCGAGATCATGGGCATGACGGACCGCGTTCTGGTGCTGCACGAAGGCAGGCTGGAGGCCACCCTCGTCACGAAGGAAACCACGCAGGAAGAAATTCTGAACTACGCAGCAGGACTCGGTGAGAAAGCGAGAATCCAATCATGAGCAATCCGCAGATCCAGCGTGGCCTCGAGACCACCGTGGCAAAAGGGAGGTCCGGCCTTGCGCTGGACAGGTTCTTGACCGTCGGCGCTGTCGTGGTCCTGTTTGCCGTCTTCTCCATCACGGCGAAGAACTTCTTCACCATGCGGAGCGTCCTCAGTCTGCTTCTGCAGACCAGCACCACTACCCTCATGGGGATTGGCGTGACCTTCACCATCATCACCGCCGGCATCGACCTTTCCATCGGATCCGTCGTGGCGCTCACCGGCACAATTGCGGTCATAGCGGCCATTGCCGGGGTGCCCATCTGGATTAGTTGGCTTATCGGCGTGGCCGCCGGGGGCGTCTGCGGCCTTGCCAACGGCCTGATGATAACCAAGCTGAAGCTTCCGCCGTTCATTGCGACCCTGGGCATGACCTTTGTAATCCGTGGCGTTGCCCTTACGATCACGAACGCCAACGCGTGGCCCGCCCCGGAGTCTTTTGGCGCGCTTGGGAATGACGCAATTTTCCGCACAGGCAACCAGTTTCCCGGCATTTCCTACCCGGTGATCATAATGATCATCGTCGCCGTGCTCTGCCACTTCATTCTTAAAAAGACGCGCGTTGGACGGTACACCTACGCCATCGGTTCGAACGAGGAAGCGGCTCGCCTCTCAGGGATCAGGGTCACCCGGGTGAAAATCCTCGCCTACGTCGCGTGCGCTTTGTGTGCTGGCGTTGTTGGGACGATTCTTGCCTCACGCATGGTCACTTCCCAGCCCAACAGCGCCATCGGCTACGAGCTGAACGCCATTGCCTCTTCCGTCATCGGGGGCACAAGCCTCATGGGAGGCGTCGGCACCGTGGGAGGGGCGGTCATAGGGTCGTTCATCATTGGCATCCTAACCGTGGGCCTCACCATGCAGGGAGCCAATTACTTCATGCAGCAGATCATTATTGGCCTCGTCGTCATCTTCGCTGTCTACTTCGATCAGTTCCGCAGGAAGTAGAGAGGGGGTACTTGGTCCCGCGCAAGGGACCTTCGCCATGGGACAACGCAGTCCGTATGGACTGTGCAGATACCGAAGGAGGGTTGGGTATGAGGAAACTTCTTTTCGTTCTTGTGACGCTTGCCTTCGTGGCCGGATTTGTCTCCGCCCAGGAGATTGCGGTCATCGTAAAGACAGGCAATTCCAGCTTCTGGCAGAACGTCCAGACAGGGTGCTTTGATGCCCAGAAAGAGCTCAAGGCAAAGACCCCGAAGCTGTCCGTCACGTTCCTGGGACCCCAGTCGGAGAGCAACGTCGCGGAGGAGATCAATATCGTCGAAAGCGCCATTGACCGCGGCGTGAAGGCCATTGTCCTTGCGCCTTCGGACGTCACCGCGCTGGTGCCCGTTGTGAAGAAGGCGAAAGACGCCGGCATCGCAGTGGTTATTATCGACTCGCTCCTGACCGGCCCCACGTCCAACTACGTGTCTTTTCTGGCCACCGACAACGACGCGGCGGGAAGAGCGTGCGCCAAGGAGTTGATTGACCGCGTGAAGGCAGCCACCGGCGGCGACAGCGGGAAGATCGCCGTCATGTCGTATGTTGCTGGCGTCGGTTCGGAGATCGGGCGCGTGGGCGGCTTCAAGGATTACATCGCCAAGAACTCTCACCTTGAGATCGTCACCACCCAGTACTCCAACGCGGACATGCCCACCGCGCTCAACCAGACCACGAACGTGCTTGCCGCAAACCCCGACCTCGTAGGGATCTTCGGCGCCAATGAGCCCACAGCGGTGGGAATGGGGCGCGCCATTGCGCAGGCAGGACTGGTCGGAAAGATCGTGGCCATCGGTTTCGACGGAAACGCGGCGTTGCAGGGCTTCATCAAGGACGGCACGCTGCAGGCCATCGCCGTGCAGAGCTCCTACAACATGGGCTACCTGGGCGTCAAGACCGCCTATGATGCGGCAATCGGGAAAAAGATGGTCGCGGCCAAGGTTGACACTGGATTCATCATCGTCACGAAGGACAACATCGACACCCCTGCGGCAAAGAACGTCCTCTACTGATTTTCCGCGTGTTTTGAAACAGACCGCCCGTGCGCACAAGCACGGGCGGTCGCTTTTTCCGGATAGGCGCAAGGGCTCTGCACGGTCTATCATGGGGCTGGCGGAGGAGAAAGGCGCCTGGAGCACGGCTCATGTACAAGTTCCTGATGGTTGATGACGAAGAAATCGTCCGGCGCGGGTTTCGCCGCAAAATTGATTGGAGCGGCCTGGGGTTCGAGTTCCTGGAGCCGTGCGAAAACGGCGAACAGGCAATCGAAGCCATCGAGAACCTTCATCCCGACGTCGTGATGACAGACATCTACATGCCCCACGTGGATGGCCTTGCCGTCGCGGAGCATGCAGCGCAGCACCACCCCGACATCGTCATCGTCATTCTTTCGGGCTACGACGAGTTCGAGTACGCCCAGAAGGCCATCACGAGCAAGGTCTTCGAATACGTGCTCAAACCCGTCACCTCGCGGGACCTCACCGGCCTCCTGGGGAGAGTTAAGGCACGGCTGGATGCCCAGCGCAACTCGCGCCAAGAAGCGAATGCGCTGAAGGAGCGGGCCAGCATTGCGTCCGGCCTCTTGAAGACGCGCTGCCTCATGGACCTGGTCGCAGGGGCCGCAAATGCGCTCTCAGATTCCTCATTTCGGGATCTTTTTGGATTCCTGCCGGCGGATCTTGCCTGCGCGGCGGTGATCGCAGAAACGGAGGCCGGGTCCGGCGCGCAGCACGGCGCTGACTCGTCTCTTGCGGAGGTCGTCGCAAGCACTGCTGAAACGGTTCATCGCGTCCTTCCATTTTCTCCCGGCGATGACCGCGAAGCCTTGCTGGTATTCGACCAGGATCCTCCCTCCTGCGAAAGGCTCGCGACGGCACTGGGGGGGAGGATCGCGGCCGCGAGCACTCTTTCCCCGATCGTGGGGATCGGCCGGCCCTGCACGAGATGGACGGAGGCCTCCCGGACATACGCCGAGGCGGTCGCCGCACTGTCCTACAGGCTCGTCAACGGTCCAGGAAAAGCCTTCTGCTACACGCAAGCCGTCGAAGACGACCCTTCCATCATCGCGGAGCTCAAGTCCCGAAGCGAGCGGTTGCGCAGAGCCGCGGTCTCGGGCGAAGTGACGGAGACGGAAGCCAGGGCAGCGGCTTTTCTGGCGCTTCTGCGGGAAACGAAGCTTTCCCCTCAACGGGTCCGGCACGAGATTGGAACGCTCTTCGAAGCCGTCCTGGATGCTATGCGCGAGTTGGGGGTCTCCGCTGCCGCTATCTCCCGCGATTTGCAGGTGGACTACGAGCTTGCCGTTCAGCGCCTACGGACCGCGGAGGAGGTGCGGGCTCACCTCCTGAGGCTCACCGAATATGCCGGGTCCGTTCTGGAGAGCCGCAACCTGCCCATTCCGGAATGGAAAGTCCGCGATTTCAAAGAATACGTTGCGCGCCATTACGGAGAGCAGAACCTTTCCGTCCAAAAGGTCGCCGCAAGCCTATCCATCAGCGCGAGCTACCTTTCCAAGCTCGTCAAGCGCTACCTCGACCGCAGCGTCGTGGACTATCTCATCGACCACCGCATGGAGCGGGCCAAGGAGCTCCTGGCAACCTCGGATCTTATGACATATGAGATAGCGGAGGCTACCGGCTACCCGGATGCGCGTTACTTCAGCTCCACGTTCAAGAGGCACATCGGGGTTACGCCAACGGAGTTTCGCAGCGAGCTGCGGAGGAAGACCGCGCGCTCATGAAGATCAGGCGCATCCAGGACACCCTAATTCGTGCCTTCACGGCTCTGATCCTCTTCGCCCTGCTCCTCTTGGGATCACTCTCGTACTACTATCTGCACAAGATCCTGATCCAGAACGCGGAGGAAACGACTATGCAGCTGGTCAGCCAGCTGAACAGGATCATCGAGAACTACATCAGCTACATGGATGACATCGCCCTGATGGCTGTCAACAACGAGGACGTACGGGAGTTTATTGGAAATCCCGGCGCGGACACTGTGCGCCTGCGGGCCGCGATCGAAAAGTCATTCATGGCTATCCGGTCGGTTCGGCGCGACATCGACTCCGTCTTCGTGATTACCGGTGATGGGAGAGCCATCGCGGCAACCGAAGGCGGCGGGCTCAACCCCACCGTCGACCTTAGGAAAAGATTCTCGGAGCTGGAGGCCGGTCTCGTTCCGGATCGCCCGTCGGTCTCATCCGCTCACGTGGAGAACCTCGTCGAGTCTCGCTATCCCTGGGTCATCTCTCTGGTGCGCGCCGTGCCCTTCGGAAAAAGCATGGGCCTTATCCAGGTCGACCTGAACTACGATATCATTGCCCGCCTGTGTCGGGACATCCAGCTGGGGAAATCGGGGTATGTGTTCATTCTCAGCGGCGGCGGAGAGATCGTCTACCACCCGCGACAGCAGCTCATCTATGGGAACCTGAAGTCGGAGCGGATCCCCGAGATCCTCTCGATGAAGGGCGGTAATTTGAGCGCGGTGGTAGACGGGAGGGCCATTCTCTACACAGCCGTGAGCTCCCGCGAGACCGGATGGGAGGTCGTTGCCGTCTCCTACCTCGACGAACTATTCGCGGCAGGCCGCGCCGCGGAATACTACTTCATATTGCTTTCGCTGCTGGTTTTCGTAGGTGCTATTGGCGTGGCGTTCTTGATCTCTTCCAACATTTCGAAACCCCTTGAATCATTGCGCCGTTCAATGCAGGCCGTGGAGAGCGGAAACTTCGACATCGACATCACCGTCAACGCGCGCAACGAGGTGTACCAGCTCGCCCGGGACTGCGACATAGCCGTGAAGAAGGTCAGGGACCTCATCGAGCAGAACAGACGGGAGCTTGAGCTGAAGAGGAAGCTCGAGCTTCGTTCCCTCCAGGCGCAGATCAATCCGCATTTCCTCTATAATACGCTGGATTCGATCATCTGGATGATCGAGCTGGGGGAGAACGACCGCGCAATCGACATGACCTCCGCTCTCGCGAAGTTCTTCCGGATCGGCATCAGCCGGGGAAGTGAAACGATCAGCGTGGGAACGGAGGTCGAATACGTCCAGACCTACCTTGAGATCCAGAAGCAGCGCTACAAGGACAAGCTTTCCTACGAGATTGCGTTCGCCCCTGAGCTGGGGAGCCTTCAGATCCTCAAGCTCCTCATCCAGCCGCTCGTGGAGAACGCGATCTATCACGGCATCAAGAATATGGAAGGGCCGGGGCTCATACGGATCAGCGGGTTCCGTGAGTCGGACGCCATCGTGATACGCATCAGCGACAACGGAGTGGGAATGGGTCGGGAGCAACTGGAAGCCCTACGGGACGGGCTGATCGAGCCCAACCAGGCCAACGGCGTCGGGGTGCGTAACGTCCAAGAGCGCATCCACGTGTACTTCGGTCTCGAATACGGAGTGAGTTTCGACAGCGCGCCCGGGGCAGGCACGGTGGCCACGATCAGGATTCCTGTGATACCGGGGGAAGTGAGGTGAGAAACCGCTCCGTCCTCTTTCTCCTTGCCGCCGCGGTTACTGCTGCGGTTGTCCTCACGCTCCTCTATAGAGGGAACATGCTGCTCAGCCCCGGGCCGGAAGCCCCTCGCCGGGCGATCGTCATCTTCAAGACCGTGGACTACGGGACCACACCGTTCTGGGGCAACGTGCGTGACGGGGTGCTGTCTGCTGGCAAGGACCTCGGCATCGAGGTCTCTATCCGCGGGCCGAAGCTGGAAAGTGACGTCGAGGGTCAGATCGCCATCGTTCGAAAGGCAATCCTGGACAAGCCGGACGCGATTGTCCTGGCCGCCGCGGACTACAACTTGCTCGTCCCACTGGCCCGGGACATCAGACGCAGCGGAATACGGTTTGTCTGCATCGACTCCTTTGTCAACTCAGAAGACGCGGCTGTGCGCATCGGGACGGACAGCTACGAAGGCGGTCAGAAGTGCGGGGCGGCGCTCATGCGCTACGTGCGGGAAGGGGACACGGTTGCCGTCATGAGCTACGTCAAGGGCAGTTCGACCGCCATCGACAGGGAGACAGGCGCCCGGGACTTCCTCGCGGGGAAGGTGAAACTCTTGGACACCTTGTACAGCAACGCCGACGCCGACCTTGCGTATTCTCAGGCCAGGCTCCTGATTGGCACCACGCCGCAGCTGCGCGGGATTGTCGCGCTGAATGATCCCACCGCGCTGGGCGCCGCACGGGCGTTGAGCGAATCAGGGAAACGGGAGTCCATCGCCCTCATCGGGTTCGACAACTCGTTCCTTGTCCTGAAGTACGTAGAGCGGGGCGTCATCAGGGACACCGTGGTTCAGAAGCCTTTCAATATGGGCTACCTAGGGATCAGGGCGGCTCGTGACCTCATACGGGGTAAAAAACTGCCACGGTTCATTAATACGGGATCAGTCGATATCTCCCGTTTCAATATGTTCCAGCCGGAAAACCAGAAGCTTCTTTTCCCCGTGGCCGAGGGACCGTAGGCGCCACTTTCGTCGCCAGGTCGATCGCGAGGAGGCTTCGAGCCACGGGCTTTCACCCGCGGTAGGACCGGCGATACGCTCCCGGCGTGACCCCCTGGAGGCTTCGGAACGCGGCGTAGAAACGCTGCGCGTTTGCAAATCCTGCTTCCCCGGCAACCGCTGCAACGGTAAGGTTTGTATCACGCAGCAGTCTGCGGGCTGCGTCGATCCTGTGCCGGATGATTTCCTGGTGGATGCTCCTTCCTAGCGCTTTTTTGAATCTCTTCTCGATGCTGCGGCGGGAACTGGGAATGGACTTGACGGCCAAACCGACGGTGAGCGGCGCGCCGACAGCTGCGCGGTGGATAACGCGCAGCGCTTCATCCACCAAGGTGTCCCCCGTGACCACGGTCCGGGTGGAGGCCCGCTCTACGACTTCTCGGGGAGGAATGAGGATGGGGGCCTGCCGTCCCGGCCGGCCATCCATGAACCCGGACAAGGTCTCCGCGGCTTCCCAGCCTATTCGCTCGAGGTCGAGCGAGATACTGGACAGAGGTGGCACGGACAGTTCACACAGGATGTCCTCGTTATCCACTCCGAGGATCGCCACATCCGAGGGCACCTCGAAGCCCAGTCGTCTGCACGCGGCTCCTGCCTTCAATCCCGCTGTGTCGTTGCACGCAAACAGGGCCACTGGCTTGGGAAGCCCCCGCAACCAGGCGTCGAATAGGGAAGACTCGCGCAAGCCCTCCCACCAGGCCAGCGGCTTTTCGAAAACCAACGCGCGGGACGGAGCCACCGCAGCCCCGAACGCCTCGCGCCGGGCTTGGGACCAGCCCACGCGTGGGACGCCGCAGAAGGCGAACGTATCGACGCCGAGTAACCTTAGATGGCGCGCGGCAAGGGCGCCAGTGGCGGCGTCATCGTTGCATACCTGGCGGACCCCCGGTCTTCCCCATGCGCCCGCCACGTCCACCACCGGGATGCCGCGAGCCGCCATACGGTCCGCGTCCTTACGGGATTCGATGCGAGCAACCAGGCCGTCACCGTCCCATCCCTCAAGGGAGCCCAGGGACTGGAACATCCATCCGTAGCCGTACAGGTCCCAGTCCGGTCTGCCGCGGGCAAAGCGCACCACGCCTCGCGCAATCCCATGCTCGAAATGGTCAATGAGCCCCATGAACAACCCGACGCGCCGCCTCCGGCGACTCCGCATTGCCGCTCCTTCGTAAAACGTGATAAAGTATACGCATTTCGGACACCCCGACGCAACCCGCTGGGGATACGATTGGCATGGAGGAAACCGAGATGGACAAAAACGATCGTATCGTGGTTGCTGGCGCGGGGGGCTTCATTGCCGGCGCCTTGGTGCGCTACTTCCACGATCGGGGATTCACCAACATTCGGGCAGTGGACAAGAAGCCGCTTGCTCAGTGGTATCAGAGAACCCCCGGCGTAGAGAGCTTGTGCCTCGATCTAAGCGAGGAGGGGAACTGCCGCGCGGCGGCGGCGGGGGCGGCGGAGGTGTACAACCTTGCCGCTGACATGGGGGGCATGGGTTTCATCGAGCGCCACCGTGTGGAGTGCCTGCGTAGCATCCTCATCAATACGCACCTCATCGAGTCCGCGTGGAAAGCCGGAGCGCAGCGCTACTTTTTCTCCTCGTCGGCATGTGCGTACAACATCGACCTGCAGCAGGACCCGGAGGTCCGCGCGCTGAAGGAGTCAGACGCGTATCCCGCTAACGCCGAGCGCGGCTACGGGTGGGAGAAGCTCGTGTCGGAGATCTTCTGCCAAGAATACAGCGCGGAACGCGGTTTCCCGACCTTCGTCGCGCGATTCCACAACGTTTATGGGCCTTCCGGCACCTGGGACGGCGGCCGGGAAAAAGCGCCCGCGGCTATCTGCCGCAAGGTCATCGAGGCAAAAGACCGAAGCTCTAAGGAGATCACGATCTGGGGGGACGGGAAACAGACGCGCAGCTTCATGTACATCGACGACTGCACCAAGGGTATCGACACGATCATGCACACAGAAGCGCTACGCGCAACGCCGATCAACCTGGGGTCCTCCGAGCTGGTCTCCGTCGACGATCTGGTAAGCCTGGTCGAGGCAATCGGCGGCGTGAAGCTGAGCCGAAAATACGACCCCTCGGCGCCGCGCGGAGTGGCAGGCCGCAACAGCGACAACACCATGATCCACAAGGTTCTCGGCTGGGAACCGGATACGCCCCTCAAGGACGGTCTCGAGAAGACTTACCGATGGATCGAGCAGCAGTACAATGACCGCAAGGCCGGCCAACACACGGTGAGTTGACGGCCATGCCGAGGGAAATCGGCGATATCATCGGGGCCGTGCCCTACCGCATGGCTTTCGCGGGGGGATGGATAGACCAGCCCTTCGTCTCCCGCCTCAACCCTCAGCCCCCGGGCTCCATGGTGACAGTGGCCGTGGAGCCGACTTTCCGCTGGATGGATCGCTGCGGAATGGCCACCTCCACGCGACGCGTTGCGCTGAGGCATTGGCGCGGCCGGATGCCTTACGGTGATCCGCGAGGGCTCGTGCGCGAGCTTTACGACGTCGAGAACCAGGGAAAGGCAGAGCCATCAGGAAGCCAGGACATGGTGGGACTGCTCTACCCGGGCGTTTGCCGTCTAGACTACGAGGTATCCGTCGAAGGAGGAGTCTTTCCCTCAGTGGTGGAAAGCTGCACCAAGCCTGCGGTTGCGCGCTGGCTCGAGCGGACCATCAAGGTGCTGCCCATTGCGCCACGACCGGCAGGCTACGAGCCGCTGGCTGTGCAGAATCTGGATCCCGCGTGGATCGCCAGGTTGGGCAAGTCCGGCAGAGCGTGTTGGGACGCCATTCTCGCCATGAACGCAGCCGGCCTGGGAGAATCGATGAACGAATGCATGCGCTGCTGGGAGGTGCTGCTACCCCACGTTGTGCGGCCGCCGAGCTCTGCTGTGGACCTGATGGCGCTTCTCGGTTACTACCAAGAACGCAGCCACGGCGCTATGTACTCAGGGTGCGGAGGCGGATACCTGTACGTCGTGACCGAGCTCCCGGTGCCGGGTGCCTTTACGGTACAGGTGCGAATCTGACGAGAGGCGCTGGCATGAAAAAGGTTCTCGTGGTCGGCGGATTCGACCAACTTGGCGTCCGGCCTACCCGGCTGCTGCACGAAAGTCGGACGAGACCGTGCGGGCAACCACGGGAGCGCCGCTGAGTTCGCTCTTGTCGAGAGCGGGGGGACCTCCTCGACGGGTCCTGTCTGGGCGTGGCAGACCGCATGTATTGACGGTGGCCGGGGTCCCTGCGGTTCCTCAGCGACATAGTCATGATCGAACACGGCGGGGAGCGCTGGTGGAGAGACGGAATCCGATGGCCGCCCGCGCGATGTCAGGTCAGAAGTCATACCGATATCTCTGCGAGGCGTGCCAGCGAATGACTCGGCGCACGGTCAGTACAATAACCAGGTAAGAGACGATTGCGACCACGGATGCCACCATTGTGTACGCCCAGCCCGTCGCCATCTCCGCTTTGCGCAAGTTATCCTTTATTCCGAATTCCGACCCCGATGTCGAGGAGGCGAAGTATTCGCTGACGATGGTACCGTAGAACCGCGCACGAAACGCGCGTAGACGCCCTCGTATCGAACGCCCGCGCATGGTACCCTCACTATCCAGGGAGACCAGGATGCTGGAGAAAAGGAACCCCGCGAAGAAGCCGAAAACGCCCGCCCGAAAGCGCGTCAGGAAGCCCGCGCCGCTTCACGGGTTGAGCGCATCCGAGGTGACCGCGGGAACGTCGCCTCCGGAGATCGACGCTCTGAGCGAAGCTGTTCGGGAAAGCGGCGGTGGAGTAGTGGGTGCCTATCGAGACCCGGTGGGCGGCCACTGGCAGCTTATGGCGAGCCTTCCCATCGAAAAAGTCGAGCCGACGCCTTTCCAGCGCGACCTTTCCGATACGCACGTCAAAAGGCTCGGCGAGGTGGTTGGACGGATGGGTCGGTTTCTCGACCCCATCATTGCCGTTCGAACGACCGAGGGGACATTCTGGACGCCCAACGGTAACCACAGGCTGGCGGCTATGAAGCTGCTCGGGGCGCGGTCCATCCTGGCCGTGGTGGTGCCCGAGCTGTCCGTGGCGTATCAGATCCTCGCCATGAATACCGAAAAGGGCCACAACCTCCGAGAGAAGGCGCTCGAGGTGATGCGCATGGCGCGGTCCCTTGCAGAGCTGGCTCCGCGCGCGGAAAGTGACTACGCCTTCGAATTCGAGGAGCCCGCTTACCTCACGCTCGGGCTGGCGTACGAGATGCGCGGGAGGTTTAGCGGAGGAGCATATCATCCCGTTCTCAGACGAGTGGAAGCTTTCCTTGATCTGCCGCTGTCCGAGGCTCTCGAGACCCGCGGGCACAGGGCGGAGAAGCTCATCGAGCTGGACGACAAGGTGGCGGAGGCGGTCTCTGCCCTCAAGGAACGCGGACTCACAAGCCCCTATCTCAAGGCTTTCGTGGTGGCGCGCCTCAATCCGCTTCGGTTTCGCCGCGGTGCTGCAATGGACGCGGAGGAAGCCCTCGACGCCATGATCATGGCAGCGGAGCGCTTCGACGCGGGCAAGATCAAAATCACCGACCTTGCAAGCACTCCTCCCGGCCCTCCCGAGGAGCCGGGCTGAGGCGGAAGGGAAAGGCATAATCATCCAGTCGACAGGGGCCTTCATTCTCATCACCGGCTTTTTCCTCTTCGAGGCAAATGCGGCACACATACACGCCGATCATCACTACCGCGACTGGGTCGGCTCAGCCATTTGTCGTTGTCAACTGCGCGGCAGTGGTACTCTTTCCGCCAGCGGCTTTCCTATTAGCGAGATCATCTGAAGGGTGATGCCCGCAAAAGGGTGTTGACTCGGAACATGTTCGTCGGCCGGCCATGACAACGCTTTGTTACAGCACAACGCGGAAAGGCCGCAGATGCGTACAAAGGGACCAGCCTGGCGGGATGCATCTGCGCTGTCATAGGAGCCGGCCTCCGATGAAGGCGAACCCATCCGGGAAGGAGCGATATTGACGGAGTCGTGGAGCAGGGTGTTGCAAACTCGAAGTCGAAGGAGTACGGGAAAAGCCGGCCGGAGGGCATAATTTCGCCGAGGAACCGGCAAGCTCAAAGCAATCCTTGCATGATACGTACTGACGGACTGGAAGTAGCGGTTTGGTTCTGTAAACGACGGGGGGTGGGTGCTATCGGCGAAGGCGGCGACAGCACCCACTATCTTTAGGCAAGAACGTCTATATTCTTGCCCAGCGTATCACTTTGAATCCGATTCGTTGACTTCGGCTGCGCCGCGACCTTTCCCACATCGTCAGCGTCTCCATCTCTCTTGATCTCTCCCGTCACTACCTTTAGAGAGTTGGTTGCCGCCATCGAAGCAGGCGTAATTTGCGGGTTTTGAGTGTCTATTCGCATGCTTGCTACCTCTCTTCTGAATAGTCTATTCAGGCATTGCGGGAGTCAAGGGTAAAGTGACCGCGCGGCTTTCGGTAGCCGGAAAATGCAGGCCCCTCGCACTTTGACGGTAGATTCGAAACGGTGAGAAGCCATATAATCGCTACTGCATGTGCGATGCAGGTGCGCCGCGGTAGTATGAATCGATTTCTGGCCAGCTGGTGTTTGTGCCTTTTTGCCATTTTCCCCGCTTCCTGGTCAACGGCGGACCCTCTTGTCGTCGAGGATGCGCCGCGTTATGGCCTCGGCGGGCACCTCGAGTTGTTGAGCGACGCCACTGGTGTCATGACTCTCGCGCAGGTCATGGATGGCACAAGAACCTGGCGACTTTCGCCGGTTGCGGAGCCGAATCTCGGCTTCTCATCCGGCGTTTCCTGGGCTCGATTCCAGATCGACTCAAGGACAGACCACAAGCTTCTGCTCGCGTATGAGTACGCGGCCGTCGATTTCGTCGACGTCTTTGTCGTTCACGCAGATGGCAGACAGGAGCGTATTGCCTCGGGGGATCACATTCCGTTCAGGGCGCGTCTCATCCCTCACCCGTATCCACTGTTCCCTCTCGGCCTCACGCGGGGAGAGACGGCCTGGTGCTACGTTCGGGTAAGCAACGACAACACGATTTTTCCCCTCGTTGTTTGGAGCGAGAGTGCGTTCTGGAGCGCCGATCGCGACAGGCAGATCCTCATGGGGATGTTTTTCGGTCTTTTCCTTTTCATCGTGTTGTTGAACGCGCCTTTTTATATGGCTACCCGCGACAGGGCATACCTGTACTACATCGCTTTTGTTCTTGCTGACCTTGTTTTCGAGCTCGCCTTCAGGGGCATTGGCGGAGAATACCTTTGGCCCCAGTATACCTGGATCGACGACTCCGTCGAGGTTTGCGCGGCGTCGCTCGCCATGACAATGGGAGTCTTTTTTGCGCGCATCTTCCTGAAGACCAAAGCCTACTCTCCCGTCTTGGATCGTATTCTGGGCGCGTTGGCTCTCATCCTAGCCGCCAACACGTTAGGTGCCTTGTTTCTCCCTTTCGAGATCATGGACGTAGTTTCGAACCTGCTTCTTCTCACGTCCGCAATCCTTCTCAGTGCGGCTGGTTTTATCGTGCTGCTCCGTGGGTACAGCGCGGCACGGTTTTATCTCGCCGCCTGGTTGTTTCTTTTCCTCGGCGCAATCGTCTTTGCCCTGTTCAATCTCGGCCTCTTGCCCTGCAACGAGTTCACGACGAACTCTCTCTCCATAGGATCGAGCGCGCAAATGGTCTTCCTTTTCTTTGCGATTGTCGACCGGATAATGTTCCTGCGACGCGAAAGTGAGAAGTCGCAGCGCGAACGGCTCCAGGCGGTGGAAAAAAGTCTCTACCATGACGCGTTGACCGATGTGCCGAACCGGAATCGACTGATCGAAGACCTGCGCCCCGGGCGGTTAGTCACTGCCGCCATTGTCAACATCGATCAATTCAAGGAGATCAACGATTCCTTCGGGCAGAAGGTGGGGGACTACGTGATCAGGGAGTTGAGCAAGCGCATACGGACGGCAGTGGCCGGTCGTGCTGCGGAGGTCTACAGGCTTCATGCCGACGAGTTCGCCGTGCTCATCAACGAGGCCTACGATGCCGACCAGATCAACGAAGTGGGCCACTCTCTTACTGCCCAGTGCCAGGATCTGCCCTACGTATACGAGACTGAGACTCTCCGCCTGAATGTCAGTATCGGCATTGCAGTCACGGATGTGCGCCACCTGGAAAAGGCTGATATGGCCCTTTCGGCCGCCCGCTCGCAAAAGACTTTTGTCGCCTATCGGCCCGAACTCGAGGTGGGCAAGCAGTACGCGGACAACCTTCACTGGCTGCACGTAATCCGGGAAGCGATCGAACAGGACCGTATTATTCCCTATTTTCAGCCCATATTGAACAACGCGCGAGGGATAGTCGAAAAGTTCGAATCCCTCATGAGGATCCGGGCGGCAGACGGGAGGATCATTCCGCCGGGCGCCTTTTTCGCGATTGCCAAGAAGAGCAAGTTGTATCCCGATCTTTCGCGCGCGATGATCGAAAAGACGGCGCTCATGATGCGCGGCGACAGCCGCGAAGCCTCCATTAATGTGTCCCGGGAAGACATCGTGAACCCCGGCGTGCTGGAGGTGATCGACCGTGTTGTCCTGGAACAAGGGCTGGGGCCGCGGACAGTCTTCGAGCTACTCGAATCCGAGGGAATCGAAAACTACGCGGAGGTTTCCCATTTCATCGCGCGGATGAAGTCCCGCGGATGTAAGATTGCAATCGACGACTTCGGGACCGGCTACTCGAATTTTGAGCACATCCTCCGTCTCAATGTCGACTACCTGAAATTGGATGCCTCACTGATCAAGCCAATCGCAACTGACGTGAATGCCCGCTCTATCGTGGAGACCATCGTGTCCTTTGCGGGGAAGCTGGGTATCCAGACTATTGCGGAGTTCGTTCACAACGAGGCCGTGCAAACTATCGTGAGGTCTATTGGAGTGGACCACTCGCAAGGGTACTTCATCAGCGAGCCTCGGCCCGACATGAGCTTCGTTTTTCAGGCTCTCCCATGATCTTCGATCTTCACGCCTACTTCCCGATGCACCTTGACACCGAACTCGACCGAAATCCCGCGCGGCGGCAAATCGCGCAATCACACCCTCGAGGCCATTTAGCGCCTGCGGGAAGTCAGGACGCCTTTTGGGAATGGTTGAACGCGTTCGTCCTGGATTTCACGAATCGGATCTGCAACTACAAGCACCCGGGAGGCCGGACCGGCGGGTTGACAAGCTCATCCGGAGGCGCGTCAACGTTGCGTTGTCGGTGCGGCTGCGGTCCTGCTTTGCGAGCACGGACCAGAACGGGACAGTCCGGCCGGTCCCTTACTACATATCTGAAAGCGCCGCGCCGAACAAGTCTTTGTTCTCTTTCGTCTTCCTATTCCCCTGTTGTGAAGCCGCGGCTCGTCGAGGGTTTATGCACAGGACCCGAGGCGGGTCATCGGAAACCCGCCGAGGTCGCTTGTGCATAAACCACACCCTTCCGTTGCCGTCAAACGCCGCGGTAGCGATGAATCTCCAAAAACCTCACGCGTAGAAGGGCATAGGACGCACGATCTCGAGGCATGCCGTATCTTCCTTTTTCGGACTTCAGGTCGCAGTGCCCTTAACCGACAAGCTGACCCAGGACACTCTCTTCGTCCTTCCATGGCCGATTTTACCATTCCTCGCTTCGTCAGCCGGTTTCGCCGGACTCATGTCTTCGCCGTCATTGCGGCAAGATTATGTCCCAAAAGGGTTTCGCAATCACTTAGCGAGCCTTTTCGAGTTCGAATGGCTCAGTAGAAGTTCGCGCTTACCCTTTTGTGGACGAAACCACACTCTTTCGAGGTTCTTTCCTAGGTTCCCTGTAGGCTTCTCCTTTCTTCAATATCCAGTAGGTGGCCTCCGCTAAGTGGCGGGCCACCGCTCCCACCGCCTTCTGATGACCTTTGCGCTGCCGTATCTTCAGATAGAGCTCACTGACGTGCCGACACGAGAGGCGTCGGGAGTTCAGCGCGATAGAGTTTGCCGCCTCGACGAACGCCCACTTCAGGTACCGATTCACCTCCGACCTGACCTGGCCATAGCGAACTTTCCCCCCTGAGGCATGGACTCGCGGTGTTGTTCCCGAGTAGGCGGCCAAGCGTTGAGCGTTCGTAAACCGACCAACCTCTCCAACCTCCAGTAGAATGACAACCGCTAATATGAACCCCACCCCCGGCAGCGTCTGCAGAAGTTCCAGCGGCCGGCTTGTGCGGAAGACCTTCTTCATCCGAGCTTCGAAGTGCGTGATCTCATCCTGCAGCTTCTCCAAAATGCTTAATAGTCTCTCCACACAGAACCGACTGTGTTGCGGTAGGAGTTCCAGTTTCTTCTCCAACTCCTCCAGCCCTCGCTTCCCGAAGGCATCGCTTGCCCCGTCGATGCTGATGCAGTACTTGGCAAGGGTGGCGTGGATTCGATTCTTCAGCTTCGTTCGCTCCGCGCACAGAACCATGCGCGTGCGGGGAAGATCCCGAAGATCTCGGATCTCCGCCGGCGGGATCCACACCGTCGCCAGGGTGCCCGTGCGCTGCAGTCGGTTCAGCCCATGGCAGTCCAGCTTGTCCGTCTTGTTCACCGACGCCAGCATCAGTTTCGCCCGTAGCGGGTGCACCAACTGTGGGACCATCTCCGCCGCTTCGATCTCGTCCACGATCCAGTACCAGTTCCCGATCGTTTCCACCGCAACCGCGGTGCCTGGCTTCCAGGCGGAGAGAAACTCTGCGATGGCTCCCCGCTGATGTTCGATGCGGGCTTCGCGGAGTATGGCCCCCGTGTGTTCCTCCACCGACGCGAACGAGTATCGCTTGTGAGAATCCAATGCGATATACTCCATTTGCTGCGCCTCCTCTCGTAGAGAGTTCTGTTCGCCTCATCATACGCGACGAGGCTAAACGAGGTGCAGCGCTTTCATGCAATCACTTAGGGGAATTGGGGCGCCTCATCAATGCGTGGTCGGCTTCGGAGGCGATAAGAAAAGTCGAAAAAGCGAACCACCAGGCATCGGT
>Ga0326728_10005993_pt1 | contig 33341 bp, 20 predicted proteins | sample MB3enrmetagenome_FD_207602 | JGI IMG/M metagenome (GOLD analysis project Ga0326728, IMG submission 207602) | Lab enriched peat soil microbial communities from McLean, Ithaca, NY, United States - MB31MN | ecosystem: Environmental > Terrestrial > Soil > Wetlands > Peat | place: USA: New York... | reverse complement strand
TGCACGGCCGGGCCCGGTGCATCACCCTGGATCTGGACCCCACCGACGATCCCACCCACGGGGCTCAGCAATTGACTTTCTTCAATGGCCACTACGACACCTGGTGCTATTTGCCGGTGATGGGATTTATGAGCTTCAACGACGAAAAGGAGCAATACCTGTTCACGGCGGTGCTGCGGCCCGGCAATGCCGTGGCGAGCGTGGGGGCTATCGGCATCCTCTGGCGCATCCTGCAGAAGCTGCGGCGGGCCTTTCCCCAGGCGCGCCTGCGAGTGCGACTGGACGGCGGATTTGCGGACCCGCTCCTGCTGACGTTTCTGGACGCGATGGGTGTGGAGTATGTGGTGGCGATGGCCAAAAATGCGGTGCTGAACCATTTGGCCGAATTCGCGATGCAACAGGCGCGGAAACTCTCGGAAGAGAGCGGCCAGACCGAGCACCTCTATGGGGAAGGCCGCTATGCCGCCGAGAGTTGGCTGTCGGAGCGGCGCGTGATCTTCAAGGCGGAGGTGGTGCGGCATGAGGGCAAGGAGCCCAAAGACAACCCCCGCTTCCTGATCACCAACCTGCAGCAGACCCCACGCTGGATTTACGAACAGGTCTATTGCCCGCGGGGCGAAATCGAGAACCGCCTCAAGGAACTGCAGCAGGGCCTGGAGATCGACCGCACGAGCTGCTCGAAGTTCCTGGCCAACCAGTTCCGGGTACTGATGACGGCGGCTGCCTACGTTCTGATGCAGGAACTGCGGCTGCGGGCGGCGCGGACCGGATGCGCGCGGGCGCAGGTGTGGACCTTGCGCGAACGGCTGCTGAAACTGGGCGCTCAGGTGGTGGTTTCGGTGCGCCGGGTGGTGATTCATCTTCCCGTCTCGTTTCCGTTCTTCGCCAGCTTTCGTCAAATCGCCCTGGCCTTGGGCGCCTTGAGCGGATAGCCCCTCAACTCTTTTCCCCGTATCCTTTCTCTCTTGGACACCGCGCTGGACCCAGGCAGCAGTGTCGAAGGAATCAGCCCGACTCTCGCCCCCAGCCGGTCCGCAACTGAGGAAATGCGCCTCCGGCGGCCGGCCGGCCTCCAAGGCCACGAGCATCCGGCTCCAAACGCCTCAAATCCGCGTTCTGCGGCGCGTTCATGAATAATGCAGACTAAGGGTCGGCATTTTGTCCTCCACAAAACGTTGGTTCTGTTTCATTCCCACAAATCTGCAAATACTGTTTCTTTTGGTTTGCCGCCATCACTAGCTTGAGATATGCCTTCGTGGATTACGGAGTGCGAATCATGAAGCCTCAACGGTCACCTCGGCCTTGAGCTGGGGTCGGAACTCGACTGGTTCGGCACAGCCCCGCGTACTTTTGCGCCAACTCCGTATTTCCTAGGCGTGTATAGATGGTGGCAAGTAAGTAGTAAACCTGGAGGTCTAGCACATTTCCGGACGGGTCGGGAAGGCTTAGGGCGCGCTCGGCGTCCACGTGAGCCTCCTTGTATTTCTGCAGGCGCAGGTTCAGCCTGCCATGCTCATAATAAACGGCGCGAGTTTGCGGGGCGAGACGCAGAGCGCGGTCCAAGTACACCTTACTATCTGCAAGCTGGTTGCCTTTCATCAAGAACCGGCCGTAGTTGTAATCGAGAAAGAAGTCGAAAAGCGGGCCATCGTTTACCTGCAGTCCCTTCAGATAGTTTCCTTCTGCCTTCTTGGGCTCACCCAAGGACTCCAGGTTGAGAGCCAAGTAATCGTAAGCACGAGGGTCGTGGGGGCGCAGGGAAATCACCCTTTCGAACTGCTCCACGGCCTCCGAATGCAACTGCCTGCTATCGTACAAGACCCCGAGTTGGAAGTGGGCTTCGGGGTCATCGGGGTCAAGTTTACAGGCTTTTTCCAGCAATTCCCGAGCTGCCGCCGTCTGGCGTTTCATCGCCAGGATTTGGCCTCTCAGGATCAGCGCAGCTGGGTAGGCAGGGTCGAGAGCAAGCGCCCGCTCTGAGAAATAGTCGGCCTGTCGATAATGCTGCTGGGAAAAGTGAAACTGAGCGAGGTAATAGTAGGGTCGGGCATCTTGGGGAGCCAACAAGCTGGCCCGCGAGAAAAGTTGCTGTGCAGTTATCAAGTCTTTTTGCGAGGCGCGAAGGCGAGCCAGATTCACGAGGAATTCACTACAACCGCTGTATGAAGTCTCCAGAGGGGTCAGGATCCGCTCTGCTTCAGTAATCTGGCCTCGGTCGAGCGCCTTTTGGGCAAAGCTAAGTTGTGCCTCAATTTCCTCGCAAGGATTCGCGTATCTGGCAACTTGTGGCTCAGCACCCACAACCCAGGCAGCACCGCTGAGGCAAAAGCACAACATCGGGAGAAGCCGTGTCGATCTTAGTCGCTCCGTCCTGATTGGCTTCCCACCCATTGAAGGAACCTCGCCGAAACCTTATTCTTCCCTTACTTTGAGGATTTGATCGGCCGCCACGTCTCTCACCACCTGGGCGTTGCCACTCGGCCATCGAAGCTCAATCTCACGGACGTGACGATCTGCTCCCAATCCGAAATGGACACGCTTATCGGACGAACTCACATAGCCCACGGACGTTGTAACGTGGTTGTACTGGATCCTCCCAGACTCGCCTGTGAGCTTGATCTTTGTGCCTATTCCGTCTCGGTTACTCTTCGTACCTTCCGCTTGGAGCAGAATCCAGTGATGCTCACCCGGCGAGGTGTTATAAAGAAGCTCTGCTGGTTCCCCGATAACGGAAACGACGACGTCGATCCGGCCATCGTTATTCAGGTCTCCAAACGCGCACCCCCTGTGTGCGGCCGCGATTTGCATGGCTGGGCCAGCCTCTGCGGTTACGTTGCGGAAGCGAGCGTTGCCGCGGTTCAAGAAAACCGCATTCGGCTGCTTGTAATGGTTATTTCCGTAGAAATCGGCGTTTTCACTAACGTGCGAATTAGCTATGAACACATCCTTATGGCCGTCGTTATCGAGGTCGTAGGCGCCCACACCCCAGCCACTCATCTGGAGGGTGGTGTACCCAAGCCCAGCCTGGAAGCTGGAAGGGACGAAGAACTCCTGGCCTGTGTTCAAGTAGAGTTGAAAGATGTCTCCTTCCAAGGATGAAATCACCAAGTCGGGCCACCCGTCGTCGTTCAAATCGCGAAAATCCACTCCCATATTCGAGATGGGAAGGCCATCCTCGGTGTAAGCAACGCCCGCAACGATCGCCACTTCAGTGAAGCGCTGCCCGCCAAGATTCTTAAATAGAAAGTTCCCCATGTCGTCGTTGCCAACGAATATATCTGTGAAACCGTCGCCGTCATAGTCGGCGACCGCCAGTCCCATCCCCTTCCCGATATACTGGCCAATCCCGCTGGGTCCGGACACATCCGAGAACGTCCCATCGCCGTTATTGTGATACAGGACGTTGGGTTGCCCACCATACATGAGCGGCGAACAGGACAGGCGCCTCCCTTCTTCACCGCATACCTTCGAGCGTGCCCAGCTCCAGTCCAGGTAGTTCGCGACGAAGAGATCCAGGTGTCCATCATTGTCATAGTCGAGCCAAGCTGCCCCCACCGACCATAGCTTGTTTCCATTCGCATCGGCACCCGGCACGCCAGCTCGCTCGGTAACATCGGTGAAGGTCCCGTCGCCATTGTTGTGGTAAAGAAAATTCCGGTTGATGCCCGTCACGTACAGGTCAGTCCAGCCGTCGTTGTCATAATCGGCGGCGGCGACGCCCATCGAATATCCAGCACCGAGGACGCCGGCTCGCTCGCTCACGTCAGTGAAGGTTCCATCTCGATTGTTCCTATAGAGCCGATTGAAAAAAAGGGGGCCGTCTTTCTCCAGGCTGGGAATCCGAGCTCCATTCGTGAAGAAGATATCTAGGAAGCCGTCATTGTCGTAATCAAACACTGCGACTCCACCCAGAACAGAATCGATGATGGGTTTGTCCGGGGTAGTGCCGTTATCGAGTATGAAATCCACCCTTGATCGCGCCTGCCGGTTCTCGAAACGTATAGGTGCCCTCGCCCCCGCCTGCCTGTCGGCGGCCCCGGGACGTTGGGCACACACAACTCTTGAAGCTAGCCCGGCCAGGGTCAGCCTTCCGAACTCCAGAAATCTCCTGCGGTCGATTTCGTTCAAGTTCTTTGTCACAGGCGCTCGGTTGGCATCTTTCAATCTCGCCGGTTTGAGGTCACAACACCTCACCACACATTGGAATGGCATCTGCCTGTCGCAAAAGCAACCCTTGAGGGCGATCTAACTCCATTCGAAAACGACCGCCGTGTGCACACTGAAAGGGGGCACAACCACCAAAAGCCATTGACTGTCACGGCGATACTCGACAGGCACTCCCCCGGGTTCTATCCGCACGACCTTGGGCTGCCGCGCTTCGCGAAGCTTTATTTGTACCCCGCCGATCGGCGGAGGCGATTCGATGATCTGAGGAGGATGGACGCGGCGGTCCGGCTGATACGCGACTAGGTGAATGGTAGACCTCTTGTCGTCCTTGGAGTAATAAACCTGAACTGACGGGGGACCAATCCGTTCGACCATTGGGTTCACAACCACTCGTCGCACCATCTTCTGGAGAACGTACTTGGCACCGGGATTGCCTCGTTTCCACACCTCGGCGGCGATCCCAAGCGCGCAGAATAACACGTGGCCTTTGCCGTAGCGATGGGCGGTTAATGCCGGTGAATCCAGCCTCTCTCCAGGAGGAGAGGCTTGAAACGCTATCCCCGGAGCCGTGAGGGGCGCGAGCACTCCCGCTTTTGAGGCACGGACCCTCGCTGGCTTTCCCGAGACAGGGATCGCTGGCCGAAAGCTGTCCTTGTCGCGCCAGAAATCTTCTGCCTCAGTCCCCCGCAACTCCAGGTAAGCTACGTCGAATGCGTGCTCGCCTTCGGCGGCCAAGCCAGTCATCTCCTGAAATGTGCTTTGATCGGCGGCTGAAGTGGGTTCCTCGGGATCTACGGCCTGAGGCAGACAGCCTGTCACAATTAATCCCCCACCGCCCTCTACGAATCTCCGGATTGCCTCCGTAGCCTTTCGGCCGATGAATGCCTGTTCGGGAATGACCAGCGCACGATACTTTCCCAGATGATTCTCCAAATCCGCATCGAAGAGGATATCCGTTGTCAGGCCATCTTCCACCAAGGCCAGGTAAGCGCCTTTCAGTGGATTCTCGTCCGTAGTCCACTCGCCCCCGCGACACCGCAGTGTTTCCGGGCTCGACAAGATGGCCACATCGGAAACTGCTTGCGTCCCTTTTGCAATTGCCTCCCGCGGCGCGCAAAAGTCGAAGCAGATCCGAAACAGACGCATGACCTCCGGATCAGGCCTGACGTTAACGGGTTGAAGCAGGTCGCCGACAAACAGCTTCCCGCCTGCTGCGAGGGCAGTAGCAAATTCCGTCTCGATGTTTTCCGGAGTGCGGCACGTGAAGTCGCCCCAGCTATGCAACATGCGTTGGTTCATCACGTCAGCCGGCTTGTCGCGCCAAGCCCAGGCCGCAAGTTGATACGCTGTCTCGAAGGCGAGATTGGCGACGGGGGGATCCCCAGTGAGATATCCAATAGAGCCTGGAGGGGGCACTGAATACCAAGTTGAGGCCATCCAGTTGATCCCCATCACACAGCCGGGACGAACCCGCGCGACTTCTGCCGCTGCCCTGTCGAAAACGTCCCATATCCGCCGCACCTGGAAATGACGAAAGGCCCGCCAGGCAGGGTCATCTGGCAGATACGGAATCGGACCCCCAAAGGCTTGTCGGCAGCGTTCGCAATAGCACGGGTGATGGAAAAAGCTATAGACACCGTCCAGGAAAAACCCGTCAACGGGATAGGTAGAGGCGATCTCGCGAAACTGCGGGATCAGCATTTGTTCGGGGAACGCGCCAATAGGGCATGCTAGACACCCCGAACCAGCCTCCGGTCGCGTCGCCCCGTGGGGGCCGCTACGGCACCATTCGGGGTGACGCTCGCCCATAGGGGCCGGAATGTTGTCGATGGCGTAGTAAGCGATCACCCGCAGGCCCTCGCGTTTCAGCGCTTTCACACCATCGCCAAAAACATCTCGCGTGAGATGAGGATGAGGGAGCCCGACACGGGTTGGGTAGTATGACCAACCGTGGGAGCAACGGGAGAAGTAAGAAACTGCCTCGGCCCCGCTCTCCTTCAAAGCCCGCGCAAATGCCTGGGGGTCGAAGTCACGACCCACATTCTCAATCTGGGCTGGCGTGTGCATATCAAAGTGTATCTTTCGTGTCACATCCCGATACCAATTCGGAGCTGACACTTCCGCATGAGACTGTACGCTCGAGCCTAATCCCAAAGCGGCCGTCGCGCCCACGGCTACAGTGTTCCCCATAAATTCTCGACGATTCATGGTGTGAGATCCTTTTTTCCCACAGGGAGGAAGGACATTGACTTTTCCTCATCTTGCCTATCTGCGTGCCTTAAGGGTGGCGATCTCCCAAGGTTTCAAGCCGAAATCCAAAGACCTGGCCGATGACACCGGCAAGGTTTCAGGTTGTTCCTTGATTAGGTTCCTCCAGGCCTGGCGAAAGCTTTGTGCCAAGGGGATTCGGGCTTGAGATTCAAAGCCTTGAGCTTCGTAAGAACGCAAGACCAGAGAGTCGTCATCTTCGCACACTCTAAACGCTGTTGCACAAGATTGGGTGGACCAATTGTGACAAATTCAGCTGATCGGGGCAGAGGTTGTACGCTAGGCCCGACCTCCTCTGCGGCACAGAACCCATACGCCTTGCCATTCCGGCTAGGATGTGCCCAGACTGATCGTATACTGCACGCGCGGGTTCACCGCGAACCATAGGCGGCTGTTAGCGGGATCCTTCTTCAAACTGACCTCGTTGCTGGACTCCGCACGGCCGATGCTTCTACCCCGCACACTAGCCCCATCTAAGCGCTCCGGCTCCCCTTGCAGAGCGGCCCGGAATGGCTCTTGCCCCGCAAGGGTCTCGAACTGAAATGTGGTCGGGTCTCGCTTCTCAAGCCTTATCGGCGCCTCGACGTAAAGGGTCACTTGCCCATCCAGCGGGTGAAAAAGCAGTAGGGTTGCTTCGGGCAGCATGCCAAAGCAATACGGCGGCTGGCTCACTCGTCCCGGCGGGCTCGACAGCCCACCGTCATCCCCCTCCATATAGCCGAAACCTTCCAGTGGAATATTCCAGGCTCGATTGACCGGAATGAACCACTCGCGAGGGATGCCTGCATAAATGATTGAGGGATCGGGCAGCAGGGTAGGTAGAGCGTCGCCTTCCGACACTCCCTTCCAGCGGAGTAGTTCAGCAGTCACCTCCCGCACAGGCCCCGAGAGGAGGGCATCCCCCTCCACCAGGAAGTTATTCAGGAAATGGGTCAAAGTAGCCTCCTCCCAGCCGTTGGAATATCCAGCCGGCATGGATTCGGTCAACAAAAAGATCGTGCGCCCCTGGTATTCCTGATAATCCGGATTGAAAAGCCAAGAGTGGCGCAGGATCACAGCAATCGGGATCACTGCCCCTTCTAAGTAGCGTGGGTCTCCTGTCAGCTTGTAAAGCCGAAGAAGGGCCACCGGGGCCAGAGCTGTAGTCGTGAATTCATAGGGAAACTCAAAACCCATTCCCAGCAGCCGGTCCGCGGCGCCCCGAGCTTCCTCAAGGTATTCAGCCTTACCCGTGAGCCGATGATAGAGCAGCATCAAATACAGGTAAGACCCGGTGCAATCGTACTCGTAGTGGACGCCAGGTGGTTTGCTGAAATCGGCATTGATGCGTAGCGGGAACACGTAGTGTAGCCGACGGCCGGCTTCCACAACGTCATCCGCCGCTTCCAGGCATGACCGCTTTGCCGCTGGCGAACCGAATTCCTCGGCGTAATCCCCTGCCATCACTAAGGGAAATAGGTATTGCCAAGCGTCGCCGAAGGGAAGCCGCATTTTCGAATTCGCCCACAAACTCTCTTCGTCCTCCACCAGTTGCCTCGCCCTTTGCGATCCGAATCGCTCAGCGTAGCGTCGACAGGAATTGAGGATCGTCTGTGGTTCGACAACGTGTTGTCGCCCGACTTTCTTCTCACAGGCCGCCATGTCTGCGAGGCCCTGTTCCGTAATCGCCGGCCAGTCGATGAATTTTACCGTCGGTTTCGCCAGATAAGGGTAGATGGCCGCTACACTCTGGGTGAATTGCGCACAGTACTTGGTAGTTTCGTGGATGTCTGGAGCACCAGGGGCCAGGTGTATGAAAGAGTTGGCCACCAGCAGGCGGTCGCCCTGCTTCAACGGTTTCTTGATGCCCGGGATGTCAAAGCCAAAATCTGCTGGTGGGTTTGGAAAGCAGCAGGTCAGCGGCACTCTCAGGCACCCTGGTGGCTGGCGGACTGTGTCTCGGATACGTGTGCCCGTAACCTTGAAAAACGGATTCAGCGAAGTAAAATCCTCGTAGTAAAGCAGCGTAGCCTTCAATACGAGGGGGTCCCCGAAGTAGATGAATTGGTTCCTGTCTTGGAGAGCACCCGAGTTACGCTGAATGCTCAGAACGGCGTCGGCCCCGGGCGTCCCGTTAAAGTAATAGATCAGGTAATCCCGGTAAATGCTGGCCCAGTCTCTCTCGGGCGACGTGCTGTTCCATTCCTCAGTGTAGGCTAGCTCTGAAAATCGGCCTGCGAACAATCCTTCCTCGACTCCAACCTCGCGGGTAGCCTCAACCTCAATTCGGCTATTCAGCATTCCCGGTGTGCCGTGGGGGATCAGAAGCACGACTTGGTAATGGCACCAGTTCAGATCCCCCCTGATTTCCACTCTCTCGGCGGCCTCGTTTTCCAATAAGGTAAGGGTCTTGATGTTGGCCGAATTGAGAACCTGCAGGGCAGGATCACCCCCTCCGGGACGTAGGGCCAAGTATTCCTTGCTACTTTGTTCTTCCTTGCGAGAAATGGCGATGTAATTCATGCCCTTCTCAAAATTCAGAATGTACTCGCCTGTCGCGACTCGGAAGGATTTTGCATCTGGCATACTGGCGGCCTCCCGAGCATCAACTTGTCCTCCCCTGGCATCCGAGTGGGCAGACAGTAACCCATGCCAGAGACCGCCCTGAAGCGTTGCAGCAGCTGAATCCTGTAAGAACTGTCGCCTCGTCTTTTTTCTCTCAGATTTATCCATAGCCCACCGTTATGTCGTCGATCAGAAACTCATTGCTTGAGGACGGTAAGAACTAGAAGGAATGCCGGTAGAACACAGAATAGCAACTTCCTGACGAGTGCTCGAGGTGAAGCCATCCCCGTTTTGCTCGTCATACTTGGGATTTGTCCTCGGCGGCGACGGCCATCGATTATCATCGTGCCCCTCCAGTATTCTGGTGAACAGTGTGATCAGGACTTCCATTTCACAATCTGTCCCGCACTCCCCCACTGGTTTGCTCGGAGGCCTTCCCTCACTATAAGCTTGCGATGCTTTCCGGCTTTGCGCAGTTAGCGCCCTCGTCCAGCCATCGACGCGCCAGACGTCGGATGGATTCGAAGTCCTGGCCCACCCCCGCCAGCGTGTAGTACACGTGGCGCTCGCTCCAACGATTGAGTTCCATGTCAGCCACCTCGGGGGGAAAATCTGTCTTCACATCGTGTATCGGTTTATTGACGATGTAGTGCGAGAATGGACCGAAAGAGTACGGATAGGGAGAGCCGGGCTCGCGGTCATGTCCCTGAGAATTCAGCCAGCCAATCGGCCAGTGGTCCCAACGTCCCGCACCCCATCCCCAACCACCTGTGTCGTCAAAGGAATGGTCCACCACCTGGCTTTTCTCCGAGGGGAAGCCGCTGGACGACCCTAAGATTGTGAACAAGGAACCAGCCTTCACCGGCAGAATGATGGCCAAACCCGGTGAATGAGAGATATCCAGCAGCAACTGCGCATCACCATTTCGCCGCGCCTTGCCATTGTCGTCCCAGTACTTGTCGTAGCGCTGGTCCGAATATGCCGCCAGCACCGTGCCGACATGGTAATCGCCATGTTCTTCGTCCTGCGGGAAGAGATCCTTCCAGTCGGTTCCGGGCGGGGCAGGTGCAAAGTAATCGATGGGCTGCCAACTATAGCCCTCAGGCTTATCCGGCATTAAGCTCGTGTAGGTGAGGCGGCGCCATACCAGACCATTCGGGTAGGCGACGTAGTCCTCCGTGCCGCGCAGGGCAGGATGGGAGTCGTCATCCTTATTCACGCAGAAGTAGTTCCAGCGCATCCACACCCGCTTCGGGCCGCTCTGGATGATGTCGACAAAGCTGTTGCGTTCCTTCCGGCCGTTACTGTTGAAAAGCTCCGCCCAGCCGTTCATCCCCTCGAAAAACTGATTGCACAGACCGACGCCGCTAGGCAGTTCCATCCAGGGGCAATAGCTTGCTTCGTGGCTGAAGACCAACCGGTGGGACTTATTCCCCCAAACCACCATAATCGCCTTTTTCGGGTTGTGATCGGCGTGCGGAGGGCTGGGCTCAAGCGACCCCTGGTAACCGGCAGGCGCGTAATCGCTCACCTCAACTGCCGAGACACCCGTGGTTTTTCTCTGCGCCAGTTCCGCCAGGGTGATCGGCGCCGGCTTCTCAAAGATCGGATCAGGCCCGATCTGTCCTTCTGCGCCGGCACGGGACGGGTCGCCATTACTGGGAACTGAGGGCATTGTAGCCCCAAGCGGTTTCAACCCCGCCAGCGCGAAGCCTGTCCCACCAGCCACGTTCCGCAGCAGATTACGACGTGAGATACTCATTCCGGCATTCCTCCCAAGTTTTTCGTCTCTGAGGTGGCCAAGATCCCGTACCACCGCGAGCAAGAGAGTCCATCTTAACTGGCCACACAAGCTGGCTTAATCAAACTCGGACGCGGGGCTGCCCGATGGGCAGCCCCGCGCATGAGTCGTTAGAAGGTTAACCGGAGAGCAAGTTGGATCTGCCGCGACGGGTTCACTGTGCTGGTGACAAAGCCTTCCGCGGGGTCGCCCACAAGCGAGTCCGGTACCGCGTAGTTCTGGAGGTTGAAGATGTTGAAGAACTCCGCCCGGAAGGAGAGATTCATTCCCTCACGCACCGGGAAGTTTTTGAAGAGGGAAAAGTCCGCCATATACACCGGCGCCGATCGCAGCGTGTCCCGCCCCACGTTCCCGTAAGTGAACGAGGGCACCGAGAAGGCACTCTTGTTGAAATAGTTCTCGCTTGTAGGGTTCGACAAACTCGGGTTTCCCACAAGGTTCGGGCGTGCGTAGTTGTACCAGGAAACCGTGTTGTCGATGTTGGCTACATCGCCGCTAACGGACATGGTGTAGGGCTGTCCCGACCTGAGTTGCACTATCGCATTCGTCTGCCAGTTGCCCAGGAGCCAACTCGCCGCCCCGTGTTGGCTGAAGTATTTCTTGCCTTTGCCAAATGGAAGCTCATACACACCGCTCATCGACAGCATGTGCGGGATGTCATACGCCGACACGCTGCGGCTTCCGTTCGGGTCGTAGTAGTTCTGCAACCCGCCTCCAGCCCCGTTCTCCGCATCAAACCAGCCGCTGGTTCCGGTGTCGATGGACTTCGACCAAGTGTAAGACACCAGATAGTAGAGGCCCTGAGTGAACCGACGTTCAAGTTTTATTTCCAACGCATTGTAGTTGGCGTTACCGGTGCTCGTACCCATAAAGTTTGTGCCAGGCCACCACGGGAATGGCCGCCGAGCTTGCACCTGATCCGGAGTCCCCGGCCCCGGCGTCGTGGCCGTGTCCCATAAGCCGGTCGAATCCAGCCGATCCGAGTAACTCCCCAGATAGCCGATTGAGAGCGCCAAATTGTCCGTCGCCTGCCGCTGAACCTCAACATTCCACTGCTGTGACCTAGCGTCCTTGCGGTAGGGGTCGAAGTACCAATTTACTTGCTCCCAGGGATCGGCCGCCGGAAGAGCTTGGCCTATTTTCCCATAAGTCTCATCGATGGTAGTCAGTGCTTGGCCTAAACCGTTATAGCTCAAAAGCGACCAGCCCCCGGCTGCTGCCGGCCATTCCCCTTTAATGCCTTCCCAGTCCTGCAACACGCCCATCAGCGGGTCATACACAATGCCGTAGCCACTGCGGACTACTGTCCTCCCATTCAGGCGCCAAGCAACCCCTACCCGTGGCCCCCAGTCGTCCCACTCTGTCTTCGGCCCCCAAGCTGCCCCAAAGGGTGACAGCTTAATGTGGTCGCTGTTGGGGATCTGGGACAGCGGTTCGGGCAGGCATGGCGCCACGGCTCCATTGCCACAGACAAGCGGCATCTGGCTCATCCCAATCCAGTAATCGCCGGTTTCCGGGACAGGTCCGCCTACTGGGTAAAGGGCAGGATACTCACTGAAGTAACCCCTATGGTCAAATCGCAAGCCAAAGGTCAGCGTGACATTGCTGCGGAACTTCCACTCATCTTGCGCAAATGCCGACCAGTCGGCAACACCTTGGCCCGAGGGTGGAGTGGTTGCGGTTATGTTCGCTTGCGCGGGCAGCCCCAGCAGCATCGAAGCCAACGACCCCCCAGTTGTTCCCGCTTGCTCCGGGTTGTCGGTGACCGCGTTGGTAAAGGTCCATTGGCCTACCCCGAGTCCGTTTCTACCAAAGCTGCCTTGGTCTAGGTATTGCGCACCGTACTTGGTTTCATGTCGCCCGTGCACCCAAATCAGATTGCCCGAGATGTGCCGCGTGTCGTGACCACCGATGCCGCCTGTCAAGAGTCCGGCACCACCCCAGGGTGAGGAAAGGGTAACCGTGCTACCGCCAGGGCTGGTCATCCCCAGCCCTTGCATCGTGGCTATCCCTGCGCTGTTACTAGTAAATGAATGGAACGGCCGATTCGTGGTGCCACCGCGGGCTTCCACGATCAACGTTGGGGTAAAAACATGGTTATAGCCTGCCGCGATCTGGCGATTGGGCACAGTCCCTCCCGCCCTCTGCAGGATTGACGTTGCCGTTGTCTGGTCATTGTCAAGCTCACCCCAGCGGAAGAATAGGTTGTCCTTGGTCCCGATCTGTTCGTCAATGCGTCCATTGTATTGGTCAGCATTGTCCGTATTCGGGATCGACACGAGGTCATTGTGTATCGGATCACCCACCAGATTCGGCCGGTCGAAATAGGTTTTGACAAAAGTCACCATCTTCTGATCGATCCGGGCCGTGGGGATGATGTTCGGGCAGCCAGCAGCATTTGTGCAAGCCGGGTTGTAATTGGGACTGCTGGGATCGGCTGAAGCAACAAACTGGGTGCGTAGATACTCGCTGGGGTTGCTGGGATCGGGGCCCGTGGTCGCCGGGTCATAGATGTTCTGATTGATAAGAGAGTGCGAGAAATCACCGGAGAGTTCCGCGTCGGTGGGCACGTAGTATCGGGCCTGGGCAGCCTGCGTCCAGCGCCAGCCTTCGTAAGCGAAGTAGAAAAACGTGCGGTTTCGCCCATTGTACAACCTAGGAATTAGGATGGGCCCACCCACCGTGCCTCCGAACTGGTTCTGGCGGAAGGGCGCGGGCGATGTCCGGAATTCGTCCGTGAAAGGATTCCGCGCATCGAACCGGTTGTTGCGGTCGAACTCATAGGCGCTGCCATGGAGTTTGTTAGTTCCTCCTTTTGTAATTACGCTAATCACACCACCAAGAACACTGCCATATTCTGCCTTATCGTTGTGCATCTGCACCTTAAACTCCGCAATGGCGTCCACTATCGGCGGGATAACGTACAGGCTAGTACAGAACTCAGTATCGTTGACGCCATCCACCGTATAGAGGTTGCCGCGGCTCCACTGCCCCGCGACCGAGGGTAAAGCGAAACTACTCCCGGGCACGCCCTGAATGGCTAAGTCAGTCGTGGCGCCGATCGTAGCACCTTGCGCAGTGCTAATCGGCGAAACGCCGGGAACCATCGTCAGAAGCTGGCTGAAGTTGCGGCCGTTGAGTGGCAATTCGTTTACAGCTTTCTGTCCCACGACCGTGCCTAATTCGGAGGTGGATGCCTGGATTAAATCAGCCTCTGCCTTTACCTCGACGGTTTGCGTTAAAGAACCGACCGCGAGCGTAACGTCCTGCGTCAGGCTTTGGTTCACGTCAAGCTTGATGTTCGGGATGTCGACGGCCTTGAATCCCGATTTCGTCACCTTAAGCTGGTAGACGCCGGGCTCCAACAGCGGAATGTCGTAGCGGCCGGCCGCGTCCGATTGCGTTGTACGGGTGACCCTGGTCGCAACGTTCATTACGTCCACACCGGCTTGGGGGATGACACCCCCCGTTGAGTCCATGATCCGTCCCGCGATCTCAGCGGTCGCCGTTTGACCGTAAGCCGCGGGGGTCGAAATCATACATATGGCGGCTAAGATGTACAGATGAATAGAGTACTTTTTTGTCCCTGGCTTCACTGCTATCATTGTTGATTCCTCCTATGCTGGGTTCCCAAGCCCCGACGCAAGGCACTCTCCTGGTTATGGGCAGAATTCTTTCGCGCTTTGCTAACGCTTTGCATGCACGTCAATCTTGTCGATCACCCAAACCATCTTGGTTTCTCACGCGCAATTTGCTCGAACACAACGCTGCTGACACTTTTCAACTGGCAAGTGCTACCAGTAAAGTAACTTGGGGTAAAAGTCAGGGTTACCTTCCCCGGGGGGCCTACGGCGGTGATACTGTTCATAAATTGCCTGTTGACCTCAGGTTGAATCTGGTGTATGTTGCCGTGCGAAGTTACAGTAACGTAACCGTTACCGAGGCCAGCTGCGATGGCCGAGCAAGAACAAGCCAAACAACGTCACGATATTTCACCGGATGAGGTCTCTGCGGCGCTCACGCCCATCCTACGTAGCAAGATATTTGCCCACGCTTCTTCTCTTCGCCAAACTCTTGTGTTCATTGTCCAGAAGAGCCTTTCTTCACCAGCCGAGCCCATTAAGGAATATACCCTAGCCACGGAAGTGCTTAGCCGCAAATCCGATTTTGATCCGAAGGTAGACAACATCGTCCGCGTCCAGATGCATCGCCTCAGGGAAAAGCTAGAGGAGTATTACAAGACCGAGGGACAACGAGATTCGGTCCGAATTGTGATGCCCCGCGGCCAGTACAGCCCCGAGTACATTAGGAAAACCCCGGACGTGCAGCCGACAACGGCGAACTCGCCGCAACAAGTCGGTGTCTCGAGGGAAAGAGGATGGCACGTGGATTGGCGCTGGGGGATCGCTATCGCCTTTGTGATTTGCGGATTGGTGCTTGTGGTACGCCATTTGCGGCCCTCGATCCCACTGCCTTCGTGCTTCCGATTGTTATGGGAGCCTTTCCTAATGCCAAGCCGTCCGCCGTTGATCGTTTATTCGAATCCAGGCTTTTTAGTGAGCAGACATGGAAATCTCTACCGCTATGATTCGCCCCAAATCCCTTCCCTAACAATGGGGACCAGGCTTCCAACCTCTGATAATCAAGGCCTTCATCTTGGATTCGGGCAAGAAGAGTCACCATTTTATTATTTCGATGGTTACACCGGTTCAGGCGAAGTTATGGCAACGGCTAGAATTGTTCAATTTCTTACCACCCACGGGGAACCATTTTTGATCAAGCGAAACCATCTTGTTTCTTACGAGGACATCAAGAACAATAACGTGATCTTTCTCGGCAGCGGCAAGGAGGATCAGATCCTAAAGGATCTGCCCGTCTCGCAGGAAATTGTATTTATGCCGCCTCCGCCGGACCAATATCCGGTCGGGTCCTTTATTCAGGATTTAAATCCCCCTCCGGGTCAGCCGGCGACTTACAGAATGCAACTGGACAATTCTACGGGCGCGATCCAGACTGAATATGGATTGATCAGCTTGCTTCCGGGTGTTTTCGAGGGGCACTACGTGCTGGTACTTGCGGGTATTACCACTCTAGGTACGCAATCGGCGGGCGATTTCGTAACTTCTGAACCAGATATGGCGCTCTTGGAACGAATGCCCGTAGTCGCCGCAGCAATAAAATCCCATTTTCGTTTTTTCCAGGTGTTGCTCAAACTCGAAGTGCGTGACGGAGTTCCATTGGATGTCAGTTGCGTTCTCGTTCGCAAGCTGAATCCTGGGGCGCGTTGAGGGCTGACTGTGCGTGACTAAGTTGCCTGATGCCTCAAGAGGCTTCAACCCATATTCCTAAGTTGGCTTGGGGGCCTGCCCTCACTGCGATGGGAAGAACCGTGGATGCTTAGTCTTCGAAACCGCAGTGTTCGAATGCCGAATCGAGGGATTTCCAACCCAAGCTCATATGATCCGCCTTCGCCAGGAGTTGCTGTCAATCCTCTCTCTATCGTCCCCTCCAGCCTGGCAGCTTCAGCCCACAGGGCCGCGCCATAGTGATCGTTCGGGGGTCATCTCCTCCTGCATTGAACAGCCGAGGTTAGGGGCCTCGATTATCGACGAGCACGGCGGACGCCTCCTCGCCTGTTCCGGATATCTGCAAGAGAGGTCGTTCTCGCTGCGCGGGAACGTCCGTCTTCCGCATCAGCCCAGCTGTCACAAGCGTGTTACCGCAACGGGCGTCGCCCCATCCTTGCCTTGTCACGCACTCACAGCAACGGCGAGGACTTTCGGTGCGATGTCAAGGCAAGCCCGCCAGTCAGGGTGTCGCCCCAGCTCGTTCAGAGTATCGCGCCATGAGCCTACGGGTATCTGGCCTTGAACGCCGAAGTGGTCCACCTCGACGGAATGGAGTTTTCCTTCCCATCTGTGCCCAGGCATACGCGCCGGGGTCGAACCCGCCGCGCGCGCCGTGCGGTATTGACACAAAAAACTTGCACACGATACCATACGCGTGGGTGCGGCGGTGCCTTTTCATGGATGTGATGGACGGTCAAACGGCGTGGACGAGGCAGGCTGTGGGTCTGTTGATCGTGTTGCTCTGGGCGGGTCTGGCTGTCGGGGGCCAAGCTACGATCGAAAATGCTCGGGATTTGCTCGCAAAGGGTCGGCTGGGAGAAGCGGTGGCTGTGCTCCGTGACGTCGTCGCGGCGGATCCGCGCAATGTCGATGCCCGTATCCTCCTTGGAACCACTTTGGCCCTCCAGGGGAAGCGCAGTGAATCTATAGAGCAATTGGCCGAGGCTGTGCGCCTGAGGCCAGACTCGCCCAGGGCGTATAACAGCCTCGGTATGGCACTAAGCCGTTTCGTCGAGATGAAGGCGGCGCGGGAAGCCTTTGAAAAAGCCCTCGAGCTCGATCCCAATCTGGTCGAGGCTCGAGTTAATCTCGCGCTGCTTCTGGCACAGGCCGGCAAGTTTGGGCCAGCGGGCGAAAATCTGGACCGCGCCATCCAATTGCAAGGCGATACCCACCCGGCAGCCTACTCCCATTATCTGCGGGCAAGAGTCTGGATTGCGCAGAAGCAGATGGGGAAGGCGGCATCGGAGCTCGAGATCGCAGTAAAGTTGCGGCCTGACTACGCCCAGGCTTGGTCTGATCTCGGTGGAGTTCGACGGGTTAGGGGTGACCCCGAGGGAGCGCAGCAAGCGCTGGTGAGAGCAGTTGCACTGGACCCGGACGATGAAAAGGCTCAATACCGGTTGGGCCTCCAGTACCTGGAAAACCGTCAGCCGCACAGAGCGATCGGCTGCTTTAACAAGGCTTTGCAGCACGAGCCCGAGGATCGCGCTATCCTATACAACCTCGCATTGGCCCTCCGGAGAGACGGGCAAGAAGGCGAGGCTAAGCGCGTTGAAGACCGGCTGTCCAAGTTGATCCAAACAAGGGACAAAGTGGCCGCCACCGGCCAAATCATTGGTGATCTGAACGATGCCGGGATGGCGCTGGAGAAAGCGGGCGACATTCGGGGAGCGATGGAAAAGTATCGGGCTGCGCTTGAGTTGGACCCTTCGGACGTCGTACTCCGATTGAATTATGGACTCGCTTTGTGCCGGCTGGGACGGTGGAAGGAAGGCGCGGCAGAACTCCAAGAGGTCCTCCGCCTCGACCCAAACAACGCCAAAGCTGCCAAGGGGCTTTACATGGCTCGCGACGAAACAGAAAAGTAAGCAGCCCAGGCGCACAGAGCAGATTCCCAAAAACCCGCGCATAAGGATTGACGCAGCCCTTCATCACAAACACTTTCCGCGCTTAGGGCCGTGGTATGAAGCTTCCAAAGCTATGTACGCTTAACCGGCGATGAAGAAGGAAGCTCATGGAGCTGCGCACAGAGGCACTACCGATCCGTCAGATGCTGTCTGATCTAACGATCTGGTCGTTAGCCCACCTCCTCCCGTTCAACGCCGTCGAGCCGAGACTCACCGAACCTGGGCAGGACATAGAGCCAAAGAAACTGGCCATAAAACCCCGCCGTGCTCGGCTTTCGCTCGTGTTCGACGTTTTTCAGCCACTCCGTGGCGTACGTGGCAAGCGTGGGTTGGTCTGGCGTCTCCCGCTGAAGCAGTGCCATGCCACCTAGTGCGAGCCTGGCCTCAACCTCCCGTCTCACGCGCTCTGCGGCTGGGCGGCTTCCAACCGCGATGGTCTTGCGCTGGCCCTGATGGTCAATGACTACGCACCAAGACGTGTAACCTCCGGGTTTCCGAACTTTAACGCCCATGGCCTACCGCTTGCAAAGCACCTCTCACGATTACATCAAGATCGATGGCCGCCAAAGGCCTCACCCTGTGTCTTCCTAGCCAAGAATCCAATTCTGACCGTTTCACCAGTATCTTCGCCCCAACACGGACAGCGGGCAGCGCATCGACAGACGCATGGATCAAAGCCCTGACCGTTCTCTCGGAGACGTCGGTGTACTCAGTCACTTGCCGCAAACTGAGCCACTCTTTCCCAATCTTCACCGTTCCTTCCTGTCTCATGGAAGCTCTATACTCCTCCCTCTGGCGGCCTTAGCCGCCTTCTTCCGGCTCAAGGCTGCTTTTCCTTAGAGCTAATTAAGTCAAACTATTTTTCCTGTCGAATGCGTTAGACCCCGGGGTTTTTCGCCGTCCGATGAGTCCTTGGGCTGGGCCCAACCGAATCCTGCGCCTTCACACAAGGACTCGGTCGCAGCATTGTCGCCGCCCCTCGGATTGGAGGCTTGAGCTCTGAGTTAGACGGCTTACCCAAAACAGTTTTCTCTGGCCTGACCTCTACGCACGAGATACTCGTGACCTCAACACCGGCCGCATCAAGCAAATCGTTTGCGTCAACAAGTTCCATGATTGCGATCTCCGCCTCCGGTATCCACTCTCTGGCAGAGATTCTTCGCCATTTTCCTGCAATGCAGTTCCAATTCACCGGTGTGCTGGCGGGGCCTGTCCCGCGGAAATGTCTACGCGCCACCCTGACAGCATTCGGCTCCTCGGCCTCGTCAAGATCGACTTCCAGAACAAGCCTGTAACTTTTCTTCATAAGCCTCCTTGCCCGGCGGTCAGTTTGAATCTGGTTGCCCGGGCCATATCGGCAAACCGAGGAAGTGGCTACTCTACCCTGATCTCGTGATGCTCCGAGCATCCTAACCACCGCTTTCTTACTTCCCTCAACGTAGGACATCGCCCTTTCACGGCGGTAACGCGGGTTGAAGTCCCGCCAGGGACGCCAACATTCTTTAGATCCCGAATTCACCGCAGAAATTTACGATTAGGATGCCGAAGCAAAGGTGATACTTGAGACCTTGCGGGATAACGAAAGAACTCTTCGCGGCCTGGATCAAGGCAAACTCACGATTCAGTGACGCGTGTCGTTGGTGGCGCTGAGATTGTGCTCTCTGCTCGGTCGCCACATGCCGGGGGTCAACCGCCAACTCCAAGCAACTCAAGCTTTTAACGTGAAAAAAACCTATCTGATGCACGACGTGCTCACTTTGAGGAACCGCCCCATCAAATAAAAGTGGTGCGGGTCATCAGTCTACACGCCCCGCCTCCTCAAAGAGCTTTTTTCTCCTTTCATGGTGTCCATTTGGTGTCCACTTTTACAGGGGAAGACGGAGACTGTAGAGAACTCGATAGACAGGATAGAATCGCTCTAACCATCTCCTAATTACTTCAATTTATTAGGATTATCTGCTAACTCTAAGATTTGGTAGCGCTACCGGGAATCGAACCCGGGTTTTCAGATTGAGAATCTGACGTCCTAACCCCTAGGCGGAAACATCAGAGAGCCACCTGGGGCCCGAAACTTTTCTAGATTTGCCACACCATTTGCAGTCCCCGATTTGGGGCATCAACGGAATGCCGACTATCGTGAGGGGAAGGCTTCGGAGTCGGCTTTCCATTCGGTCGATGAAATTGATACGAAAGGGGATCTTCTTTTGAGCGAAAGCAGACGCCCCGAATTGGTGTAAAGCCATGGAAAACATGGAAATGGATGGAAGATATGGAAAGTAGCCGAATTGCTGTCACGCATGAGGTCGCGGGTTCGAACCCTGTCAGTTCCACAGTCCTAACGCTGACAAACCAATGAGACATGCTTCCTTCGTCAGTCGCTGGATCTGCGTACCTGGGGTTGAAATTACTATCTCCAAATTGCGAGACTTACATTCTCCAAGCGGATAACCAAACGAGTACAAGACCGGTACAACTTGAGCGTTCCGAAGGTGGTTTTGCGTGCTTTTTGGTCGCCAACCGTGCCGCAAAATCAATGAGTTACCTTAGTGCAGCCATTTTCCTAAACCGTGGGTCGGGGGTTCGAATCCTTGCAGACAGACCATTAATTTCAGTGGCTTAGCCCTAACCCGGCCTACTGGCCAATTTCAAACTGGTACAGCTGCAAAGACTCACGTTAGGGCATTTCCCGACCAAGTGGGATAACCCGAGACATCGAAGGGACCAATCCAAAATTGCGCGGGAGCACCATCGTTTTACCGTGTTCGGCGATTAGAGACCGGCTCTCGGGAACGCGGGCTGAGGGGTCAAGAATCGTGAGCCAGATCCTCGCCAGTTGTCTATCTGCCACCTGACTCCGTAGGACCAAGCAGTCGTAACCACTCACATAGCTGGCATACAATTCCTTCTGGCAACGCTCCAGGACAAACAATACATGACACCGGAGGGATCGTAGGCATTGATCGAGCGAATCAGTGGCCACCGGCCACTTCAGCCGCGCTATCAGACCCACAGTCTGATCCACGCTGCCGGAAATTCCGGGTGGCCTCAGTGGAGAAAACCGGTATAGCAATACCCCCTGGGCGACGCCACCTACAAAGCTAAACGGTGGGCAACGTAGCTCGAAGACTCGGCGATCTCAAATGTTTTCACCGAGTAGAGGTTTTCTTACGCTAGGATATCCGTACGCTACACTGTAGCCTCTCGCAGGTACAAAATCGGTACAACTTAAGCGTTCCGAAGGTGTTTTTCAATGATTTAGTGTTGCCAACCGTGCCGCAAAATCAACGAGATAGACTAACTCAGTTAGACTGTTAACCGAAGGGTTCCAGGTTCGAGTCCTGGCCGAGGAGCCAACTTTCTGCCGCAGATTAACGCAGATCAACGCAGATTAGACGAGAGCTTCGGGTTCAATCGACCGAGACAAGCCACCAACTTCCATCTACGTTCAACCGCGCTCAGTTCGGCGCAGATCAACGCCGACGAGCCACCAGCTTTCATCAGCGTTCATCCGAGTCAATCGGCGGCTTGCAGTTTCCTCACGCCTCCTCACGGTCTGGGCCGCTTGCGGTACTGTTCGTAGAGCCTCACCTGTTTGTTATCCGTTGAAGTCAACCGGCCATTGATGAACAGATAGCGAATCTGCGTCGGGATGGCGAGCGGATCTCCATCCGTGACGATGAGATCTGCAATCTTTCCGGGCTCGATGGTGCCAAGCTGCTCGGCGAGGCCGAGAATCTGGGCGGGATACAGCGTGACGGCTTTCAGGGCCTCGTCGTAAGGGAGTCCATAAGCAACGGCATTGGCGGCTTGGTAAGGCAGGCGGCGGGAGAAGGACGAGTCGTCCAAAGTCGCGAAGGCGATCTTGATGCCGGCCGCGCGCAGTTGGCCGGGAGTGGCGTAGGACTGATCGTAGGGCGCGTCTTCGTCTTCCGGCAGAGACTGCGTGGGCCCGAGAATCACCGGCACGTGTTTCGAAGCCAGAAGTTCTTTGACCTTGTAGGATTCAGACCCGCCGCCCAGAATCATCCTCAGCTTCTGCTTGTCACAGAATTCCACCGCATCGCGAATGGCGCGCTTCTGATCGGCCACCACGAGCACCGGCAGTTTGCCTTGCACGACGGGCACGAGAGCTTCGAGTTTCAGATCGCGATCGTAGTTCTGGCTCGAGCCTTTTTCCATGGCCTGGGCGTAATGGCGTGCGCGGTCCAGCAAATCTGCCAGCTCGAAGATTCGCTTGTCGTAATCCTGCTTCACTTCCGTGAAGGGGCGTTCCCGGAGGCTGAAAGTGCTGAAGTCAAATGACCGGGTCTGCAACGTGGGCCAGTTCACCACCATCGCCACGGAGCGGCGAATGAGCATCTCCTCAATCGACCAGCCCGCCAGGTTGATGGCCGAAGCCTGGCCCGTAATCACGCCGCCTCCTCCGCCACGGAAGCCCCCGCCTCCGCCAAGAGGTGCGGCAAGAGCGTGCGTGATGCCGCTCGCGCGCGCCACTGGGATCAGCTCGCTGGCCGGATGGACGGCCGTCATGGCCACTAGTTGCGGGTTATAGGTCCCAACGTCGCTAGTGTCTACCGAAGCAGGCACGGCTTCGATTTCACGCAGGCCGAGGGTGGTTGCGGAGTCAAAGATGCCCGGATAAACTTCCAGGCCCTTGGCGTCAATGACCTCGGCATCGCCGGGCGCGTCCACGTTCTGCCCCACCGCGGCGATCTTTCCGTCGCGAATCACCACCGTGGCGTTTTCCATGGGCGGGCCGCTGAGCGTGAATACCTTTGCGCCACGCACGGCGTAGACAGGGGCTGGTTCAGCGGCCTGGGGCATGGCGTTGGTGCGAAACCACGATTTGGCAAGCAGCACGGTCATCACGGTGGCCGCGAGGGCTGGCAGTATCCGTCGAAGTCTCATCTCGGTCGCTCTCCTTCTGTGCTGTAGGGGCGGCCCATGTGGCCGCCCCTGGGCACCCACAAGGGGTGCCCCTACGATGCGGGGCCAAAACGCGATTATTTCAAGGCTTCTTCCCCACGCATGTGCCCTTAGAATGCCACGCTGGCGCTCACCTCACCCGGCTTTCCGGTTGGTTTCGGAGGCGCGCCAGGAGGCGCAGCTCCCGGCGCGGGTGCGCCCGAAGTTGCACCCGGGCGCCGCGGCCTCCTCCCCGCCTCGGCCGCTTTCGTTTGTTTTTCGAGCAGCGCTTTCTTTTCCTTCTCCAGCGCGGGACGGCGTGCAATGTCCTGCTGGCGGTCGAAGTAAACCTGGCCATCGATCAGAACTTTCTGAGGCACTGCGTACACGCTGAGCGGGTCTTTGTTGTAAATGGCAAGATCCGCATCCTTGCCGGGCTCGATCGAGCCGACGCGATCCGCGATGCGCAATTGGATGGCAGGGTTTATGGTCACCAGCTTCAGCGCCTCATCGTGCGAAAGCCCGCCCCACTTCATGCTCTTGGCCGCTTCCTGGTTGAGGTGCCGGGCCTCCTCGCCGCTGTCGGAATTGATCGAGACCACGATGCCGCGTTCGGTCATGAGGGCGGCATTGTACGGGATGGCGTCGTAGGCCTCCACCTTGTAAGCCCACCAATCGGAAAATGTGGAGCCGCCCGCGCCGCTTTTGGCGATTTCATCCGCCACTTTGTAGCCCTCGAGCACGTGCTGGAAGGTGGCAATCTTGAAGTGGAACTCCTCAGCGACGCGGATCATCTGCAATATCTCGTCTTCGCGGTAACAGTGGATGTGCACCAGCCGCTTGCCCTCGAGTATCTCCAGAAGCGGCTCGAGTTTCAGGTCGCGCCGAGGTGGTATCAAGTTCGTTTCGCCCTGGGCCTTCTTGCGGTTGTAGTCGTCCCAGGCTTTCTTGTAATCCACCGCCTCCGAAAACGCCTCGCGGTATACATCCATCACGCCCATGCGCGTCGAGGGATAGCGCGGCGATGTGCCGGAAATCGAGAAGCCGGAGCGCTTAGGATTTTCTCCCAGCGCGAACTTGATGCCCGGCAACGCGCCCTCGAAGGGAAGGTCTTTGGCCGGCTTTCCCCATCGCAGCTTGATCACGATGGTCTGGCCCCCGATGGCATTGGCGCTGCCGTGCAGAATGTTGGCCGTGGTGACGCCGCCCGCCAGGTCGCGATAGATGTCGATGTCCTCGGGGTCCAAGACGTCGGCGATGTTCACCATCGAAGAGACGCTGACGCTGCCTTCATTGACGCTTCCTGCCACCGCGATGTGCGAATGGCAGTCGATGATGCCCGGCATTACGAACAGGCCCGTGGCATCAATCACCTTGGCTCCCTCGGGCGCCGTTAAGCCCTTGCCCACTTCCGCGATTTTGCCATCACGGATCAGGACGTCGCCATTTTCAATCGTCCCTTGCGTGACGGTGAGGATGGTGCCGGATTTGATTAAAGTGACATCCGCAGCCTTCGCCCCAAGGACCCAAACGGACAGGAAGGCCAGCACGCTGATCAAACAAGATGCGCGTTTCATTGCTCAACCTCCTGGCCGGCATTTGCAGCCGGAGCCGTGCTGCCGGGACGCGAGCCTGTAAAGTCCGCCGACACGCCGCCCCCGCTGGCCGTTCCCTTCATCTGCTCGCCTTCGACTGTGCCGCTGAAGATGACGTCGGTCGGGTTGCCTCCCAAAGTCAGGCTGAGCGTGAAGCTGAACTGGTTTCCGCTTACCCAGCCCTCGCGGATCGAAACCGTGCCCATAGAGGCGAGCATCGAGCCGGAAACGCCGGTGAGCGATCCGCTGAGCGTGCCATCAGGCGCCATGCTGAGGTCCGCCGTAGCCTCCTCGGCCCCTTGCGGTCCTGTCAGGCTGATTTTCCACTTCCCGGCCAGCCTGACGGTGGGTGGCGCCGTGGGTCGTCCCGGCTCGCGCACTTCGTAGCGGCGACCATCCACAAAGGTCATTTTCACCTTGGTCTTTTCATTGAATGGATCCCCGTCGGTCACCACCAAGTTAGCGATCTTGCCGGGCTCGATGGAGCCTAAACGGTCACCCACACCCAGGATCTCCGCTGCGTTCAGAGTGAAAGCGCGGAGGGCGGCATCGGCAGGCAGACCCGCGTCAATGGCCTTCTTCGCATTCTTTAGCGCGTCCCTGGGAGCTCCGATCCCTTCGAAATAGAACGCGAACTTTACTCCTGCCTTCTCGAGCGCGGCCGGGGATGAGGGGGCGCGATCGCGGAAACGCAGCAAGCGCAGCGGTTCCTCCGCTTCCGGGTCGGCGTCTTTTTCTCTCTCCGGCCACTTCAGGTTCACCAGCACCGGAACCTTTGCGGTCGCGAGCTCACTCGCGTCTTCATAGCCTTGCTGAGCGCCATAGATGATCGCATGCGCGCCCAGGCGCTCCGCCAGCATAAGCGCCCGGTGCATTTCCTGCGCAGTGTTTCCGGGCAGCAGGACCGGACGCCCGGAGGCCAGCGCGTCATTCACAACCATCTCCGTCCGGTCGTAGGCGGGCCTCTCCAACCCTTGCGGATGCGCGTGGTAAATGGACTCCGATTGGCTGTACCAGTTGGCATCCAGAAAGACTTGGCGGACGTAGGAGATTACGCCCATCAACGAGTCCGGGAAGTTCCCAAAACCGCGCACCGGCTGGAGGGTAATGACCAGCGCGCTGGGCTCAGCGATCACCATTGCGCTCGGCCGCTCCCCGGCGAGGTTTACCACCGCGGCTTGGCCCGGAAAAATGCCGGCCATCGGAGCGGCCAGGGTGGAGGTGAAGCCGGCATTGCGCCAGGTTTCAATACGCTTGTCGTCAGGCTTAAGTTCGTCTGCCGCATTCGTCCATGGCGTGCTCGCCGGCCGATCCTCGGGGCCGTGAGATGCCGGCTGCGCGGGCTGGAATTGACCCCTTGCAGGGCCACCGCCACCACCGCCGGGTCCTGCCGGGGCGGGCGGGCCTAATCCGAGGTCGCTCAGCGCGTTGATGAAGCCGGGGTACACCGTCAGGCCCTTGCCTTCGATTACCCAGGCTTCCGGTGGGATTTCTGCGTTCTCGCCCACCGCCACGATCAGGCCCTTGGCAATTACTACCGTGCCGCTCTTGATCTCAGGTCCCGATACTGGCACGATGCGCGCATGGCGGATGGCGAAGTAGCGTGGCTCTTCCGCCCCCGCGCTGAGCACCACACTCATCGCGAATACCGTCAGCAGCAACTTCTTTTGGAAAGTCACCTTGAAAACTCTGCCCACCCATCTCACCATGACGTGCTCCTTCGGCGTCTCTCCGCGCCGCACTCAGAGTCAGTGTTTCCGCCTTGTGAAACCCGGCATCTTACGTCAGCGGGTCCACAGATTCAAGCCATTTTACGAATTCGGGTCTATACCTCAAGGGAAATCACCCAATCGTGGCATGGAAACCGCTCACTCGTAGCGGAGGGCTTCGACGGGATTGAGGTGAGAGGCGCGGATGGCGGGTGCAAGGCCGCTGAGGAGCCCCACGAACACCAGGATGGCCGTGGAAACCGCGACGGTGCCAAGAGAGATGTAAAGGTGGATGTCGCCTTTACCGGAGGTGTCTTCGTAGAGAGGGCCGTAAAGAGGAAGGGGACCGATGGCTGCGGACGCGGCATAGGCGAGGCCGATACCAATGACCCCGCCAATGGCCGTGATGACCAGCGCCTCAGCCAGGAACTGCAACTGGATGTGCCAGCGGCGGGCGCCCAGAGCGCGACGCAAACCAATCTCCCTAATCCGTTCTTCCACCGCCACGAGCATGATGTTCATGAGCCCCACGCCGCCAATACCAAGAGTAAGCGCTCCCACGAAGGTGAACAGGGCCTCGAAGCCGATGGTGATGCCGTCGATGATGGGCCGGAACTGCTCCCGGCCGAACATGATCATGGCGCGCTCGTCCGTGGGCGAAAACCGCTGGCGCTTTGCGATCTCCGAGCGCACCTGACTCATGGCCTCCTTTTCGAACCGTGGAGCAAGTGGCTCGAAGACCAGCACGGCGGCATAGCGAGTGTTCCAAATATCTCCAGCGCTGGAATACGGTATCCAGACTGATTCGTCGTCGCTGGTGAAGTAATTGCTGTCCTGAATCTTCCGGTCCATGGTCCCGATCACGGTGAACCGGGTGCCGCTGATACGAACCGTTTCGCCTACGGCAGGCTGCCCACTGAAGAGCTTTTCCCGCAGGCGCGCGCCGAGAAACACCACGCGCCGGCGCTCGAGTAGATCCTCGGGGCTGATCCAGCGGCCGGCGGTAGGCACTTCGTTCCGCATTTCTCCGTATTCGGGACAGACCCCGCGAATGGCGGTATTGGCCAAGCGGTCGCCGTAAGAGATGGGAAGCCAGCGCACCGTTTCCAGGCAAGCCGTCTTGACCAGCGTGGCGTTTTCGCGGACCACGTCTAGGTCCGCTTTTTCGAGCACCACCTGCTTGCCCGCCCGCTGGCCGCCCGCCTGCTCGCTGGTCTGTTGGGGCCAGCAAATCACCGCACCTTTACCGAAGGCGTCGAAGGACGCGACAACCACAGAACGAAGGCCTCGCCCATAGGCGATAAGAAGAGCGACTGCGGCTATACCCCACGTGATCCCCAACATAGTGAGGAAACTTCGCAGCGGTTGGCGGCGAAGAGCGGACCAGGCTTGTACGAAAATCTCACGGAACATTTTCAATCCTCAGTTGTCAGTTCTCAGTTATCAGTTCTCAGTAAGAACGCTCCCCGCCGAGTCTCGCAAAAGTCGAACTGATAACTGACGACTGACACCTATAATGTCCTCAGCTTGCCGATAAAAGCGCTCAGCATACGCTTGACCTCTACCACCTGGCTTTCCAGCAACCTGAACTCGGACTCACCCAATATCGCAAGGTCATGGGCGAGAAGAAGGTGGTATTCAAGCTCGCTGGCCGAGCCCATCGCAACTTGAAGAAATCGGCCCAACTCAGCCCTTCCGGTTCTCCCGCAGCCCTCCGCAATGTTGGCTGGGATGGACGCTGACGCTCGTCGGATCTGGCTTGTTAGTCCATACAATTCGTCCTTAGGAAAGCGCGCCGTCGCTTTATATACAGCCAGCGTCAGTCGATGTCCTTTTTCCCACACTGTGAGCTTTTTGAAATCCTGCAACTGGCCCCTCCTTTTCAGTTCTCAGTTGTCAGTTCTCAGTTCTCAGTACGAGACTGACAACTGACGACTGACGACTGACAACTAGCCCCCCGGCTCATACCGTAGCGCATCAATGGGATCGACCATGGCCGCTCGGCGCGCCGGGTAAAGCGCCGAGAAGATGGAGATGGTGCCCAAGAGGGCGAAGGACATCAAGGCGGATTTCCAGGTGGGCAAGAGACCCGCAAAGAAGGGCGGCATGGGGATAAGATTGACGAGCCCGCAAAGACCGTAGGCGATGCCCATGCCCAGGCCGCCGCTCAGCAGTACGATGATCAGCGCCTCGAGGAAGAACTGGGTCAAGATCGCCCGCGCGCTGGCCCCCACTGCCTTGCGCACGCCAATTTCGCGCGTGCGTTCGCGCACCGCCACCAGCATGACGTTCATCACGCCGATTCCTCCCAGCAGCAGTGTGGTGATGCCCACCGCACCCAGAAAGAGCTTCATGCTGTCCATGATCTTCTGAAAGCCCTTGGCTTCTTCGACCGTATCCCAGATGGGAGCGGCTTCCTTGTCGCTAGGGTCGAAGTTGTGGATGCGCCCAAGCGCCCGGAGAACTTGCCGCTTGCAGGTTTCGTGTTCTTCCAGCGACTGGGGAGCGACCAACAGGTGATCGAGGGCAGTGGGAAGCAGGGGAGGTTTGTTCGGGAAATCGCGCAGCATGGCGCCGAAGGGGATGAAGATTTTATCCACGTCCCAGCCGTCGTAGCAACTGTTCTGGTCCTTGCTTTCCATGACTCCGATCACGGTGTAAGGCAAGTTGTCGATGTAGATGCTTTCGCCGACAGCAGCGCGGGTGGAGAAGAGCTGCTTCTTAATATTGCTGCCCAGGAAGGCCACACGGCGCCCCTGGACATTGTCTCCCCAGTCGTAGAACCGGCCCTCCGCGACGCGGATCGACCGAATCTCAGAAAAGGGAGCAAGTGAACCCGTGACCTCCGGCGAGGCATTGTTGTAGAGACTGCGTGTGGTTAAGCTATCCCGCGAGAGCTCGGGCAAGACGTAACGGCAGGCCGTAGCCTCCTGCGCCACCGCGGGCGCGTCCGCGTCCTGCCAGCTCACCTGGCGGCCGGCCCGCAGCCCGCCCACTTGCATGCTGGTCCGGCCATTGAAGAAGATCATCAGGTCCTTGGCAAAGGTCTCCTGTTGCCTCATTTGGCCCACGCGCAAGCCTTCGCCGGCGGCAATCATCAGCGTGATGGAAATGATTCCCCAGGCAATGCCGAACATGGTGAGGAAGGTCCGCAGCTTGTGCGACCACAAGGTGCGCAGAGTGTCGAAGATGAGATCGCGGAAAACCATTGCCAAAACCAGGAGTCAGGAGTCAGGAGTCAGAAGCCAGAACAAAACCGGGACCACCTCTCCGGTGTCAGCATTGTAGAAGCAGGAGTCAGGAATCGGAATACAGAGGCGACGAGGCCTAGTGGAGGAGCAGACCCAAGAGCAAGGGCTGAGAATCCTCATTTCTGACTCCTGGCTTCTACTGCAATTTGAGTTGTTCTCCACTCTGACTCCTGGCTTCTGGCTCCTGACTCCTGCTCGTCACTCGTCACTCGTCACTGAAGTATCACTCGCTGCCCTTCTTTCAGCCCCTCGAGCAGTTCTGTCTTCACGCCATTGGAAATGCCCAGCTTCGCCGCGAGTTTGCGCCGGCCGGTCTTCGACCCAGGATCGGGAGTCTCGAGGAAGGTGTGGCGGTCCTTGTCGTAAATCACCGCCGCCTCAGGTACCATCAACACCTTATGTTTCTCCTCGAGGATAATTTCCGCATTGGCGCTCATGTTTGCTTTCAGTTCGCCCGTAGGGTTCTGGATGGATACACGAACCTCGAAGGTCGTAACATTGTCCTTCTCAACTCCCAGCGGCGAGATCTTCGTTACTTTACCCATGAACTTCTTATCCTTGAGTGACTCGACGGAGATGCGGGCGGGCTGACCCAGGTAGACTTTGCTGATGTCGGCTTCGTCCACTTTGCCTTTGACGTAAACCTCGCTCACGTCTCCCAGCGTCATGATGTTGGTCGCCTGGGACCCCAGGATCAGAATCGAACTGACGGCGTCGCCCACTTCCACGTCTCGGGACAGCAACAATCCATCCATGGGGCTGACGATCGTGGAATTGCGCAAGTCCTCCTCGGAATTATCGAGGGCCGCTTGCATTTGGGACACCTGAGCCTTGGCGCGGGCCACCTCGGCGCGGCTCACCGCCACGTTGCGCTGGGCTGACAACTGCTTGTTGAGCGCGAGCTGATAGGCTTTTTCGGCGTCCTCCTGCACGGCGGAGGAAACCAGTCCTTCAGCCGCCAGTTTCCGCTGGCGCTCGGCAGTGGATTTCAGGAAAGGCACGTCGGGACCCTGTGCATCCACCACATTGCGCTCGAAAGTCGCCTGCGCCGATTCCACAGCAGCCTCTGCGGCTTGCAAGTTGGCGCGGGCTTCAGCCACGTGGGAGCGCAACTGCTCTTTGTCCAGCTCCACCAACACCTCGCCTTGCTTCACATGGTCGCCGTAATCGGCGAAGATTTTCTCGACGATTCCGCTGGCTTTCGATTTGACGTCCACTTTCGCCAGCGGCTCAATTTTGCCTGTGGCGACCACTGAGCGGGCCAAATCGCCTCGTTCGACTGTGGCCAATTTGGAGGCATCAATCTGATGATTCGGTCGCAAGGCTGCGGCGATGCCAAATCCGCATCCAATCAATACTATTAAGACAACTCCCGCAATGATCCAACGCCGCCGTTTCTTATGATTGTTATTTGCCATTGATCTACCTCAAACCCGGACGCGCGCCGGGGTGTCTAAGCTCAAGTACGCGATAAGGGCCGGAAAAGTTCCGTCCCGGTTCGGGACGGCTAACCTTGATGTTAGACGCGGGAGTGACGCGACGGTCACCGGTTTGGGTAGCTACAAGGTGGCACGAATTGTCGCCTCGGAGAGCGGAAGTTAAGTTTTTTCCGGCGCCGCGGAACACGGAGTAGAATAGTGCCGCGCCTTTAGGCCGATCTTCGGAAATGACGGGGACGGAGAACTCAGGATGAAGAGACTTATTCAAGGAATTGGCACTGCTTTTCTGCTCGCTCTATGGATGAGAGCCGCATTTGGCGGGTCAGGCTCTGCCGCCGGGACAAACTCGAAAGACGTTCTGCTCACCACTATGCAGCAGGAACTTCAGCGAGCTCAAAGTGAGTTGGGAAAGCTCGATCCGGCGCCCTACTTCATGAGCTATGCGATTCACGATGAGAGCATGGAGGTGGCGGTTGGCAGTCAAGGCAGCGTGGTCAATTCCATGCATACCCGCACGCGCTACGCCGACGTCATCGTGCGAGTCGGCTCTCCCGCGCTAGACAACACCCACGAGGACAACCGGCCCTCCGGCATCAGTTCAGGGACGATTCCACTTGCCGACGACCCTGCTGCCATTTCCCATGTGCTGTGGCAGTTGACTTACGGCGAGTACCGCAAGGCCTCGCAAACCTATTTGAAGGTAAAGACCGACACTGAGGTCAACGCCAAAGAAGAAGACACCTCGCCGGATTTTTCGAAAGAGGCCTCGGAGACCCACACAGATTATAAGGACCTCGCGGCCACCCAGGACCAACGCGCGCTCGAGGGGATGGTGCGACGTTTTTCAGGGTTGTTCGCGAAATACCCCCACGTTTATCGCTCCACGGTGATGGTCATGGCACAGAGGGCCCGCGGGCACTTCATTTCGACTGAGGGGACTCGCCTGGTCACCCCCAGCGCCATGGTCAGGCTGACGATGGAGGCGGAGACGCAGGCCGATGACGGCATGGACCTGATGCGGGTGGAAACCTTTCAGGCGGAGACCGCCAGCCACTTGCCCGCCGACGCTGAAATAGCGTCGCGCGTCGAGAAGATGGCTGCGGATCTCAAGGCCCTGCGTTCGGCCCCCCTGGCTGAGCCTTACGATGGACCAGCACTGCTTTCCGGCCGCGCCGCCGCTGTGTTCTTCCATGAGGTGTTGGGACATCGATTAGAAGGGCATCGCCAGCGTGGAGAGAATGAAGGTCAAACCTTCACTAAGAAGCTCAATCAGCCTGTGCTGCCGGATTTTCTGAGTGTGATCGACGACCCAACGCAGCGGGCTTTGAATGGCGTGGACCTGGCCGGCTGGTACGAGTATGACGACGAAGGCGTGCCCGCGCGGCGCGTGGAAGTCATCAAGGATGGAGTGCTGAAGAGTTTCTTGATGTCGCGCATGCCCATCAAGAACTTCAGCGAGTCGAATGGACACGGCCGCGCGCAACCGGGTCTGATGCCCACGGGGCGGCAAGGCAACCTGATCGTGACTTCCTCACGCAGCATCAAGGACGCGGAGCTGCGCCAGAAGTTGATCGAAGAGGTGAAGAGACAGGGCAAGCCGTATGGGCTCTACTTCGAGGACATCGAAGGAGGCTTTACGCTGACGCAGCGCACCTTGCCCCAGGCGTTCATGGTCTTGCCGATCCTTGTCTGGCGTGTTTACCCGGATGGCCGCCCGGACGAACTGACGCGCGGCGTAGATATCGTCGGCACACCCTTGGCAGCCATGAGCCGCATTCTGCTGACCGGCGAGAAGACTGAAGTATTCAACGGCATCTGCGGCGCGGAATCCGGCAGCGTGCCCGTTTCAGCCGCAGCCCCGGCGATGCTGTTCTCCGACATCGAGGTTCAGAAACGCGCCCATTCTCTCGACCGGCCGCCGATCCTGCCGCCACCCGGCTTCGAGGTGAGCGGCTCCAAGGACGCCGTGAAGATTGGAGGCGGCCGATGAGCTCTAAATTGACAAGGCTGGCATGGGTTTTGATGTTTTGGTCCGGTGTTTTTCGTCCCTCCGCACTTGCACAAACTAATGATGTAGCGCGGGCGTCTCGACCGCTGTCGCGCGGGCATCTCGCCCGCGCCGTCTTGCGGCAGGGGGACGCTACCGGGACGGCGCACGCGACTCCCGCGCCACCCTCTGCCGATCCCGTGCTGCGGGCGATGCAGAAGGAGTTGGAACGCTCCAAGTCAGAACTCAAGTTGGAGCAGATGGCGGCGCCTTACTATATCGAATATCGGGTCGTGGACATGGATGGGTACATCGCGGAGGCGACCTTTGGGTCCCTGCGCACCAACCTTCGCGCGCACCTCCGGTTTGTGCGCGTAGTCGTCAGGGTGGGTGATTACAAGCAGGACAGCTACTTCA
>Ga0326728_10005992_pt1 | contig 33342 bp, 25 predicted proteins | sample MB3enrmetagenome_FD_207602 | JGI IMG/M metagenome (GOLD analysis project Ga0326728, IMG submission 207602) | Lab enriched peat soil microbial communities from McLean, Ithaca, NY, United States - MB31MN | ecosystem: Environmental > Terrestrial > Soil > Wetlands > Peat | place: USA: New York... | reverse complement strand
CACTCCAATCCTCGTCCATGACCGGCATGCCTAAGCTTAACGAATTTGAGCTGCTTAAGCAATCGTTATCTTAGCGCTTATGGGCGGACGCCCTCGTCCGCGCCGGACCCCCTGGTCCGGCTCTGCCGTCAGCGTCACATTCGGATTTCGGGCTAGAATGTACTATTTAGGACAGTACTTTCCGGCCACCCCACAGCCCCCTTTTTGTATTAAGCTCTTAAATTGCTTCACATTCGGAGGCCATGGTGCAGCCCTCGGGCATGACATACCGCGTTTTGTGCGCGGCGGTGATTTTCTGCGTCCTGGCCGTGTCCACCGACGCCCAGACTGCGGCCATCAAAATCGTCATTCAGGAAGGCCAGGGGGCTATCAATAACATCCACGAACACCGCGCCAAAGAGCCTGTCGTTCAGGTTCTGCACGAAGATGGTGAACCCATCGCCGGCGCTTCGGTCATCTTTCAGCTTCCCGATGACGGCCCCGGCGGCGCCTTCGCCGATAACGCCAAAATGCTTTCCGTGCAGACCGACGACAAAGGACAAGCCATCGCCCACGGCCTACGCCCCAACACCATCGCTGGAAAATTCCAGATCCGCGTGACCGCTTCTTTTCACGGCCAAACCGCCAGCGCCCTCGTCTCCCAGATCAACGCCGAGCCCGCCGCTGCTAAAAGCAACACCAAACTCCTCGTCATTCTCGCGATAGTCGGCGGAGCAGCCGCCGCCGGTGCCGCCGCCGCCCTTGGACATAAAGGATCGACCAGCAGCACGACCAGCATTGGCGCCGTGACCACCCCCCCGACCATCTTGCTGCCCGGCAATCCGTCGATCACCGCGCCGCATTAACCCGAGCCGCTATGAGACGATTCTCCCTATCCCGTCCCGCCGCCCTCGCGATGCTGATGCTATGCGCCAGTGTGGCGTGGGGGCAAGTCGTCATTTCTGGCTCAGTCCCACCAAACGGGGACGTCGGCACATCATATTCGGCCACGTTCAGCGCAACAGACGGAGGCAATCCGTGCTCAGCGTGCACATGGTCAATAAGTGGAGGAGCACTGCCACCGCCGCTGGCCATCGATCCCAATTCCGGAGCGGTCACCGGTATTCCAACTTCAAGTGGCACGTTCCCCTTCACCGTTCAGGCTGTTGACACCAGCAACAGTAACGCCACCGGGACAGCGTCATTTTCGGTAACTATCAATCTGGCCTTGGCCATCAGTCCTACGTCGTTACCGGTAGGTCAACAGGGCACATCTTATTCAGTAACGCTGTCTGCGACCAACGGCACCCCGCCTTATGGAATGCTATCCCTTACCGGAACGCTACCAAATGGACTGACGTTTAGCAGTGGCTTGCTGAGCGGTACACCCACTCAGACCGGCACGTTCCCACTTACTGCCACAGTGACTGACTCGGTCAGCGGCAGCGCCAGTCAGCCCTACAGCCTCCAGATCAATCCTCCCCCACCGCCACCGCCGACCATCAATCCTACAACGCTCCCAACTCCGGTCGACGCCGGCCCTTACAGCCAAACGCTCACAGCGAGTAGTGGCACCCCTCCATACACGTGGTCCATTTCAGCGGGCACTGCCCCGGTCATCAGCATCACCACGTCGGGAACCAATGGCGTAAATGGCGTTCTGAGCGGCACTGCCGTTGCTGGAGCGTACAACTTCACCGTCAAAGTCACCGATAGCAATAGCCTTTCCGCCACGCAGTCTTATAGTGTGACCGTCAATCCGGCGATGAGTATCACGAACACGCCACTTCCGCCCGGCGACGCAGGTAAGGCCTACTCCCAGACTCTCGCGGTGACTGGCGGCAGCCAACCCTTTACATGGTCTGCCTCAAACGGCCTGCCTTCCGGCATCACTCTGAGCCCGGGCGGTGTTCTCGGTGGGACGACCACAGCCACAGGATCATTCCCTTTCACTGCCACAGTCACAGATAGTGCGGTGCCGCCGACCAACACGAGTCAGGGGTTTACGCTCACAATCAATTCCGCTCTCAGCGTGACGACACCGTCACTGCCCCAGGGCGATGCGGGAGCCAATTATTCACAGAGCCTTCAAGCGTCTGGCGGAACACTCCCCTACACCTGGTCCATCCCTGCCGCCAGCCTGCCCGCAGGCATCACTCTAAATACCTCCACCGGCCTCATCAGCGGCACGACCAATTCCACGGGTCCATTCTCGATCACGGCAACGGTTACCGACAATATCGGTGCGACTGCTCAACAGGCATACACGCTCACCATCAACCCGCAGCTCACCATCAGCACTCCGCCCACCTTGAACAGCGGCACGGTCGGCTCCGCGTACTCGCAGACACTCACTGCAACCGGTGGCGCTTCTTCCTCCTACACCTGGTCAATCATCTCCGGCCAACTGCCCAACGGGCTCTCGCCAAACGGCGCAACCATCAGCGGAACACCGACCGCTTCCGGAACCTTCACGTTCACCGCGCAGGTCACCGACGCGATTTCAATTTCGGCAACCAAGGTCTTCACCATCACCATCGCCTCAGGCCTCACCATCGTCACCGCGCCCACTCTGCCGAACGGCAGCATTGGCACATCGTACGGTGTAACGCTCACGGCACAGGGCGGGACCAGCCCGTATACCTGGGCCGTCACAGCCGGTGCTCTGCCAACAGGCCTCACACTGGGACCCACCGCCGGAGGCATCAGTGGCAACCCCACCAGCAGCGGTGCCTTCTCTTTCACCGTTACGGTCACCGACAGCAACAACGTCACTACAACCAAGTCATTCACGATAACCATCGCGTCCAGCCTGACCATCACCAATGCACCCACGCTACCTTCTGGTGTCGTGGGCGGGGCGTATTCACAGACGCTCACCGCCACCGGCGGTACGGGGCCGTATAGCTGGGCCATCACTGCTGGCGCGCTGCCTGGAGGCCTGAACTTCGGTACCGGCGGGAGCATTACCGGAACCCCCACCACCGGCGGCACGTTCAATTTCACCGTCCAAGTGACCGACAGCACCTCGCTCACGGCGACGAAATCATTCTCGCTGAGTATCGCGGCCCTGTTGGCCATCACCACGCAGCCCACTCTGCCGAGCGGCGGCGTCGGCGCCTCATATTCGCAGGCTCTTGCCGCGGTCGGTGGTACCGCGCCTTACACCTGGTCGGTCACCGCCGGTGCCCTGCCCGGCGGCTTATCGCTGGACCCCACCGGCGGTACGATTACCGGCACGCCCAGCACGGTCGGAAATTTCAGTTTCACCGTGCAGGTGCGGGACAACAACTCGGTCACTACCACCGAAGCATTTACCCTCGCGATTGTTTCGGCGCTCACCATCACGTCCGCACCCACGCTCCCGGTCGGCGCAGTCGGCGTGAGCTATTCGCAATCCGTGGTGGTGGTCGGCGGAACCTCGCCTTACACCTGGAGCATCAGCTCCGGCGGACTGCCGGCGGGCTTGTCACTCGCACCGGCGTCCGGCGCCATCACCGGTTCGCCCACCAGCGCGGGCAGTTTCACCTTCACCGTGCAGGTGATGGATAGCACTTCCCTTACGCAGACCAAAGCGTTCACCATTGTGGTGGTCGCCGGCCTCACCGTCACCACCGCGCCTGTTCTGCCCAGCGATTCCGTGGGCGTCAGCTACACGGCAACCCTGGCCGCCGCTGGAGGGCAATCGCCATACACCTGGTCCGTAACCGCGGGCGGCCTGCCTGCTGGCGTCGTGCTCGATGCAAAGAGCGGCGCCGTCTTCGGCACTCCAACCGCTTCGGGAACATTCAGTTTTACAGCCACCGTCACCGATAGCGCATCCAACACCGCCGCCAAGCAATTCACCATTAGCATCGCCGCGGGCCTGACGATTACGACCGCTCCTGTGCTACCCAATGGCGCCGTCAGCGCGACGTATTCCGCGGCGCTCAACGCGGTGGGCGGTGCCGCGCCCTACGCGTGGTCCGTCACCCAAGGCGCGCTTCCCGCCGGTTTGACGCTCGATCCTGCGAGCGGCCTCATCACCGGTTCCCCGTCGGCTGCCGGCGAATTCACGTTCATGGTGCAGGTGACCGATAGCTCCTCCGCCACCGCCACCAAGACGTTCAACCTCGTGATTAGTGCGAGCCTCGTGATTTCCACTCCCGCCACTTTGCCCATCGGATCGGTCGGCGTGCCGTATTCTCTGACGCTGGTCGCCATTGGCGGCTCAGGCAGCTATCAGTGGACGATCACTTCCGGAACTTTGCCCCCGGGCCTGGCGCTCACTGCCAACAACGGTGTCATCTCCGGCACGCCCGCCGGCTCCGGCACGTTCGTTTTTACCCTCAACGTCACCGACAGTGATGGACACGCCGCCAGCCAGCAGTTCAGCCTCACCATCGCATCGGGCATTGCGATTTCGACAGCCGGGCAGTTGCCTTCCGGATCGGTCGGCGGCGCCTACTCGCAAACGTTGAACGCGGTCGGCGGCACGCCTCCTTACCGCTGGGCCGTCGCTTCCGGCACCCTGCCGGGCGGGCTAGCCTTGAATCCGGCAACCGGCGTGATCAGTGGCACACCTCTGGCGAATGGCACGTTCCACTTCACCGTACAGGTGACCGACAACACCGGCGCCACGGCCTCGCTGCAATTCACTCTGACCATCGGCTCCGGCCTCGCTATAACCAGCTCGAGTCTGCCGCAGGGTTACTTGGGCCAAGTCTATCCTTCGTTCCAGTTCGCTCAAGCCGGCGGAGTCTCGCCTTACACCTGGTCAATCATCACGGGTGCCTTGCCGCCGGGTCTCGTGCTGACCGGTAAGGGCGCTGTCTCCGGCACACCGTCCGAGGCAGGCACGTTCCCCTTCACCGTGCAGGTGACCGACAGCAACGGCGCGACCGCCTCGCAAGCATGCACCATCTCGATCAACCCACTGCCCCAGGTCAAACCCTCCGGTCTGCCCGAATCTTCCACCGCTGCCCAACAGATCAACTTCGGCGTGGCCCTGGCCTCTGCGTACCCGCTCGCCGTCACCGGAACTATCACCATCTCGTTCGCGCCGGACGCAGTGGCGCCGGCCATTGATCCCGCCATTCAGTTTTCCACCGGCGGCACGACCGTCAATTTCACAATTCCAGCGAACGAGACCAACGCCGTATTCGGGCCGTCCAATGCGACGCAAATTGGATTGCAAACTGGGACGGTTTCCGGCACGATTACGCTGAGCTTTACCTCCGAGGCGGGCAACGTCCCGCTCACCGCCCCGAATCCAACAACCATTACCATCCCGCGTGCCGCGCCTACCATTACCGCCGTGCAGCTGGTGACCAACTCCAACACTTTGCAAGTTGAGGTGACCGGCTTCTCCACTCCCCGTGAGCTCACCGAAGCCGATCTGACTTTCACCCCGGCATCCGGTGCGAGCTTGCAGACCACCAGCGCGATCATTGATCTCACCGCCGTGGGCCAACAGTGGTTCCAAAGCGCGGCTTCGGCGCAGTACGGCAGCCAGTACATCCTGGTTCTGCCGTTCACGGCTTCCCAGGGAAGCATCAGCGCCGTGGCCTCGGTCACAGTGACGCTAAAAAATTCTTCGGGATCGTCCGCAGCCGCAAGTGCTAGTTTCTAAAAGGATTCCGTACTATCTGGCTTTCGAGCTCGCCCGGAGGAGCGTAGCATTGATGTGGGATAACTGTTCTATCAAGCGCTGTTCGTAAGCCTCGGGCAACGGCTTACGGAACTCCGCCAGTTTGGTTTCCCCTTCACGGCTCAGCAGCGTGATCCAGGCAACCAGACAGAACAGAAAAATTCCCTGCACGCAGGCGCTGACCACCCCGCGGGCCTCCGCGTATCCAACCAAATTAACGATCAGAATTCCCATCGAACTCGTCACGAAAAAAATCGCGTACAGCACGCTGTGAATCACCACATTCCGGCTTAACGGAATCGGCAGCAGCACCAGAAACACCAAAAGAAGCAGCAGGAGAAAGACCAAAGCGGAATCGATTCCCCGTTCCACCATGAGGAATCGCTCCGTTGAAAGAATTGGTTCGTTGGAATTCCGCCACGTCGGCGCGAGGATGACCGTGGAGAGAAACACAGAGGCGGCCAAACTGCCGTACACCGTCCACCGGCCTAAAGCCTGAATTCCCCGGTATTCTTTGAAAATCAGGGAACACAACTCCAGCACGACGAGCGTGTACAGAATCCACAGAATTGGTTCTGTTGATTTCCACACTCGCATATACGTCGAGGAGCCTATGTTAAGCCGCCACATAACTACAAATCGTACTGTGTTAACGATTAGAAACGCGACGAAAAACCTATAGTGAGGAGCCAGCCTGAGGAAAAACAAACGCACGCATAGCAAACAACAGAAGAGCACGTCTAAGAACCACAGCGATCGCTCAATCAGTGAAAGTGTCGGGGCGGCCATCCGCAAGCTCCGTCACTAAATTCTATCATGCGAACCGCTGTGGTTCTTTGCTAGATGTGTTATGACCAAGCAACTTATCACTTCAGAATGGGCCACGGTGCCATGTGAATGGGTCTCCTTCTGCTGGCAATATAGAGAAGTCGTTATCAGGGTATCTGCGGCGGATCACTTGCGATATTCAGTTATTGCGCAGAAGGGGATAGGACTTAAGCGAGTATTGCGGAAAATGTATAGGGTTCTATTACACGATATCCGATTCACTTATCGGACTTTCACTGAGTAGCTAAATTAATGCCTGTTAAGTTGCCCAACACTCCAGTCTGGCGATTGCCGGCATTTTTCCGATTTCGAAACTAGCATTTTATTAGTAAGACCCACGGTGAGGGTGTTGTTGTCCCGGCGTGATTGGTGTGAGGCAACTGGGTCGCAGATACGATATAGTGCCCTTTACAGGAAAACCGTGCATACAAAAAATCTTCGCAAGGGGCCAGTCGCAGCACTGGCGGCTTTCTATCTATGCTCAGGCGCGATGGCACAGCCGGTGGGAATGTTCGAAGCCCACGGCGACGTGGGGGAGAATCCCAAGAAGGGCTCTATCGAGTTCGATTCCACGCGCGGCGAATACCGCGTCACCGGCGGCGGCGCCAACATGTGGGAGAAGGTGGATGCGTTTCAATTCGCCTGGAAGCGCTTGTCCGGCGACGTTGACATCACCGCGGACGTCCATTTCCTCGGAGTGGGCAAGGAAGACCACCGAAAGGCTGTTCTTGTGATCCGCCAGAGTCTGGATGCCGGCTCCCCTTACGCCGACGTAGCACTTCACGGCGACGGCCTCACGTCTCTGCAATACCGCACCACGGCCGGGGTGGACACCGAGGAAGTCCAGTCCACGGTGCGTGCGCCGGTACGGATTCGCATTGAACGCCGCGGGAATCAATTCACGATGCGAGTAGGCAAGCCCGGCGAAGAGCTGACGCCATCGGGTCCGGTCACGGTCGCGCTACAAGATCCGGTTTACGTCGGGATCGGCGTCTGTTCGCACGATGCCCAGGTTCTCGAGACCGCGGTGTTTTCGAACGTCAAGATCGAGACGCCACAACAACAGCCCCAGATCCGCAGCAAGGTTTCCGTTTACGACCTGAACGACAAGTCGGTGAAGGTGATCTACACGGCCGACAAGTTGTTCGAAGCGCCGAACTGGTTACGCGACGGCAAGCATCTGCTGGCTAACTCGGGTGGAGATCTGTATCGCATTCCGCTCGATGGCGGGGAGCCAGAGAAAGTCAACATAGGCGAGGGCTATCGCTGCAATAACGACCATGGGTTCTCGCCGGACACCAAGCTGCTCGCTATTTCGTGTGAGTCCGCTTCGTCAGAGGACTCGCAGGTTTACCTCAGCTCGCTCGATGGCTCGGCACCGAAGCTAATGACGCCGAAAGCTCCCAGTTACTTTCACGGCTGGTCGCCGGACGGCAAGTGGCTGGCATTCGTCGGTGAGCGGGATGGCCATTTCAATCTCTTTCGCGTGGCGGTGGCCGGCGGCGAGGAGCAGCGGCTCACGTCGAAGAAGAGTTATGACGACGGCCCCGATTATTCTCCCGACGGCAAGTGGATCTACTTCAATTCGGACCGCTCGGGTAGCTGGGACATCTGGAGGATGCCGGCGGACGGCGCGGGGCCGGACGACAAGAAAGCCGAACGCGTGACCAGCGATGAGTTGGAGGACTGGTTTCCGCATCCTTCGCCGGACGGAAAATGGCTGGTCTTTCTCTCCTTTCCGAAAGGCACGGCGGGGCACGATGACCGGATGAAGATTCAGTTCCGCATGATGCCGTTGCCGGGCAAAAAGCTCAAGCCGGGGCCGATTCAGGTGGTGACCGAGCTTTTCGGCGGCCAGGGAACGATCAACGTGAACTCGTGGTCGCCCGATTCGAAGAAGTTTGCGTTCGTCAGTTACGAGATCCTCGGCCCGCGGACGAGGCGGCGGCCGGAGCGGCAGTTCGAATTGAAGGCCGAATCGGACAACTTTTGGAAGCTGGTGGATCGAGATGCGAAGCTCGAAAAGGTTGCGGGGGATTTCGGCTTCACCGAAGGACCGGTGTGGGATTCGCGCGGCTTCCTATACGTGAGCGACGAGGAGCAGAACTGGATCTTCCGCGTCTTCCCCGACGGACGCCGCGAAAAGGTATTCCAGACGGGCGACCCAGACGGAAGCACGTATGACCGCAGCCACCGGCTGATTACAACGGCCAGCGTGCTGCGCGCGATTGTCGAAGTCAAGATGGATGGGACGTATCGGATGATGGCAGACAAATTCGAGGGGAAACGGCTCAACAGTCCGAATGATATCGTGCTGGGGCCGGATGGCGCCCTCTATTTCACGGACCCGACGCTCGACCTGCCGGAGGGCCAGAAGCAGGAATTAGCGTTTCAGGGAGTTTTCCGGCTGGGTGAGGACGGGGCGTTGAAGCTGTTAACGAAGGAACTACACCAGCCTAACGGACTGGCGTTTTCGCCTGATGGCAAGAAGCTGTATGTCGACGACAGTGCGACGCGCGAGATTCATGTGTATGATGCCGGCGCGGACGGAACACTGACGAACGGGCGACTTTTCGGAAAGGAACAAGGCCCGCCGCGATCGGGCGTGCCGGATGGCATGAAGGTGGATCGCGAAGGCAATGTTTACGTAACTGGACCACTGGGCATCTGGGTCTGGGACCCCAGCGGGAATCACGTCGGCACGATCGTGGTGCCAGAGCAGCCGGCGAACCTGGCGTGGGGAGATGCGGATTTCGGTACGCTCTACCTGACGGCTGAGAAGTCAGTGTACAGGATCAAGACGAAGACGCGGGGGTTTGTGCCGTACGAGATGACGGGACAGTAGGGCAGTTCAGCAGCTCACAGCTCCCAACTTCCGTGTAGGCGACCAACTGTCCATAATTACGTCGAGCATTTCTAAAGCGCCTTGCGTGGCGTGCCGGGCAGGCTCGCCATATTCTGCGCCAGGTTCATTCGCTGGAGCAGGGCTTGGAAGCGTGGATCGGCCCGGTAGGGGTCGAAGAACGGCAGGATTTGAATATCGAGAAGCATCCGCTGGTGGTGCCGGTGGGCCAAGTCGAGCGCTTCAAACATCGCATCCACTTCGCCGGCGGCGGCGTAATAGACCGCAGCCCCGAAGGTGTCACCGTGCAAGTCGGCGAGCTTCCGCGCCCATTCCTGACTACGCTCGCGATCGCCAGCCTGATAGTAGGCCGCGGCCAAGTACCCCACACCCCCGCGCCACCAGGGCGCCAACTTCGCAAGTCGTTTCAAGCTGGTAATCGCTTCCTGTGTGAAGCCTGCGCAAGTTGGGCGAGCCCCATCATGTACCAGATCAAGAATTGATTCGCGTCATATTCCAGGGCTCGGCGCGCGTACTCAATTGTTTCCCGGTACTGTTTCCCATAGTACATGCACCAAGCCACGCCGAAGTGATTAAGAGTGGAAAGTGGATCAGTCTCGAGTGCCAACCGGCTTTGTCCCGTCGCCTCCGTGATTCGTCCCAACGGGAGCAGATAATACAAGACGTAACGGACTCGCACTATGGACGGTACCGGTTCAGCCGCCATGGCCTTGTGGAAATGCTGCTCGACCGCTTTCCAGTCGTAATCGCAGATTGCCGCCATAACCGCCAACACGCTGTGCGCCTCGCTATTGGCAGGATCGATGGCCAGCGCTTCTTCCGCAGCCGATTTCGCCAAAGGCGCCACATCGCCAGTGGGTTTTATGCCGAACACCGCTAGCGTGTAGTTATACTCCGCCAATCCGCTGTGCGCCGAAGCGTAGTTCGGGTCGATGGCCAACGCCTGCTCAAAGAACTCCTTCGCTTTCGCGAGACTCTCCGGCGTCATGCGCATGCGGTAATACTGTCCTCTCAAGTAATTCTGGTAGGCTTCAATGTTCACCGTCTGCACGCGCGGAGCTAGCCGTACTTTGAGCGCTTCCGAGATCGCCTGGCCGATTTCATCCTGAATGGCAAAGATGTCGGTCATGTCGCGATCGTAGCGCTCCAACCAGAGATGGGTGCCATCGGCGGCATTGATCAACTGCGCGGTGATGCGGAGGCGGTTGCCAGCGCGACGGACGCTGCCTTCTAGGATCGTCCGCACTCGCAGCGCCTCGGCGATCTTGGTGATGTCCTGCTCCTTGCCGCGGAACGTGAACGAGGAGGTGCGAGCAATCACCTTCAGGCCGGGAATCTTGGCGAGCAAGTTCAGGATGTCTTCGGCTAGCCCGTCGCTGAAGTATTCATTCTCCTTGTCCGCGCTCAGGTTGGCGAACGGTAGAACGGCAATCGACGGCTGCTCGGCTGCAGCTTTGGCCGAGATCTGTTCTAGTGTAACCCTGAGCTCTCCCATGCTTGGAAAACGGTCCTTCGGCTGCTTTGCCAGGCACTTCTTGACGATGCGCTGGAGCTCGGCGGGCGCTTGGATCGGCGAAGGATCATCGCGCAGGACGGCGCTTATCACCTGCGCCGTAGAGTTTCCGCCAAAGGCACGTTTCCCCGAGAGCATCTCTTACAACACGGCACCAAAACTGAACACATCCGAGCGCTCGTCGAGTGGTTTTCCCTCCGCCTGTTCTGGCGCCATGTAGGCCGCGGTCCCCAAGACGGTGCCTTCGGTAGTCTTCGTGACATCCCTATCGGAATCCGTCATCAGCCTGGCTAACCCAAAATCGAGCAGCTTGGCCACGCCCTTCCCCGTCACCAGGATATTTCCAGGCTTGAGGTCGCGGTGAAGAATGCCTCTTCCGTGCGCTTCTTCGAGTGCACCGGCGATTTGAAGAGCCAGTCTTACGGCTTCTTCCAGTCGCAGCGGACCCCGCAACGGCTTGCCCTCGACATACTCCATGACCAGGTAATCCGGACCAATATCATGGAGTGTGCAAATATTCGGATGGTTCAGCGCCGCGATAGCACGAGCTTCCTGCTGGAAACGCGCCGAGTGCTGGCCTTTCAGCTGTTTGATCGCAACAATGCGGTCAAGACGCGTGTCGCGTGCCTTGTATACCTCTCCCATGCCGCCCGCGCCAATCGGAGCGAGGATTTCGTACGGGCCGAGTTTGGCGCCGACGGAGAGCGGCATATGAGGATTCAGCTAAGTGTATCCGATCAAAAAGCGGATAGAGCGTACTGCGGCGCGTGGGGAAGCTCAGCATGGCATACCGCACTTGACGCGCCTGACCTAACCCGTCAACAAGGCGTGCGACGTCGCGCCTAGCCGATCACACCTGATGTTCGACTATTGACCGTCTCTCTCTATCCCGCGTAACCGCTGCGGGCGGGAGGGTCGACGAACTGATTCGCCTTTTCGAAGCTCGTGATCTTCATGTTGGCGGAGTCCCACGCGAGCCGTTCGCCGGGGAAGCGCTGTGCGAGGCAACCGAGCAGGAAGGCTTCGGTCACCGGACTCTGAATTTCGAAATTGGCGAGTGGAGCCTGTCCGTTGCCCTTGGCGAAGTTGACCCACTCTTCAATCGCGACGTCCCGCATGCCGTACTCACCGCGGCGCTGCCGTGGCGGCGCCTGGTATTTCTTGTTTTCGGGGTAGACGCGCGGGTTGTTACCGTTGAAGCCGGCCACGATGTAACCCTTGTCGCCGACGTACATGATGCCTTCGTTGTCCTCGCCCTTCTGGAAGAAGTGCTGGTCCTGGTCACTCAGACCAGCCGGGCGCGGCGGCCGCATGCCACCGTCGTACCACGCCATGTGGATGGGCGGCCGGCTGCCTTTGGCCGGGAAGTTCAGGTGAACGATCGACGCCTTGGGGAATGTCTCGTCGTAGGATTCGCTCGAGCATGCCTCGACCATCGTGGGCGGCGTGAGATCGAGAATCTTGAACACGCCGGCGAAGCTATAACAGCCCATGTCGCCGAACGAGCCGCAGCCGAAATCGTACCAGCCGCGCCAGACAAACGGCAGGTAAGCGTTGTTGAATGGGCGCTCCGGCGCGGTGCCGAGCCACAGATCCCAATCGAGCCCTTCGGGGATGGGCTGGGAATCCTTGGGACGATCGACACCTTGCAGCCAGAACGGGCGGCTAGACCAGTTGTGCACTTCGCGCACGGTGCCGATGGCGCCATCGTTGATCCATTCGGTGAGGAGCTTGGTCGGATCGCTCGACGGATTGTTCACGGTGAGCGAGGTCGAGACTTTCATCTCATGGGCCATCTGCGCCATGCGGTGGGCGTCGGCGATGGAGTGCGCCATGGGTTTCTGGCCGAGCACGTGTTTGCGTTTGCGCATTGCGGCGATGGCGATCGGTGCATGCCAGTGGTCTGGCGTAGCCACGTAGACGGCGTCAACGCCCTGCTCCTTGGCGAGCAACTCGCGATAGTCGCGATAGGCGGTGCATCCTTTGTACTCGCCTGCGGCGTTACCCTTGCGGGAGCCGTAGTAGGCTTCAATGGCGCGCTTGACGGGTTCGCGGCCGCCCATGCCGAGGCTAGTGGAGAACTCGCGGGCCAGTTGTGCCTCACCAGGTGAAGTTAGGTCTTCACCCCACTTCTCGTAGCCGGGGCCCATCAGCTTGCGCCAGGAGGTTAAGAGGTCGTTCGGGCCGTATTCGACGTAGTTCTTGCTGCCCTGATTGCAATCGCAGACGGCCACGACCTGAACGTCTGGCCGCGCGAGCAACTCCTGAGTAACGGCCTGGCCCTGGCGGCCGCAGCCGATTGTGGCAAGGTTGAGTTTGTCGCTGGGCGGCACAAACGGCGCACCGAGCACGTGGCGCGGAACAATCATGAATGCCGACGCCGTTGCGCCAGCAAATGCACGGCGGGTCATCTGGCCTGTTTGCTTGTTTTCCATGGCACACCTCTTCGTGGAGATCGTGAATCGACTGAAAGTATATCGCTATTCGATTCAGGCCTGGGAATTGGAGGCGGGCCACCAGCTTATTTACCAGTAGTGGTGGCCGCTCGGAATTACCGCGGGGAAGACGTAAGCGAATAGCACAACGATCACGCCCACCACCGCCAGCAGGCCGAGGCTGTGTTTCAAGATTGCGCGGAACAGATCGCCCTCTTTGCCCTCCTGCCCGGTCGCCGCGCAGGCAATCACGAGCGATTGGGCTGCGACCATTTTCCCCATGACGCCCCCGGCGCTGTTGGCGGCACACATCAGAATGGGGCTGATCCCAAGTTTGTTGGCCGTGATTGCCTGGAAACTGCCGAACAGCGCGTTCGAGCCAGCGTCGGTTCCGCTCAGCGCCACGCCCAGCCATCCGATAGCCGTGCCGAAAAAGGGAAAGAGCACGCCCGTGTGCGCCATCGCCATCCCCATGGTGGCGTCCATGCCGCAATAGCGCGTGACATAACCCACGCCAAGCATCGCCATGATGGCGACCAGGCTGAGCTTGAGCCGCCCCATGCAGCGCCAGAAAATCCGCAGAGTCTGGCGGAACGAGAGGCCAACCATGGGGCCGGCGAGCAACCCGGCAAAAAAGGTGCCGGTCCCCGGCGTCGACAGCCAGGACACGTCAAAGAACGCCGTTTCCGCGTAAGCCTTGGGCACCACCGGCGGCGTGCGGATCACCATCAGATGGAGCCCTGGAACAGGTTGCTTCCAGGAAACCAGGTCGAGGATTCTGACCACCGAAGGGATGCCCCAGAGCACCACCATGGCGGCCAGCAGAACAAACGGCGACCACGCCCAGAGAATCCGCCGAAAACCGATGCTCTGCTCGGCGGCGGTCTTGGCTGGCGTTGGCGGCTCACCGGGGTAGCGCCAGATTGTTCGCGGGCTCCAGATTCTGCGGAAGAATACGCCCAGGACCACGACGGTCCCGATGCCGGCGATCACGCTGGCCAGCGTGGGCCCGATGTAATTCGACCAGAACAACTGGAGGCCGCCGAAGGTCACGCCGCAGGCCAGCAGTCCGGGCCAGATGGCTAGCGTGTCGCGCGTTTTCGAGAGCACGCGAACCAGCCAGAACGGCAGCAACAGAATGGCAAAGAACAGGATACGGCCGATCATGGCGCTGAAGTCCGCCTCCGGCAAGCCGGTGACGGCCACCAGCGTGCGCACGGGATTCCCCAGCCCGCCATATGCGACCGGCGTGGAGTTCCCGATCAGGCACAGCAGGGCGGTCTGGAAAGGCGGGAATCCGAGTCCGATCATCATGGACGCGGTCACGGCGACGGGGGCGCCGCCACCGCCCGCGCCTTCGAGCACCGATCCGAACGCGATGGCGATCAGCAATACCTGCAAGCGGCGGTCATCGGAAATATCGCTGATGGACCGCTTGATGATTTCGAACTGCCCAGATTCGACGGTAATGTCGTAGACAAAGACGGCGCCCACCACCATCCACGCGATACGGAACCAGCCGAAGACCAGGCCGTCCGCCACCGCGCCCGCGACCATGTGAGGGGGCATGCGAAAAACCGCCAGCGCCACCGCCACCGCCGCCACAAAGGCGTAGATAGCGGCCCGCCACGCGGGCGTGCGCCGCACGGCCAGGAAGTAAAACAGTGTGCACACCGGAATGGCCGCGGCCAGCGTGGACAAAAAGGTGTTCCCCAGCGGGTTGAAGTTTTGGAACCAGGGCTGATTCATGATCTGTCTAGCGGAGGACGCGCGCGCCTTTGCCTTTCATGGCCGCCTCGACCTCTTTGAGGGTCGCCGTGCTGGTGTCGCCCGGAGTAGTCATGGCCAGTGCGCCATGGGCCGCGCCGTACTCCACGGCCTGCTGCGGGCTCTTGCCTGCGAGAAACCCATAGGCGAGGCCCGAAGCAAAGCTGTCGCCGCCGCCGACGCGGTCATAAATCTCCAGGTTCTCGCGCAGCGGGGCCTGGTAAAATTCGCCGTCCGTCCAGAGAATCGCGCCCCAGTCGTTCACTGACGCAGTCTTGGCGTTGCGCAGGGTGGTGGCCACTGCCTGGAAGTTCGGATACATCCGGCACACCTCGGCGATCATTTTTTTGAAATTGGTGGGGTCCAGGTTGGAGATGTGCTCGTCCAGGCCGGGCACCTGGAAGCCAAGCGCCGCGGTGAAGTCTTCTTCGTTGCCGATCATCACGTCTACCAGCGAAGCGATTCGCCGGTTCACCTCCACCGCGCGAGCCGTGCCGCCTTGTGACTTCCACAGCGAGGGGCGGAAGTTCAGGTCGTAGGAGATCACGGTACCGGCGGCGCGCGCGGCCTGCATGGCCTCGATGGTCAAGTCGGCAGTGCCGGCCGAGAGCGCGGCAAAAATTCCGCCGCAGTGTAACCAGCGCACACCTTCCTGCTCGAAGAGCTGCTTCCAGTCCACGTCGCCAGGCTTGAGCTGCGAAGCCGCCGACCAGGCGCGGTCGGAGCAGCCCACCGCCGCGCGCACGCCGAAGCCCCTCTCGGTAAAGTTCAATCCCACCCGCGCCGCGCGGCCGATGCCGTCGAAGGGCACCCACTTGACGTGCGAGAGGTCCACGCCGCCCTGGAGCATCAGGTCCTCCAGCAGCCGGCCGACCTCGTTGTCCACGATGGCGGTCACGACGGTGGTGTGGAGGCCGAAGCAGCGGCGCAGCCCCCGCACAACGTTGTACTCGCCGCCGCCCTCCCATACCCGGAACTCGCGCGCCGTGCGGATCCGCCCGTCGCCGGGATCCAGCCGCAGCATAACCTCGCCCAGTGCGGCGCCGTCCCACTTGCACTGCTCCTTCGGTTTGATGTTCAGCGGCATGGTTATTTCGCACCCCGCAGTTTGCGGATCAGCTCCCGCGTCGAGCGGACCTTGTTGGCGAGCCCTTCATAATCCTTCGCTTTGAGCAGGTCCTTGGTGATCAGGTTCGAGCCCATGCCGACGCAGGAGACCCCCGCGTCGAACCATGCCTTGAGCGACGCCTCGGTGCTGTCCACGCCGCCGGTTGGCATGATCGAGACCCACGGGCATGGTCCTTTGACCGCCTTCACGAAGGCCGGTCCGCCGACCTCGGCGCCGGGAAACACCTTGACGATTTCGCAGCCGAGCTCCTCGGCCTGCGAGATCTCCGAGGCGCTGCCGCAACCTGGTGAGTAGGGGATCTTGCGGCGGTTACAGGCGCGCGCCACTTCCGGGTTGAGGATGGGCCCGACCACGAAGTTCGCGCCACAATTGATGTACAGCGAGGCCGTCCCCGGATCTACCACCGAACCTACGCCGAGGATCAACTCCGGCACCTCGCGGGCGCAGTACCGCTCCAACTCGGTAAACACTTCCCAGGCGTGATCGCCGCGGTTGGTGAACTCCAGCAGCGGGCAGCCGCCGGCCGCACACGCGGCAGCCACCTGGCGAGCCACTTCAATATCTGCGTGGTAGAAGACGGGCACCATTCCCGTCTCGATGATCGTGTTCAGGGTCTTCAATCGCGTGAATCGCGCCAATGCTCTTCTCCTTTGATGCCCTACTTTTATGACCTGTGATTCAGCCGGCTTCCCGAAGCAGCAGCCAGGCGGCTTTCATACCCGAGAGTATCAAATTGCGACGGCAGCCGATCGAGGTAAGCGATTTCGAGCGCGCAGCAATGAAAGCAACTAGATCTCCTTGGTGGGCGAGGCACGCCTTGCCCTGAGACGAGTCTTAAGATGTTTACTGTACCTGACTTCGTTCTGAAAATCCGGCCGAAGCGCCGAAAACATGCCGCTCCGGCATGAAGCTGGCGAGCCGATCGACTCTCGCGACCTCATTTTAAAAACTCTGCAACTTGGCGACAAAACTGCCGATAAGCGCAGCATGAACGTGAACGCTCTTTCAAACAACAATTACTTGCAGTCGATTCTCAGCACCGCCCTCCAGGGAACGGGGCTGTCGACGAACAACACCGGCAGTTCCACCGGCACCAACGCAACTTCGCTCTCCGGGGCATCAGATAACAGCCAGTTTTCGCCCGTCGCGAACCTGATGAACACGCTCCAGCAGCTACAACAAAGCAACCCGTCCGAGTATCAGCAGGTAACGCAGCAGATTGCCACGAACCTGCAAAACGCTGCCAAAACCGCAACAACGCGGGGCAACACTGCAGCCGCAAGCGAACTCAACCAGCTTGCCTCAGACTTCACCCAGGCTTCGCAGAGCGGCCAGCTTCCCAGCACTCAGGACCTGACGCAGGCCCTCGGTGGACATCACCACCACCAGGGTCACCATCACGCGGAGTCTTCTTCGGATTCCAGTTCCAGCACCAGCTCCAGCACGTCTAACAACAGCACGACATCGAGCAGCAGCAGTTCGAGCACGAACCCGTTCGAGATTATCTTGAGCACGCTGTCCAGCGCCGGAATCAACCTCTCCGGCAGCTCGCAGTCGACTCAGCGTTAGTCTGCCGTTCCACGTAACCGGCGGCATGGAAGCCGCCCGCGAAATGTCGCACGACAACAGCTCAGATGTAGGCGATGACGTCGATCTCGATTCGCGAATTGCCGGGAATGCCACCGGCGGCGGCGATGGTTGTGCGGACGGGCGGCTCAGGGCCGAAGCGGCCCATGAACTCTTCGTTCATCTCCTTGTAATCCATCAGGTCATTGAGGTACACGTTGCACTTCAAAACTTTCTCCATGGAAGAGCCTGCGCTCTCGAGCTGCTTCTGAATCTGGTCCAGAACCCCCTTGGTATGGACCTTGATGTCGCCTTCTTGGTGATAACCAACCCCGGCGATGAACAGCAGGTTGCCGAAGGTAACGGTGCCACTGAACAGCGGCGTCTTTTCCGGCGGCTTGCCATCCTTCCACAGGACCTTCTTGGTCCATTTCGTATCTTGCGCGGATGCCGGTTTTGCCGCGATCGCGGCTGCGGCCGTGGTTGCTGCCAGTCCCTTACCCAGAAAATTGCGTCGGTTGCTTTGCTTCATGTTCGATCCTTTCGTAGTGAATTATGGCCAGCGGGCCGGGGCCCAAACCTGCAAGCGTACCACTGCTTTCGCGATCAGCGTTGGTGGCAATTGCTGGACCGGCGCGAGGAGCACCCGGTCTATAAGGACCAGTCCACTCTCGCCCAGATGTAGGGCGAATAAGCCAGATTGTCGAAGCGAAGCGCGGCTAAGCCCTCAGCCTCGAAACTGATTTCCGACGCGCGGTTCATCCAGCCGGTCTTGATGCGCTGCAACTGGCCGGCCTTCAGCGTGAAGGTCAGCTCCCGCATCTCCGGCGCGCGAATGACCAGCGTGACGTCGTGATCCAGGGGATTGTACACATCGAAGCGCATCAAGATGCGAGGGTAGAAAAAGCGGAACTGCGCTTTCGTGGCTTGTGCATCGGCTGCGCAAAGCGAAAACGTACTCATGCGGCCCGCTGGCGGGCACACTTTCCACGATTCCCTGCCCCAATCAATTACTCCTGATGGATACTGCCCCTGCAACATGACGTTTGCCCCGACATGTGGGTTGTCAAAATCGACGACCGACGGGATCGGTTCCTCCGCGCTCCCCTGGACATCGACATCACGAGACCGCTCATGCCGGATGCGAAGGACATGCGTGGCATCATCGAAGGTGTAGCCTTCCTGTTTGAGGTCACCGCGGCGAGCTAGCTTGTGGCCTCCCGACGATACTGCGTCGGGCGCAAAACTGAGGCGCAGAACGTCTGTTGAAGAGGGATCAAACGTCGAGTAAGTCACCGAACCTTTTCCGTAGGCAATCTTAGTAACCACCGAACTCGACCCGACTAAGTGGGACTCGTCCGCCGGCGCCCACTCTGGCACTGCCCAAAAGCCGTCCATCATGCGCCGCGGACCGTCGGAAAATTCGTCGGTGAACCACCATTGATTGCCAAACGGGGTATGTGCGCCGGAAGGCATGCCCTGAAAGTAAGTGACCCAGTTGAACGACCGGAACGCCTCCTCTTTATATGCCGCGTCGCCGGTGCGCGCGTAGTAGAGCGCCTCGATCGCGGCGAGGCGCGAGGTGTGGCTGTCGCAGCATTCATTGGGAACCCCGCAGCAGAAGCTCTTTCCGTCGCCCTGCTCAGTAGTCACCGTAGCGCCGTGGACAATGTACTTGGGCCATTTCGGTGTCGTCTTCACCCAATCAATCAGCTTGCGGGCATGATCGCGCCACTCCAGGTCTTTCTCCGGATTTAGCAGAACGTAGCGGGCATATTCCAGCGGAATCACCTGGTTCATATTCCCCATACTGGGGGTGACGTCTTCGAAGTACCCGACCCAGACGTTGTTCTTCATGGGATACTTTTGCAGCCACTCCCATGCAGCCTGGCGGACTTGCCGGTAAGCCGCGACATCGCCCTGCTCGAGCCGAATCAGTTCATCGAAGAGCATGATCGGCTCCACTACATTCGCCGAGTATGGTCCCATCCCCTTGCCTTCCACCTTGCCATCGCGGGCATAACAGCGCACCGGCCAGGGGGAGTTTTGCGCGTCGCCGGCCTTGTAGTTTTTCACCAGCGCGGCGGCACAACGGATGGCGGCTTCCAGGTACTTGGTGTTGCCGGTCATTTCGTAAAAGCGCAGGTAAGCGTAGCCATCCTCGCCGACGACGTGCGGTTCGAGAAAATCCTCGCCGTGTTTGCTCCAGCCGGTGTATCGGCGATCGCCGGGATTGGCCGATGTGTAAGGCACACGCGCCCAAGCGTAATTCTCGGGCGTCAGGCCGTACTCCAGTTCGTAGTCGATAAAGTCCTGGAGAAACGTGATCGTGTTGGGATCGCCCGTGTACGGATAGAGCCGCTCCATGAAACCCTGCACCATGGCGCGAAGATAAGCGGTTGAGTTGGCCCAGTGCCAGTCGGGCTGCATCTCGAAGGTGGTGCGGTCGAAATCGAAGCAGCAATGAAAGTAATGGTAGCGCTGCCGGTTGTACTGATCCCACAGAATGCTCCACTGCGTGAGGAAGTGAGAGCTATAGGAATAACCCGTGTTGTCCGGCATGGGCCACGGAAGCAGCTTGCCCCCGGAATCGAGTTGCACGGGCCGTCCGGCGATGGTGGGTGCGTTGACGGTCGAAACAACCTGGAAAGGTTCTTGGGCCGCCACGGACGAAGCAAGCAGCAACGCAGCACAGAGACGGAGACGGTTCATAGTTTACCTACAAGGTTAGTAACTGGTGTCATATTTCACGATCAAAAGCGTAGCAACGAGGACGATCGCCGAGCCGGCCAAGGCCAGCGTCCCTAGCCGCTCGCCCAGAAGAACGGCCGCCAGCAGCACGCCGAAAATCGGCACGAGGTAGAGCGAAACCGAGGCGACAGTCACATCCAGGTGCTCGAGCGCGGCGAAAAAGAACAGCATCGATGCGCCGTACATCAGGATGGCCAGGAACGCAAACGCGGCCCACGATTTCCAGTCGAAGGCGTTAAACACGCTCCAATGGAATGGTTCTACCCAGATGAGCAGTGGCACGCTCGCCACCGACGCCGTGATGTAGCTGAAGATCAGAATTTCGATTTCCTGGAAGCGCCGCAGCAGACCTTTACAGTACGTGTTATAGAATGACGAGCCGAAGCAACCGACGAGAATAAGACCGTTTCCCGCGATGTATTTCATGTTCAGAAACGAGCTTTCCCGCAGGTCCGGAACCGACATCAGCAGCACACCCACTAGACCGATTGCCAGAGATGCGATGCGCAGCAGACTGAGCTTCTCGTGCAGCATGAAGGAAGCCAAGACGGCGGTGATAACTGGAATCATCAGATTGAGGACCGCACCGTTCGAGGCTAGCGACCGCGAGATTCCCCACGTCATGCCCAACTGCGCCAGCACCTGCCCGCCCACACCGGCCAGCGCGAATTTGCCCCAGTCGGACCACGTTGGCCTCAGCGCACTGGGATTGGCGCGCCGTTTGCGAATGAGCAGCGGCACGAACAACAGCGTGGTGATATAGAACGGTACGAAGGTGATGGCGATCGGTCCCATATGGCGATCCAGGAACTTCACCGCCGTGCCCTGCGCCGACCAAATGAGCGACGCCATGGCCAGCAATGTGAAGTAACCGAGCATTCGGCCCTTGTGAATCTGTTTCTGTGGATCCGCGATACTCGCCATCTTCATCCCTCCTGAACAACGACGCCGAACCGGTCCGCGCCCATCGAGCTGCCGTCGAACACGTACGGTTTCATCTGGCGAATTTCGGCGTAACGCCCGACCACACCGCGAAATGCTTCTTCGGAATCCTTGCGCGCAAGAATAGCAACCGTGCCGCCAGCGCCTCCACCAGTTACCTTAGCCCCGTATAGCCCTTTCGCGGCACCCTCGGCGCGAACCAGATCGACCAGCAAATCCGTAGCCTCATTCCCCAAGCCGCATTCCGTGTAGGAGTAATGCGACTGATACATCAAGTCACCCATCAAGCGCCACGCATCTTCGGACGCCTCTGCCGCAGCGCCTCGCGCTAACTCCACGAATAACTGAATGCGCTGGTTCTCTTCGACGGCGTAGCGCGTGCAGTTGCGGACACGGTAACAAGCATCGGGCCGGACCGGCGTGAACGGGTCCGCGTGAAACTGCCCGTCGCGCAAAAATTCGCAGCCTCGCATCGCATCGGGAAGGCGTGCTTCATATTTCGAGCGAAACACGGACGGCGGTATTTCCGAAACGTAACCGCGCCAACGAGGATCGGTGAAGCGCGGAATGCGGCTGTTGGTGTCCGGGGTGACCGCCAGTCCTTCCCAATCGCAGATCAGCTTGTAGCCCATGAACGCGCCGGCTCGGGCCGCTTCGTATTCGATCCCCGTTACCGCGTGGCTGACGCCCGAATCCACGGCCCAGCATTTCAAATCCGCAGGAAGGCGGACGAGCGGCCGCGCTTGGCAAGGCTGGCAAACCAGCGGCAGGACATAGCCTTCGTCGCCCAGCACAACGGCGGCCTGGTCCATGATGCCGCAAGCCGATTCCGCAATCACATTCTCCACCCACTGGCAGGCTTCGGCCAGCTCAATGCCGTGAAGGTCAATGCCATAGGCGCGCGCCGCCGGCTTCATCACCGCAACCTCAATTGCAGCCGACGAACTGACGCCCTTGTTCAGCGGGACCTCGGAGGAAATATAAACGTTCGCCCCGGATTTGACCGTGTCAGGATAACGCAGGCGCAGCAGATGGAAAATCCCCAGCACATAGGCAGTCCAGCGATAACCAGGGTCCTCATTGGCCAAGCGGCGCACCGTGTCGTCATTGGTCATCGCTTCGAAATCGAATTCGACCCAGTCGCACCAGCCGCGCTCCGCCATCTGCGGGTTCCAGAAGCAGATTCGTCCATCGGCGCGCAACTCGACAGCAGCCCACGTCGCTTCCCGGATGGTCGCCTCAAACACGAGCCCGCCGGTGTAGTCGACGTTGCCGCCCATCAAATCCAGCCGGCCGGGAGAGCGTCCTATATAAACCGGGTGGCCGGGCTCAAAAAAGCTCCGCTCCGCGCGGATGCGCGCCACTTCCCTTTCAAAAGCCGTCACGCAAGCTCCCGAATGCTGTCGGTCACATACGAAATTGCGGCTTCCGTCATCCGAGGGTGGATGGGCAAGCTCACATACTTCTGGAAAAGCGATTCCGCCACCGGGCATTCGCCCTCGTGGTGGCCCAGCTTGCGGTAGGCCGTGGTGAGATGAATCGGCATGTAGTGCGACCACACCTTGATACGCTTGCCGGTGTAAAGCTCCCACATGAACTCTTCTTTGTTCAACCGAAATTCGGGCTCCACCAGCACGCAGTAAACATGGAACGAATGCTTCACGTCGGGAGAAACATACGGCAAGGTGAGGCCCCGGATGCCGCGCAGCAGCTCACAATAACGATTGGCGATCTCCGTCCGCCGCGCGTTGAATCCATCCAGCTTGCGCAACTGCTCGAGCCCAACCGCAGCCTGCGCATCCGTCATTCGAAAATTGAAGCCGATTTCGTCAAAGTCCAGATACCAGTAACGCTTCCCCATGGGCTGCTTGGTTTCGTCGATCGGCAGATACTTGCCCTTGGGATCGTAGGTCAGGCAACAGAGGGACCGGAACGACAGCATGCGCTCGTAAAGATCCTTCCTGCTCGTGGTGATCATGCCGCCTTCGCCCAGCGTGACCATGTTCTTTTGCTGGTGGAAACTGAAGACGCCGATATCGCCCAGTGTGCCGGCCCTCCGGCCTTTGTACTCGGCGCCGGCGGCGTGGGCGCAGTCCTCGATGACCAGAATGCTGCGCTCCCGCGCCACTTTCATGATCGGGTCCATATCGCATGGCTGCCCATACAGATGCACGACGATAATCGCCTTGGTCCGGTCAGTGATTTTCTGCGCGACCGACGCCGGGTCCAGATTGAGCGTCCGTGGATTGACGTCGGCGAAGACCACGTTGGCGCCTCTCGCCGCCGCCGCGTTGGCGGTCGAAATCCAACTGATCGGAGTCGTGATCACCTCATCGCCTGGCCCGGCGCCGGCGGCGATCACCGCCAGTTCCAATCCCGCAGTTGCCGAGGTTACCGCAAGCCCGTACTGCGCGCCGCAATACGCCGCGAAACTCTCTTCGAACTTCTTGACCTTTGGCCCGCAGGAAGGAGCGCTGGCGTGCAGCACCTCAAGCAGCGCCGCTTCTTCTTCCGGCCCGTATGCCGAGCCGTGCCCGTACTCCAGTTCATGAATTGCTTTTGGTAGTTCCATAAATGGCCCTTTCTATCACTTCATCGCAGGTCGGGACGCGCGTCCGGCACACCGCCGCGATCCGTTCCGTGAGCAGAAAGTGATCCAGCCCGCGCGGAGCCCGGCCCGGTAAAGGTTCGGTCTGCGGCTCGACCAGTTGACTGGTGTAGCCCATGCGCTTCGCAAGCCGCACTCCGAGTTCGAATCGCGAGATGGCCTCGGTGGCGCCCAAATGAAAGATGCCGGCCGCATTCGCACCGGCCAACAACTCAAGAATCACGTCGGATAGAGTCGCCGCATCAATCGGATTGCGATATTCGAAGTCCGGCAATGAAACCGTCTCTCCCGCGCGAAGCTTGGCGGCGAACTTGTTCAACATGGCGTTGGTGCCGGTTCCCTCCGCAAATCCAACCACTAGCGCCAGCCGTAGGATAACAGCCGCCGGCAGCTCCGCCGCGATCAATTGTTCTGCGCGCGCCTTGGTCCTGCCGTAAACGCTAACTGGCGTGGGCGCATCAGACTCCCGGTAGCCGTGCCTTGTACCGTCAAACACGGCAGCCGACGAAGTGAAAATCAACCGCGCTCCCGTTCGCCGGCACGCCTCAACCACGTGCGCCACGCCGCTCACGTTCACCGCCTCAGCCAGTTCGGGACGGCGTTCACACTGATCGATATCGGATATCGCAGCAAGCTGGATCACGGCATCCGGCCGAGTGTCATCGAACGCCGCATTTACACTAGCTGCCGACGTGATATCGATCTTCACGCCGCGCTCTCCAGGTGGAGGCGCGAGATCTGCTTCGAATACGTCAAATGATCCGGCCGCTTTCCGTGCCAGATGCTGCCCCAGAAAGCCGGCCGAGCCGATGATCAACAAACGTGGTCTGCGCGAACTCACCCTGGATTACCTGGCCCACTCCGGAAAGGCCGTCATGGCGTCAACGAAATTATGAATCTTGTCGGTGTGGGCGTCTTCCTGCCAACCGCCGCGACCCGGCCGAACCGAATTTTCCCGCGGACACCCATCGTCATTGATCGCGTAGAGGACATAGTTCAGGGCCTGGTAAGCCAGCGCCTTGTATTCATCGCTCTTGGCCGCCGATGAGTACATAGCCAGTACAGCGCCGTACGTCGAGAGAATGCCGCCCCAGGGCTCTTTGTCGTAGGTCTGCTCGCCGCAAACCGGCACTCCGGTCCGGATGCTCGTAAAATTGCGAATCGTGAAGTCAATCAGCGCTTTCGCGTCCCGCGCCCAGTCGGCATCGGTAGCTTCCCTCTTCTCAATCAAATACCGCGCCAGATTCAGAGGCGACCAGGCATTGCGGTTATCCGGCTCGGCATGGTCTTCGAAAAATTGCACCCAAAGCGAGCCGTCGTGCGCCGCGTTCGGAATCTGGTAGTCCTTAACCCAGTCCCAGAGCTTGCTGCGAGGCTCCCGAAACTCGCCATAACCGTGTTCGAGCAGACTATCGAACAATCGGAGGTTATATGACATGTTGGCGGCAATCGGGAATCGGAATTCACCCGTTCGGTAATCCACGCGAAACGGCCACGGGCTTCGCTGGCTGTCACCCGTTCCCATGTTAGCCGCTAGCACACGGGCATTTTGCAAAGCCTGATCCAGATACTTCTTGTCCTTGGTCTCTTCATAGAGCAGCACCAGAGCATAGCCCGCAATGCCTCCCTTGTCGGGCTCAACCTCGTAAGGCTTGTCAGCCTGTGTGCCGGAATCCGGCGGCTGTGGGAACTTCGCGCGAACGCCGGTGGAGCGCGTAAATCGCGGGTACTTACCCGTATCCGGAGTCAGGCTCTCCTTCACCAGGTAGTCGCCCATGTATCGCGCGAACTCCAGAATCCTCGGATTCTTCTTTCCCCTCCAGGCATAGTACTTGAGATAGGAAATAATCCCCATCCCGTTCTGCATGGCAGGAATGAAATCCATGCGTTTGGCGATCGGCTTATAATCGCCATCCATGAACGTCGTGTAGACGAAACGGGGATAGCCGCTCTCGATCGGACACGCGAGATACCATTTCATCTCGCGATCAAGAGCGTCCGTCCACGAGGTCCACGGCGCTAGCATTCCTTTGGAATCGTAAACGGCGCGATGGTTGCCAATCATCGGGCTTTCGGCCTGCAAGACGCCAGGTCCCGCAAGGCACGCGAGCCAAATAACCATCACGGCCGCGCAAGAACAAACGAGGTTCCGCGAGCCTTGGAAGATCATGCCGTTGTCGCCACGCGCTCCAGCCGGTCTCCCATCAGAAACGCAGTCGCAGCCCGAATTGCATGCGGCGCTGGTCCACCGAGGTGGAGGTGACCACACCCTCGGAGCCATCGCCAACACCGGAGTCCGGGGCCTGGAAGTTCGCGTGATTGAATGTATTGAAGACGTCCACGCGCAACTGCAGGTTGACGCGCTCGGTCACGTTGAATATCTTGGATAGCGACGAATCGAGCTGCTGCTGGCCATCCGCATACAGCGGGTTGATGCCCGAGTTGCCATACGTGTCCGGCACTGTGTCGTCAGTAAAGCAGTTCGGGTTGAACCACATGTTCGGCGTCGGGTTCGAAATCGCGCCGTTGCAAACGCGGTTGGCCGCGTTGCTTTGTCCATTGTTCAGCAGACTCACGCTCGAGGTGACGTTGAAACGCGTGCCGCTGCGAATGTGAATCAGTCCTGCGTATTGCCATCCGCCCAACACCGTATCCACCGCGCGGTTTGCATTCGATAGATAGGTCCGGCCGCGCCCAAACGGAAGCTGCAACACCACCTGCGCGTTGAACGTGTGCGCAATGTCCTGCGGCGTTGGACCGTAATACTGCCAGATGTTGCTCGGGTCGATGTTGTTGCCGTTCGAGAAGTTGCGCGCGTGCGCGTAAGTGGCGTACACGTTGACGTATTTCGTGATGTTGGCGGTGAAGCTGGCCGTAAGCGCGTCGTACCAACTGCCGGCATTCGAAAACTGAACCGGCAGATCCCCAAGTTGCGGATAGGTGCTGTACAACGGCCGTGCTAGGTTGTAATTCACTCCGGGCGGTTGAGGAGGCGCCTCGTTGACGTTGACCGTGTAATTGTTATTGATCCCTCGCACGTGCTCGTAACCCACGTCAAATATCATGCCGGGCCTGATCTCGCGCTCCACGTTGATCGTGCCCTGGTCTACGCGTTGATTCTTCCAGTTGGCCTCGGTCCCGCGGATTACCGCGTTGGCGGGTATCACCAGGTTGCCGGAGCTGTCGTGCTGCGCGGTAGCCACCGGTATGCCGTCACGCGACAACAACAACGACGGCGTCAGGTTGTTCGGTGTCAGGAACTGCTCCTTGACGTAACTCGGATACGTCAGCCCGAGAATCGTTAGCGGACCGGACCAGTATGTTTGCCAATAAGAAATGCCGTAGCCACCGCGTACACTGGTTTTGCCGTGATCCGGACTCCACGCAAAACCCATGCGAGGCCCAACATCGCCCTTGTCCAGGTTCATTCCCGGGCTGCGGTCGCTGCTGGTGGCCAAGACCAGTTGGTTTGTCTGTGAATCCCAGTTCGACTCGCGGTTGTAGCGCTCAATCGGCCGCGTATACAAGTCATAGCGAAAACCGAGGTTCAGCGTGAGCGATGGCAGCACCTTGAAATCGTCCTGCCCATACCAGGCATTCTGCCAGTATGTTTGGTACGGCCATCCACCTACGAACCGCGCTCGGGCGACGCTCGTCGGCGTCCCCAGAAGGAAACTCGGATACGCGTACGGCGCGGCGACTCCGTTGTAGGACGTCATCGCCGGATCGAAACTTACCCTGCCGCGTGGGTCGTCACCGCCAATGGTATCGGCCGAGGTGTCTTCCACATGGTTCAGGCTGGTCCCGAATTTCAGGTTGTGCTTCCCTTTCACCCACGTGAAGTTTTCTGTGAGCGAGAGGGTGTTGCTGATGATGAACGCTACCCAATCGGGATCGCCAATGTTGTGGATGGGCGAGAGATCAACTTCGAAGATGCCCTGCGTGATCGGATCGCCTAGATTGCCATTGGGGATGCCGTAGTAGTTGTTCCAGTCCTTCGTCATCGTCTTGTTACTGGTGTTGACGTGCGTCCGGTTATAGCCCAGCCGCACCTCGTTCGACATGCTGGCGCCGATGGTGCGCAGGTAGGTGAGTTGCATGTTCTGGTTCACCGTGTCAGAGTCGGCTTGCCCGTTTTGCCAGAATTGGTTCACGCTCGTGGCATTGTTGTTGATGGAGTCCATCTTAGAGTAACGGTAGAAGAAGCGGTCCCTGTCGGACAGATTGTAATCCATTCGCCCGTCGCCCTGATCCACAGTCTGCTGGTTGGTGTACAGATAGTAGAGGTTATTGGAAACTCCGGGCTGGTTGGCAACTCCGAAGATCTTATCGGCATTCATTTTGGCTGCCGGCCCATCGAAGCGGGCGGCGGGAATGATGTTGCCGGGAAACGGCGTCACCGATACGACGTTGCCGTTGCTGTCAAAAACGCGTGAAAACGGATCGTAGATCTGGCCGTAGGTGTTGCCACCGGCGTCGACGGGCTGCGTAACATCGTACAGCTCGGAGAAATCGCCGTTGTACATTTTGGCGGTCGGAGCGCTGGTGAAGCCGGGGGAGCTGGTGTTGAACCTGGTGCCCTGATAATCACCAAAAAAGAAAAGCTTGTTCTTGATCGCGGGACCACCCACCGCGCCGCCGAACTGATTGCGCTGGAACGGCGTGGCCTGCTCCGCGAAGAAGTTCTTGGCATCGGCATCGTTATTGCGCAGGAACTCGAATAGCGCACCATGGAACTCGTTGGTGCCCGATTTCGTGACCACGTTGATCACGGCGCTGCCCGAGAATCCGAACTCCGCATTGTACTTGCCCGTGTAGACCTGCACCTCCTGGATGGCCTCGATCGGCGGCACCAGGCCAATGTAGGCATTTTGCGGTTCCCGATTGAAAATTCCCTCGATGAAGACACTGTTGGCGTTGGCGTCGATACCGCCCAGCGAAGCCAGTTGAGGACGCGTCAGGCCTATGGCCGACCCATTTTCTCCCCCGTTGTTTCCGTAGTTGTTGCTGCCCACGTCGTTATTGGCGCCCGGCAGCAGGTTCATCTGGTAGAGCGGATTCCGGTCAATGTTCGGGAGCTGGTCGAGTTCCTTGTAACTGAATGTCTTCGACAACTCCGAGGTTTCCGTGGAAACGGCCAGAGCGTTGGCCGATACTTCGACAGCCTGTTGCACCTGGCCCACCGCCAGAGTGAGATCGATGCGTGTGATCCCTCCGGCGTTCACCACCACTCCGGACTCCACGCTGCGTTGAAACCCCTGCTTTTCAGCCGTCACATGATAGGTGCCCGGGAGCACAAAATTCACTACATAGTCACCGGTCTCTGAACTCTGCGCCGTCGTCATCGCGCCGGTGGCGTCGTTGGTAGCCAGAATCCGCGCTTGGGGCACCACCGCGCCACTGGCGTCGCGCACGGTACCGTCAATGCGGCCAGTGTTGATTTGCGCTACGGCCAGGTTTACGATGAAAAGTAAGCCCAATGCCAGCAACAGTTTCGAAATAAGACACGCCCGCAAAGCCCACGAACACATTTTGAGATACCCCTCTCCTTGGAAGTTAGGAATATCATATGTTTGGCTCTCAGAGCTGTCAAGAGCTTTTGACGAACTTGTTCAGAGCGTCCCGGCAATCGGCCAAGGTCAGCTTCATCAATCGCCGAACGGCCTGCCGGGCCCCCACCGGATTGCGCGCCCGAATCTCCACAAAGATATTATGATGAAGCTCCCAACCAGTTGAGAAACCAGCAGTTAGCTTGATCTGCTGGAGAAACACTTCCATCAGCGGGTCGAGCACCATTTCGAGGTAGCGATTGTGTGCCGCGCGCATCACGGCGCGATGGAAACGCAGATCGGCCGCAACCATATCATCGAGCTTGCCAGCTTCCCATTCTTTCATCGCCCCGAGTGCCGACTCAATTTCGTCCAAATCTTCGGCAGTTGCCCGCACTGCCGCCAGGCTGGCAGTGGTTTCCTCGAGCACTTGGCGAAGCTCGAGCAGGCTCTCGGTCTCCTCGGTGGTAGGGATGGGTTGATCCTGGAACAGCCTGAGCAAAGACTCCTTCACCCGGTCGGGCTTAGGCGCAACGGTCAGTGTGCCGCGCCCTGCACGCACCTCAACAACGCCCCTATCCTCTAGAATCTTCATGGCTTCGCGGACGACAATCCGGCTCACATGGAACCGTTCCGCCAGTTCCGTTTCCTTTGGGAGGCGGGAACCGGGCGCCGGATATTCTTCGGCAATCAGGCGCTGTACTTCGTGCAGCACCAATCCACTTAAGCGCCCGTTGCGGAAACTGCGTGTCTGCATTTCAATCGGCCAGTCCCTGAGTATACAAGGTGGTGGCGATAAGCCAGATAAGAAGATATGATCTTCATCATGCCGCTGTCAATGCTCTTCGTTTTACTGGTGCCGATTCTGGCTCAAGACGTTTACGTCAATGCGCAGGTGCCTTGGCACCCGGTGGTGCTGGACTCGCAAGGGAAATTGCTGGCCTGGTATCAGCCGGAGAAAAATCTCGGCTACGACCACGTGATCCGCCTGGGTTGGGATTTCATCGAGCACAAGGTCCCAGCGGACACGCGTCACAACACCGGTCTCAAAATCTATCTCATCAACTCCGTCTACGATGGCAAAACTCTGCAAGGCGCGAACTGGCAGCACAATCCGGCTATGGTCTTTGCCTCGTTCGTCGACTCGCTGGTCGGCTGGTATCCGTACTCGGGTGATGAAGAAGCCGTGCAAGCCGTACGGGGAATGCTCGATCACCAGCTTGCGCACGGCACCACTCCTTCGGACTGGGACTGGCCCAGCGTGCCATTTGCCACCAACTGCGATGACCAGCCCGACTACGGCCATTGCATCCAGGACATGCCGCATGAGTTTTACGGGGGCATTGAGACCGACAAGGTCGGCGAACTGGGCACCGGCTACGCGCTGTTCTACAAGCTGACCGGCGAGCGTAAGTACCTGGATGCCGCGATCCGTTGTGCCCAGGCGCTCGCCCGCCACGTGCGTCCCGGCGACGCGGAACACACCCCGTGGCCCTTTCGTGTGGATGCACGCACCGGAGTGACACTAGCACTCGAAGAATACGGCGGCAACGTAGCCGGACCTCTCCGCCTGTTCGAAGAGCTGATTCGCCTCAACGCTGGCGACGTCGCGGCATTTCGCAACGCTCGTGAAACGGCCTGGAAATGGATGCTCGATAATCCGCTCAATCACGACAGCCGCGCCTGGAACAAGTGGGCCGGTTACTTTGAGGATGTGCCGCGCCACACCGATGACGTGAACCAGCTCACGCCCATGATGGCAGCTTATTACATCCTCTCGCGCGAAGATCCGGCCGAGGTGGACCCGGAATGGATGAGCCACGTGGGACGTTTGCTCGATTGGGTGAGAATCAAACTGGGCCGCGGGCCATTCTTCGGCGCGCAGGCCATCGACGAGCAGACCACTCCGGATGCCAGTTTCGGCTGCTGCTCCCGTGCGGGCCAGGGTGATCACACCGCACGATGGGCCGCGATGAACGCCATGTTCTTCGAGAAGACGCGCGACGGACAGGCACGGGAAGACGCCTTCCGATCCTTGAACTACGGAACCTATTTCGCCGGCTCCGACGGGCGGATCGCCTGCTGCGGCGTGGACTACAACGACCCCTACTGGTTCAGCGACGGCTACTCGGATTACATGCGCCACTTCCAGTGGGCCATGGGCGCAGTTCCCGAGTTTGCGCCGGCGGGCGCGGACCACGTTCTGCGCTCCAGCTCCGTGGTGCAAAAGGTGAAATACGCCACGCGCACCGTGGACTACCGGACCTTTGACGCTGCCGCCACCGAAGTTCTCCGCCTGAGCTTCAAGCCGGCACACGTGACCGCTGGCGGAGCCGCGTTAAACGAACGCGCCGACACCCACGAAGCGGGTTACACGCTCCAACCCCTGTCCGGCGGCGATTGGGCCGTGCGCGTTCACCACGTGAACTCCGGAGAGGTCCACATCGGAGGCTGAACGCTGAACTACGGCGAATACCGCCTATAATAACCGCGTACCTGCCATGCCGCCCAAAGTCCTGATGGACGTCGACGAGTACCTACAGGGGGTGGAGGTGCTGCCTGACGGGCCGATGACGGCGTTGAGGCATGAGTGAGATATTGAAGCACTGACGGCGGCTTTTTGGCTCGGCATTGAGGTACCACTGGCACCACAATGGTGCATACTGGTGTTATGGCATCAAACAGCATCGTCCGGCGAAGCGTAACCCTCCCCGCCAATCTGGCAAAGAGCGTTCGCACTATGGCCAAGCGTAAGCGGACCAGCGCCAGCCGGATGCTGGTCGAACTGCTGGAAGAGGGAATAGAGGCCCGCAAGAAAAAAGAGAAGGCGTTCTATGATCTCGCCGGGCGTTTCCGAGCTGCGACGGACCCGAGAGAGGCTGAGCGTCTGGGCGACGAACTCGGCCGCATGGTTTTTGGCGGCTGATGGCGAAGATCGCGGGATGGGATAAGCTGCCTGCCGGCATTCGCCAGCACTTGATCGATCGGATGCGCGATCGGCGCGTCACTCTCAGCGATCTGAACGCCTTGCGCTTGTGGATGGAAACGCAGCCGGAGGTGCCAGCGGGCGAGTGGTATAAAGACTTCGGGTCCTTCAAGATCTGTGGCGAGGGCAGCTACCCAAAGACGTTTCTTCTGAAGGGGCAGGTTGGCCGTGGGATCAAGCTGTAGGCCGAAGACGCATTGTTCAACAAGGACGTCGGCTATGCGGTTCCCGTCGATGCAGGGCTGCCCCTAACAGACGGTGGAGCTTCTTCTACACCTTACAATTGGTGATGGCGTTGTCCTTAAGGTGGTTTACCATGCAACATTCTCAAAGATATGTGGCGAAGGAGCTTACCCACTTCACCGGGGGACGACGACGTGGATCTCCTCGTTCTGCACCAAATCACGCGCGAATTCAAGGCAAGCGCGGATGTCATCCTCGCTGAGATCCGGAAAGTAGTCGGTGATGATCTCGCGGAAGCTTTTGCCTGCCGCGACAAGATCTAACACTTGCGTAACTTGAATCCGTGTTCCGGTCACGCACGGCTTCCCGTGGCACACGTCAGAGCGAACGGAGATTCGGCTCACATAGCTACTGTAGAGCGTGAGTCCCGGTTGCGCCGTGCACGCGACCGAATCGACCTGCAAATGGGCGCAGCAGTCTGATTCTGGGGGAATTCCGGGTTCGTAGTGGGTCGGGAGCGCACCGCGGGGCCGGGATGCGAAGCTTGGAAGGATGCAAGATCGTGAACTGTATCGGCAGATTCTGGGTATCGAAGCACCGTGGTTCGTGGACCG